>Ga0209034_10000756_pt1 | contig 16047 bp, 10 predicted proteins | sample MarorgKNORR_S2LV_2_FD_188219 | JGI IMG/M metagenome (GOLD analysis project Ga0209034, IMG submission 188219) | Marine microbial communities from the Southern Atlantic Ocean, analyzing organic carbon cycling - 250m_A/KNORR_S2/LV (SPAdes) (version 2) | ecosystem: Environmental > Aquatic > Marine...
CTACGTTATGGTTAACTGTACGAATGACATTACCATTATCATCCAGAACTTCCATCTTCACTTTTTCTTTATTATTGCCAGATTTTTCTTTTGTATTAGCTTTATCTTTTTTGACCTTTATCTTTTCATCTGGATTGAATATAAAAGTTAACATGGCGCCACGACTTCGGTTTTCACCAGAGAAAATTGCATTACCTTCAAATCGAGTTCCAGCTGCCTGTCTATTAATTGAAAGTACTGCAGTAGGTGGTTCAAAGAAATGAAGACGTTTTTTCATTAAGTCTTCCTGATCAGAGGCAATTTCACGAAGAGGTCGAATATCATCAAGAATATATGCTGCACGACCGAAAGTCCCAATTACCAAATCATGTTCTCTGGGATGAATCTTTAGATCCATTGTTGATACAGTGGGATAACCATTGGTCCATTTGGTCCATGTCTTGTTCCCGTCAACTGTAACATAAAGACCAAACTCCGTTCCTATGAACTGGAGATTGGGTTCAACAGGATCTTGAACATAGCTGAGAACATATCCCCAGATATCTTCCTCATCTGCCACTGCTTTCCAGGATTTACCAAAATTTGTTGTGCGGAAAATATAAGGCGCCCAGTCATTTCGGCGATAATTATTGAGTATTACAACAGCTGTAGCCGGATCATAAGAAGAGGCTGTAATTTGAGGTACCCAGCTTCCTTCTGGAGCACCGTGAATTTTATTGGCAACGTTATTCCAAGTTTTACCTCGGTCTGTAGTAAGTTGAACGTTTCCATCATCTGTTCCAACCCAAATGATATTTCTATTAAGCGAGCTAGGTTCAATAGCGAGAATAGTAGTAAAATTTTCAGCACCAGTGGCATCATAAGTCAATCCACCACTTTCGTGCTGTTTTTGTTTTTCCGGGTCATTCGTGGTTAGATCCGGAGAAATAATTTCCCAGTTATTTCCACGATCAGTGCTGTAATGAACGTATTGAGATCCATAGAAAATTGCATCTTCATCAAATGGATCTTGTGCAATGGCCGCATTCCAGTTAAAACGTAATTTTTCTCCTTTTGGATGTACTGGTTTAATAAGTTGAGTATGCCCGGTCACCAAATCATAACGGCCAACATTTCCTTGCTGACTCATTGCATAGCCATATCGTGAATTACCAGGGTGGGGAACTACGTCAAATCCATCACCAAAAAAAAGTTCTTCCCAATAAGAATTACGAATACCTCCAGCACGCCAAACATAAGCTGGTCCACGCCATGAACCATTATCTTGCATACCACCATAGACATTGTAAGGCCAATCCATATCATAATTGATGTGATAGAATTGCGCTACAGGAAGATTCTCAATAAACCGCCAAGTCTTTCCTCTGTCATATGAGATATTCAGCCCACCATCATTTCCTTCCATAATAAAGTTGGGATTTGTTGGGTGGGCCCAAAATGCATGGTGATCCGGGTGAACACCATTTGCACCGTAAGCCGTCATTAGCTGGCTAAAAGTTTTACCACCATCATTAGAAACAGTTACATAAGTGTGAAGGTTATAAATTCGGTTCTCATTTACTGGATCAACATAGATTTCAAAATAGTAAAAGGGACGATTCCCAATGTTTTTATCAGCGACTTTTATCCATTTTGATCCACCATCTTCTGATTTATATAATGCATTCTTTTTAGACTCGATCAAAGCATATATAAGCTTGGTGTTGCTTGGGGAAATAGCCAATCCCATTTTACCCAATTCACCTTTGGGTAATCCGTCTTTATCTGTGCGTTTTATCCAGTTTTCTCCGCCATCATGGGTCACATAAAGGCCTGAACTTGGGCCACCAGATTTGAAGTACCAAGGCCATCGTCTAAATTGCCACATATTAGCCATCAGTTTGTCAGGATTTTTGGGGTCCATGACTAATTCACCAATACCAGTTTTTTCATCTATGTAAAGAACTTTTTCCCATGAATCACCACCATTTGATGTCTTATATACTCCACGGTGTTCACTTTCTCCCCATGCAGCACCTTGAGCACCTACATAAACTTCATCTGAATTATGGGGATTGATCAATACACGATGAATGTTGCGTGTTTCACCAAGTCCTTTGAAATCCCAATTTTTACCACCATCAATACTCTTATAAACGCCAAATCCAGCAGATTGACTATTCCTGGGGTTTCCTTCACCAGTGCCTACCCAGATAACATCTGGGTTATTTGGATCAACAGTGACATCTCCAATAGAGGCAGCCTTTTGATCGTCAAATATTGGTTCCCATTTAATACCACCGCTTTCAGACTTCCATAGGCCACCAGAAGCAGTGCCCACGTAGATAACATCCGTATTGGAAAGAACCACATCAATTGCAGTCACTCGGCCACTCATCCCACCGGGCCCAATTGCCCGTGCTTTCATTGCCTTTAGTTTTTTCATATCTAGACCATCAGCAAATAGACTGGAAGACAGAATAAGTAATATGAATAAAAATCTATTTTTCATTTGAGGCTCCTCTTTAATTAATTGGAATTATTTATGAATGTGTCTTCATATGTACATCCAAATTCTGTGCCAATGGGTGATCCGGGCGGCGCAGTTAAAACCTTTACTGGTTCATAATCGTCGGGTTTATTTAAAAATAAATTGATCCGTTTTTGAAGCATAGAAGAATGTGCTTTCTCACGATCAGATTTTCCACGAGTGCGTTTTAATTGATCTTCAAGTTTACCCACCATTGCCATTGATATAGATTGAGCGCCTGGCGAGGCATTTTTATTAATAGCCAGGCTCATCAAATGGTCTAGAATCACAAAATCAACATTTCGCTTTATTTCACCGGCCAAACCTGATGGAGTTGATCTTAATAACGTACCATTAATTATCCGACTTAAGACTTTTTCAAGTCCTGGTTGATTCATGTCCCTGGAATTGTATTCCACTAAGCGTGTAGCTCGTGCTGGATGAAAGATCATTCTACATGTTAGGTTAGCGGCAGTTTCAGCAAGGCCCACCCCGTCAAATGTTACACTGGTCCTTGAATTGAATGATTCTCTTGTTCGCCCTCGTCCTGCAGCTCTTGGCGGTATATTCTTTAATAGTTCTTCTCTTAGGGTTAAGGCTTCAGGTTGAAGTGTACCAATCAAACCATCCAATGCACTTAACTGGAATTTAGAATCTAGAAATTCAGTTACCGTTTGACCGTCACCACGGAGTGCATAAGAAAAATTTAATCCGCCTACTACTTTGGATGCACCTTCAATTTGGTAGCGATGAAGAAAATATATAGGAACCAGTACATCTTCAATATCACTATAGGGTTGCCCATTTCTTATATTGTTTTCACCAAAATTATCCAATGCTACTTTACGTACAGCCATCAAGTTTGATAGTTCGGATACTGGGTCTTTGCCATTATCCCAAAGATGAGCAGTTGGGTGGGCAGAACCCAAAGGTCTCGCATCTTGATCAGTTATAAATGTGTAGCCGCGTCTGATTCCATCCTGTATTATTTCTTCTAGAGCCTCATTTTCATCGGTACCATCAGGAAAATCTTGATAACCATATGCTACTGTAACTTTATCCCACTCACCTATACCAATATCATAAGCATTACGCCATTCTACTTTTCCATTATTATCTAAGGTGATGGTAGGGTGGGGATAGTCCATGACAGAAGCACGGCCTGCAGTACTGGCGATATAATTATGGGAAAGGCCAATGGTATGACCAATCTCGTGTGGAACCAATTGTCTTACACGCGCCAGAGCCAGTTCACGCATATAGTCTGGTACTTTTTCACCATCTTCGTATGGTGCAAGTAATCCCGTCGCAATTAAATAATCCTGTCTTAATCTCAAAGATCCTAATGAAACGTTTCCTTTAATAATTTCACCTGTTCGAGGATCATCTACTGAGCTGCCATATGACCAGCCACGTGTCGCCCGGTGGACCCAGTGGATCATATTATAACGAACATCCATGGGGTGAGCACCCTCAGGAAGGAGTTTTACTTGGAAGGCATTTTTATATCCCGCAGCTGCAAAAGCTTGGTCCCACCATTGTCCACTTTCCAGTATGGCTGTTTTTACCGGTTCGGGAACACCTGGGTCTACATAATATACAATGGGCTCAACAGCTTCACTTCTTCGTGCACGTGGGTTCTTTTTTTCTAAACGATGCCGTCTTATATAGCGAATATAGATGGATTCATCTAATGGTACAGCATAATCTTGAAATGAAATGGCCCCATAACCGGCTCGAGGATCATGTTTACGCGGTTTGTAATTATTATCAGGTAATTTTACAAACGAATGATGTAACCTTACAGTTATAGCCTCCGGTGTTGGTGTGACCTGGCGAACATATCTTCCAGGATTCGTGCCTGTATAAGTCATTAGCGCTTCCACTTCCGTATTCTCTGGAAAATTTATTGTAGCAGATAGGTGAATAGCTGAGCGGCTTTTGTCAACTTTGTAATTGCCCATCTTTTGATTTTTTAAACGAGCCACAATGCCATGTGCATCCTGAAGAAAGAAATCCGTGGCATCTACAAGAACTCGACCTTCTTCTTCAACTTCAACTTTAAATCCCCATAAAGTGGATTTCGCAAAGCCATCCCCAACAGATGCTTTTTCATTGGGATCATTCGTAATAGCTCGATATCGATAATTGGGCTGGATCAATAGTATTTTGGGCCCTACTCGATGAAAATAAACAATGCGATCGCTGCCTAATTGACCTCTATCGAGGCCTATATCATTGGATCCAATGCCAGCAGTAAGGGAATTCACATATAATATTTCATGATCAAATTTTGAAATTTCCAGCCATAGTTTTCCTGTACTATTATCCCAATACATATCAATAAACCCATCCATCTTTTTCATGGTTTTGGTTCTGTCTGCGATAGAATTACCAAAAAGGAACCCAATTACTGATAGAAATAAAATATATTTTTTCACAATTACCTCCTCATTGTGCAATAGAAAGAACGGCAATTTAATTGCCAAGATAATTATGAAACAGGAAAAAAAGACCAATACGTTTCGTGGAATTATTGATTGTTATTAGATTAATATGATGAAAAAACTTATTCTAATCCTATGTCTTGTGGGCTGTAGTTCTAAAATGGATATTAAACGCATACCAATTTCTGTGGGTGGAACTGAAATGATTATGATTTGGATTCCTGGTGGATCTTTCCAAATGGGCAGTAAAGACCCTATGGCTCGTGCTGATGAACAACCAATTCATTCGGTTAAAATGGATGGGTTTTGGATGTCTGAAACACCAGTGACCAATGAACAATTCGCAACATTCGTAAATGAAACAAATTATAAGACAACTGCTGAAGTTGCGCCTTCTTTAGAAGAAATTATGAGCCAAGTTCCTCCGGGCACACCACCTCCACCTAAGGAAATGCTGGTACCGGGTTCTCTAACTTTTATTAATCATTCTGCACCGGCGAATGCCAATTCTCCAGTTCGATGGTGGACCTGGTCACTCAACTCTAATTGGAGACATCCTTACGGTGAAACATCTTCTATTAATGGTTTAGGAGATCATCCGGTGGTCCAAACTTCATGGTACGATGCTTTGGCTTTTTCCGAATGGGCAGGGATGAGTTTGCCCACTGAAGCTCAGTGGGAATATGCAGCCAAAAAGGGGGGAGTCACAAATCGTAGGGAAATGAATATTTGGCAAGGAGTCTTCCCAGTGAGTAATTCAGGATCAGATGGTTACGAAAAGACTAATCCAGTTTATGCGTATAAACCAAACAAGATAGGTTTATATGATATGGCGGGAAATGTATGGGAATGGGTGGCGGATTGGTACCGGCCAAACACTTACGCTATGAAAAGTCGTGAAAAAAATCCCACCGGACCCTTTTCAAGTTATGATCCGTTAGAGCCAAGCGTACCAAAACGAGTGACCCGTGGAGGATCATTTTTATGCAATGATCAATATTGTTCAGGATATCGCCCCACGGCGCGAATGCGTACGAGCCCAGATACGAGTCTTGAGAATACGGGATTTCGTTGTGTTATGAGCCATTCACAGATGGAGAAAATATTAAAAACTCAATAATCACTCTTCCCATGCTGGACATAGAAAATCCTTATAGTCACAGTATCGGCAGTTAAACTCACCTTTTTTTGTTTCAAAATGACCTGAGCGAATTCCATTGGATACATCACGAATCTTTTCTCGGATGCCTTCTAATTCTTCATCTGTAAATTTGTGAGATGAGATTGGATCATCACCAAATCTCAAAAAGTGAAGGCTTGCCTTCCCGGGTTTTCCTTTGATATCTTTAACGGCATCCTTCAGAATTGCTTCGGTATAAAGTGCCATCTGTATATTTTTATGCGCTTTTTCTTTTTTACGACTGGTTTTGTAATCTACAATATTAAGCGAATCGCCTGATTCATCAATACGGTCAATCTTTCCTGATATTGTTACATTAATATCTTCCATGATATATGAAAATGATTTTTCTCTACCAATAACTTGTGTTGGATTATCTTTAACAAACCTAATGTAATCAGAAAGAATTTCTTTGCCTTGTTTTTGGAATTCCTCTCCACGTTGGCGGTATTCAAAGGAATCTTCACGCCAGTGTTTTTCGAGTAGATCTGTTAGCGCTTGTTCTGTTTGACTTTCAAGTTCCAGGCCGTGGAATTCTTCTAATACAGTGTGTATAATTGATCCGAATTCACCAGTAGCACGAGTCTTTTGTTCAGGGACTTTGTCGATGTATTTGAGTCTGTATTTCAATGGGCAAGAATTATAGGTATCAATTTTAGTTGAAGATAAATTGAGATTAGAATTATTTACTACATGTTGTCCAGATTCGTTAGAATCAATTTTCTTGACACCTTCTTCTATTTCACCAAGGATATCTCGAGCGTTATCAATTTGATTGGCAGCTACTTCGCGATTCAGATCCGCTAATAATCGTTGACGTCTTTCACTAAGTGAAAAAGTTTTTTCTTCATTTAGACTCATAGTTTCTATCTCCATGGGTTGTGGTTTCATACCTTCTAATTCTTTTGTAAATAATGACTGCCGTTTAGTTGGCCCAAACAAATATAATCGATTTTCAGCGCGGGTAATGCCGACGTAAAATACTCTCCGTTCTTCTGACTCGTGAAGATTCCGAAAAGTGGAATTGGAATCTAGTGACCAAGCCAACCATGAAGTAGGTAGCCGGTCAATAATAGGATGTAGCATCAATTTACTTGGGAAATTTCCACTATAGAGAAACGGCATCATTACTACTGGAAATTGAAGTCCCTTACTCTGGTGGATGGTCATTATCTGTACTGCAAAATTTTCATTTTCTAGTTTCGGCTGAGCAGCATTTAGATTATTAGATAGAGCCATGGCATCCATAAATTTTAGCCATTTACTTAAATGCCCCTCTGGGTCTTTATTTACAAATTCTTCCGACAAATTCAGTATCTCACCTGCATTTGCTAGATTGAGCCTATGTTTATACCGGTACTGATTTCGCATCGCTCCTATTAAAGAAGATGATTTTAATACTGTCAGAATCTTCCAGACCATTTCGTCCGCTTTCAATGTTTTATCTAGTGATTCATTTAGAGTTGAGATTGATTCCAAAACAAATGCAACATCTCTTGAATCTGTTTTCAATTCTTTTAAACGATCAAGTTTTTGTTCTATAGTTATCTTGTTGACAGATTGGAAAAATTTAATTGTCCATTCTTCGCTGAGTTGTTCCCTTAGAATCCTATAAAGAGAGATATCAGCTTTTTCATCTTTTAAAATAAGATGTCCCCACGCAAGGACATCTTTGACGATAGGTACATCAAAAAATTTTTCAATATGGATGTCAACAGGGATTCCGGATTTCTGCATGGCATCAGCTGCTGCAGTTACATTTCCCCAACCACGACAAATGACGGCAATATCTCCATAAAGTTTTTCTTGGCTATTAACTAGCATATGGATCAATTCCGGTAATCGGTCAAGCGTTTCTTCTTTATTCGCCTGAATCCATAACGGTTTTGGACCGGATTTGATTTCATCTGGAAGGCATTTTAGCCTTTTAGGCGTTCTATCATGATTATGGCTAATGACAGCATTGGCGAGATCAAGAATATTCTGAGTAGATCTTCTATTTTCAATAAGTGCAATTTCATCATATTCTTTATGAGAATTATACCGGTTTCTGAAGTCTTCAATGTTATAATAATTTGCTCCACGAAATGAGTAGATACATTGATCTTCATCTCCAACAACTGTGATGCTGGGGTCTTTTTTTGTAATGAGGTTCACAATCTTATTCAGCGCATAGTTGTTGTCTTGATATTCATCAATAAAAATGTGTTTGAATTCACTTCTTACTTTCTGCAACACGGATACATCATTTTTTAGTATTTCGTAACAATTGAGAATCATATCGCCAAAATCCAACGCATTAAGATTCCTTTTTGCCTTTTGAAAAAAAGTAAAGGCATTTACCAGATCTTGAAGCTGAAAAACAACATCGTTGAATTGAGTATTGCCGGGATGAATTCCTGGGAAATTATCTAAAAACCAATCCTGCGAATTTTCTATATCCTTCAGTTTACTTTCTAATTCTTTAGGCGAAAGAAGTTCGTCGCTGACACGTTGAAAAAAAGGAATAAAGGATTCTCGTATTGCCTTTACGGGATTTTCTGAGAATACACGAGACTGAATAAAATCCATATCATTAAAATGATTAATCAGATAAAATAGAATATCGCTTTCTTTCCAAAGCACATCCTTAATACGACTTTTGGGCCCGTAACGTCGGATAATTGAATGGCAAAAACTATGGAAGGTGCCGATAAAAATAGAATTAGCTTTGTCGCCTAGGATTTCGAGAATTGTCTGTTTTGCTTCAGCGGTAGCTTTATCGGTAAATGTGAGTAAAAGAACATGATTAGCTTTTATTGAATTGGATACAATAAGATGACGGATTCGATGAAGTAGAGTAGAAGTTTTTCCTGTTCCAGCACCAGCTATTATCATTAGTGGTGAAGGTGGATGAGTAATAGCTTCATCTTGTCTTAAACTAGCTTTAAATTTTCCGTTGGAATATGGCACGGGTAAAGTTAGGAAGACCGTGATCTGATAAAAAATGTTTCGTCGGAATTCTAAAAATTATTGTTAAAAATTTTAACCTTTCAATTCAATTATGCATCTAATAGAGCAAATGAATCGAATTATAAAAACTAAAAAATAAGGAAGAATAAGTATGAAAAAACTTCTATTACCAATTTTGACGCTATTCCTTGTAGTCGGTTGTGATAATCATATGCAATCAAATGCTATCAATTTGGATAGCCAAGAACTACAAGATTTTTCATCTGAATTATCTTCAGATCTTGGTCTGAGTGAATCATCTGCTAGTGGAGTGAATGATGTTCTGAACAGACACGGACGCGGGGGAAAGCATCGTCAACCAGGCTTTTTATGGAAAGTAGCAGGTGAACTGGCAGATAGACTATCTGAAGAAGAAAAAGCGCGGCTTTTCGAAAAGATGGATGAAAAAGAAATTCCATTATTTGGTAGTTCAAAAGGGAAAAAAGGTAAAAGTCAAAAAAGTTATTTTAGTGGAATCAAAAAAGTATTGACGGATGACCAAAAAGTAACCTTTAAAGCTATCAAGGTTGCATATAAAGAAAAATTCAAAACAATTCATGCGCAGGTTAAAGATGGTACACTTTCTAAAGAAGATGCTAAAGCTCAGAAGGATGCTTTGAAAGAAGCAATGAAAGCTGAAATTAATGCTCTCCTTACTGAAGGACAAAAAGCTCAACTTGAGCAAAATAAAGCTGATCGCAAAGAAAAACGCAAGGCTTATAGAGATTCAACCAAAGCTGTAAAAATAGCCGTGCTTGGAATGACGCCAGATCAAGTATCTGCATTTGATGGAGCAAATCAGGAAGCAAGAGATGCCGCTAAAGCTCTTTTTGAACAAGCAAAAAATGGCGACATTGATAAGGATACGTTAAGAGAAGGATTAAAGAATATCTTTGTTGCAAAGAATGAAAAAATGTTAAACATTTTCGATGATAATCAATTAGAGATTATTAAAATTAAAAAAGCTCTTGAATTGCGAATGAAAAAACATAAGGATAAAAAAGGTAAAAAAGGCGGTAAAAAAGGTAAAAACGGATAATAAACTAATTCGTTGACTAATTGAAAAAAGGGTCGTTTTTCTAAATGGAATACGGCCCTTTCTTATAATAATAAATTATTTTTAACTTCTTTTAATTAGCTTGCGTCTAAATATAAAACGGGGAAAGTTTTTGTTCTCCTTTAAATAAGGAATAAAAAAATATGAAAAAATTAACATTGCTTCTCATTCTCACTTTATTTGCAACGTTTGGTTGTGAAAAATTGATGAAAGAGGACATAACGCTAGATGATCCTGATTTACAGCTCTTCTCTGATGGACTAGATGCTGATATCGGCTTGAGTAAAAGTAGTATTAATGCTTTAAATGATGCGTTAAATCGTCATGGAAAAGATGGAAAACATCGCCGTGATCCTGCCTTTTTATGGAAAGTAGCAGCAGAATTACAGGGCAAACTTTCTAGTGATGAAAAAGCGCGTCTTCTAAGATGGATGGATGATAATTCTGTCCCGTATTTATTTGGTTCTGGAATGGATGGGAAGGCTCGCGGTGGTCCTCAAGGTGACAAAGGCAAGTTAGATATTAGATCTATATATAGTATTTTGGATGAAATACAGCAGGAATCTCTCAAAGCGATTATGGAATCCTATGGATCTAAAATGAGAGCCCTCCAGGAACAAGTTAAAAATGGAACATTAGATAAGGATGCAGCACGAGCTGAATTTGAAGCACTTGAATCAGCTATGCAATCTGAAATTGAGGCGCTCTTAACAGATGAGCAGAAGCAAAAACTTGCAGAAATGAAAGCTCAAAGGGAAGAGGACAGGGCTAAAATGGCTAAAGCAGCCCATGATGCAATGGTGAATGCACTGGAAATGACTGCAGATCAGGAATCTGAATTAGAAACTATTAATAATGAATCAGTGCAAGCCCAAAAAGCTTTAATGGATAAAGCAAAAGCTGAAGAGATGGGAAGAGAAGATGTACATGAAGCGCTTAAACAACTAATTATTGATAGAAATAGTAAAATTGAAGCACTGTTCGACGATAAACAATTAGAAATTATCAAAATCTATACCGCTCTTGGCATGCAATACTCAAAACATTGTGGCAAAGATCGTGACGGAAAAGATGATGGCGGAAGAAAAGGCTAAATTCGACTAATTATTAGCATATTTGAGAGGCTGTCTATATTGTATATGGGCAGCCTCTTTTTTTTTAAAATAATAGTTTAACTTTTTAAGTTGTCAATTGTCTAAATAGAAAATGAATGAAAACAGACCACGAACTGATCAAAGAATTTCAAGAAGGCAGAGAAACTGCATTCAATGAATTGGTTAAACGTCACTTACCGAATACTTATGGATTTTTTATCAAATTCACGGCAGATGAAGTGGAAGCGGAAGACTTGGCACAGGATGTTTTTATCAAAATGTATAAAGCACTTAAGAAGTTTCGATTTGAGTCAGAATTCAAAACGTACTTATTCAGAGCCAATGTCAATATGTCCAACACCTATCTTAGGCGTACTAAATGGCGGAATCTTCTCCATCTGGATCAAGCACCAGAGCCTGGCTACGTGGATACCGGCCTTGAAGATGAATGGCGTAGAAAAGAATTATGGGATGCGGTCAGCAAGTTGCCTTCCCGCCAGAGGATGGTTGTAACCATGAGAATTGCCCAGGAAATGCCCTATAAAGAAATTTCTAAGATCATGGAGATTAGCGAAAATTCTGCTAAAGTGAATTATCATCACGCAGTAAAGACATTAAAAGATTTATTTAAGAATTAATTCATGAAGATTGAAAAACAATTTCAAGATATTTCGCAGTCTCAGTTTTCTGCGCCTGATGGTGATTCATTCTTAGAAAAATTACATAACGAACGCCAGCGTCGTATTGGCAAGAAAGTAGGTTTATTGAATGGTCTTTCGGCAGGAATTATCGTTGCCGTATTTGGTTTAATTACTACTAGTCAGTTAACTGATGATCCGACGATTTTTGCATCTAATGATCTAACTCCTTTAGAAATCATGGATAATGAAACAGAAGAATTTGTATATGAACTGGCTGAGTATTTAGTAGAGAATAGCGATGATATTTGGGAAACACTGACTTTTTTAGATGAAATTGAGTTTGAAACGGTCGTTACAATGAACAATGGAGGTTTAGAATGAAGAAAACCGTTATAACACTGATAATTATTTTATTATCTGGTAATCTCTTTGGCCAACCGGGTAAATCAAGAGGACCAGGTGGACAATATAGTGAGCGTATGGAAATGATGATAGTTTGGAAATTAACTGATGAATTAGAATTATCAGAAAAGCAGGCAGAAAAATTTTTTCCTATTATGAGATCGCACCAACAGCTAATAAAAGATATTAGAAGAGATGAAAAAGATTTGTTTGAACCTCTATATACAAAAGTAAAAAAAGGTAAAAAAGTGTCTCAACAAGAAGTTAATAATCTATTAAAGAATATTTCTTCTTTAGATGATAAAAAAACGAAAGAACGAGTCAATTTTATTCAAAATTCTGGAAAAGTTTTGGAGCCAACTCAACAGTTTAAACTGCTTATGTTTAATCCGCAAATGAAGGAGCAAGTACAAAAAGACATTATTAAACGATATAGACCTTCACCTGGAGGTAAAAAGCGTTATAATAAACGCTTTTGACAAATATTTAACTTTCTAAAAACAAAAACCCTGCATTTATTTATTAAGTGTAGGGTTTTTTTATTTATAACGATGACGTAAACGCTCTAATTTGTTTCCTTACTTTAGAAGAGTTTGATGAGCAAAATATATAATTTCAGTGCTGGTCCATCTGTATTAGATCAATCCGTTTTGGACGCAACAGCTCAAGCTAGCATTGAATTCAAGTCACTAGGAATGAGCCTTATGGAAATGAGCCATCGTTCCAAGCACGTTATGGATATGGTGGTTGAAACAGAATCCATGGTACGTGAACTATTAGAAGTACCAGATGGATATGATGTATTATTTTTACAGGGTGGGGCATCACTCCAGTTTGCCATGATTCCCATGAATCTGTTAGGCAAAAAGCAAACTGCTGACTATACGGATACAGGCAAATGGTCAGCAAAAGCCATTAAAGAAGCTCAACCATTCGGGAATGTGAATGTGGCTTGCTCCTCTAAAGGTGATGTTTATAACCATATTCCAAAAGAATTAAATCAAAGTCAAAATGCAATTTATCTTCATGTAACCAGCAACAATACAATTTATGGTACTCAGTGGCATGAATTCCCAAATCCAATTAATCCTAATGGATTTTTGGTAGCAGACATGTCTTCCGATATATTTAGTCGTTCTATTGATATATCCAAGTTTGGTTTAATTTATGCTGGTGCCCAGAAAAATATGGGGCCAGCTGGTGTTACTTTAGTCATTGTCCGTAATGATATCTTAGGAAAAGTGGAGCGAAAGATACCAAGTATGATGACTTATCAAATCCATATTGATAATAAATCTATGTTCAATACACCACCGGTTATGTCCATTTATGGAGTTAATCGTACATTAAATTGGCTCAAAAAAATTGGTGGCGTAAAAGCAATGACTGAAAGAAATGGAAAAAAAGCTAAAAAGCTCTACAATGAAATTAAACAAAACCCTTCTTTTAAAAGTTTAATAAGGGAAGAAGATCGATCTTATATGAATGTACCTTTCATATTTGCTAATAGAGGCGACGAGTCAGAATTTTTATCTTTTTGTGATAGTCGCGGTTTGAAAAACTTAAAAGGTCATCGCTCAGTGGGAGGATTTAGAGCATCAATCTACAATGCCATGCCTGAAGCGGGGGTTGATGCGTTAGTTAAGGCTATGAGGGATTACCAATAATCAATCGTTCCAAATAGTACCTTTTTTACTCAATTTGTCAATTTTTGGTGCAATGACAAATGTACAATAAGGGGCATTAGGATTATTGGCAAAATAATCTTGGTGGTATACTTCTGCTATATAAAATATATCTAACGGTTTTAATTCTGTCGTAAGTGGATCGTCAAATATTTTACTCGCATCTTTCATAGAGCTTTCAGCCACTTGTTGCTGATTTTTATTATGATAATAAATTGCAGAACGATACTGGGTACCATAATCATTTCCTTGACGATTCAATGTTGTGGGATCATGAGCCTGCCAGAATATTTTTAGAATCTTATCATATGATATTTCATTTGGATTAAAGCTTATTTGGCATACTTCAGTATGGCCCGTATCCCCTTTAGTTACATCCTTATAAGTTGGGTTTTTTGTGTGGCCGCCAGCGTAACCACTGACCACATCTTTAACACCTTCCACTCGTTCAAATACAGCTTCAACACACCAAAAGCAGCCACCTCCAAGAGTTGCAACTTCTAATTCTTGTTTAGACATCGATTTTGTTCCTTTTTGCTGACAGTTAATTGCAGTTATAACCAACAGAATAGTGATGGGTATCTTAATTATTAATTTTTTCACTGTTTTTCCCCAAATTTATTTAAATAAAATAAACTTACCACGTTCAATAATCATTCTCATAATTCTTTTAGATCCTTATGTAGCGTAGTGAGCATTTCTTTTGCATCACCAAATACCATAACAGTATTTTCAAAACCAAATAGTTCATTTTGAATTCCGGCAAATCCAGGATTCATAGTACGTTTATTCACAATTACTGTTCTAGATTTATCCACATCTAAAATGGGCATGCCATATATAGGACTTGATGTGTCATGGCGGGCTGCGGGGTTTACCACATCGTTGGCTCCCAATACAATAGCCACATCACAGGTTTCAAATTCGGGATTAATATCCTTGAGGTCTTTGAGATGATCGTAAGGAATATTGGCTTCTGCTAATAATACATTCATATGCCCGGGCATTCGGCCTGCTACTGGGTGGATGGCATACAGTACTTTTTTACCCATGGATTCCAATTGTTCGGCAACCTCTCGAACTGCATGCTGAGCTTGAGCTACTGCTAACCCATATCCTGGAACAACGATGACTTTATCTGCTGCCTCCAGAATCATAGCAGCTTCTTCTGTTGTAGATGACTTGACATTGATTTGTTTTCCTTTGCCACTACTCGATGGCGTCTCTAGACCAACAGCACCGAAGATAACATTTGCCAATGAACGGTTCATTCCTTTGCACATAATATTTGTCAAGATAAGTCCTGAAGCACCCACTAATGAACCAGAAATAATGAGTCCATTATTCATCAAGACAAATCCAGTTGCAGCTGCAGCAAGACCGGAATAGGAGTTCAACAGTGAGATAACTACGGGCATATCAGCACCGCCGATTGGGATGATGAGAGTAATGCCTAGTATAGCGGCAAAAATAATTAAACCGTAAAAATTCTCCAAACCTGTGGATGGTTGAAAAATAACTAATATTCCCATGCAAACCAGAATAATGGCAATGATTGCATTCAAAACTTTCTGACCTTTAAATACAATGGGTTTACCGCTAATGAAGCCTTGTAATTTGCCAAAAGCAATAAAGCTTCCTGTAAACGTTAATGTACCTACCAATACAGCTAAGACAATTGTACTAGCCAAGAAAATTGTATGTTGAGAAGTACCGTATTTATTTAATAGTTCTGTAGTAGCAACAAGTGCAGAAGCACCACCACCAAAGCCGTTAAAAATTGCTACCATTTGAGGCATTTGTGTCATTTCAACACGGAGAGCAAAAGTTGCACCGATAATAGTCCCAATGATTATGCCAATAGCAATCAGTTTGAAATCGAGCAATTCAAAAGAAGTAACGGTAGCAATAATGGCAATCAGCATACCTATAGAAGCAATAGTGTTGCCGCCACGTGCGGTCTTGGGCGAACTGAGTTTTTTTATCCCAAGAATGAAAAAGATAGCAGCAATAACGTAGGCTAGGTTGATCAATTCCATTT
>Ga0209034_10000757_pt1 | contig 16038 bp, 13 predicted proteins | sample MarorgKNORR_S2LV_2_FD_188219 | JGI IMG/M metagenome (GOLD analysis project Ga0209034, IMG submission 188219) | Marine microbial communities from the Southern Atlantic Ocean, analyzing organic carbon cycling - 250m_A/KNORR_S2/LV (SPAdes) (version 2) | ecosystem: Environmental > Aquatic > Marine...
TGAATGTCCCCAACTTTGAATTTCAATCGGGAGATCAGCATTGTTGGCAATTATTAGGAGCTCGAGGGCCTTCGAGATTCCACCGATGGTTGTGGCGTCGAATCTGCCGGCATCCCAAGAACCAGCCTTAATCCCCTGTTTGATAAACTCAGGAGAATAAATATTATAGCCAGCAGGAATAATTGGAAGCGAAAGCCTGTTCCTGAGTTCCCTATATTGCTCCAGAAGTTCATCATTGATAGGTCCTTCAAGCCAGATAAACAAGTTATCATTCATTTCCTCACCTAACCGGAGTGCATCCTCAAAGTCATACGCCCCCTCAAGATCAATCATGAATTGATAGGGAGAGTTTGCAAAGGTTTGTTGAATCAACTTAACAAGTCTTATGTCTTCTTCAATCTGACCCCAGACGTGGAACTTAAAAGTTGAATAGCCAAGTTTTGCATACTCATTGACCGCCTCGACGTACTCGGGAAGTGAATCGTAAAAAGGGAGGCTAGCATAGGCTTCAATCGAATCTCGCTTAGCCCCTAGCAGCTCGTAGAGAGGAAGTCCTGCCTTACGTGCTGCCAAGTCCCATAGTGCAATATCAATGCTTGAGCGTGATGCATCACTTAAATCCGGTCTCGTTTGCTCGAACAGTGAGCCGACCTCAACTGGATCCAACGACTTGAGGGCGAAGAGATCAGTAAAAACGCTCTCTAATTCGAGTATGTGTTCTTGATTGAATTCTCCTTTATGCTCAGAAATGACACCCGATATACCTTCGAACCCATCTGCAGTCTTGATCCTTAAAATGTTGTTGATTTGTTTCCAAACTTCAGATCCAGCGATATACCGGGCGTCTGTGTCATTTGTTCCGATGGCGTGTACCTCAACACTAATAATTTTAGTTTGATCTGAGAATTGGAAGAACGGTTTGTATTGCTCTGCACTCTCTTCTGAAAAGGCTGTCAAAAGTTCACCCGCACTCTGATAAGTATTTCCAGACAAAGGGGTAGACTCAGTTCGAGCAGCTAGCAGGCAAAGGGAGGCAATGATCATCTGAGCATAAGACAAATAAACACTTCTTCTCTCTACTTGGACACATTCCATTCTCCTTCTCCCTCTCCATTAATCACAAGCTACTATTTATTTTTTTGTTGTTGCTGTTTCTGTATAAGTAATCCATATCTTTAAAATTCCTTCAGGTACTGCAAACTCTCCATCCCAATTTGATGGAATCAGAACACCTTCACCCGGGTTGGTAACACTTACTTGGCCATTGATATGGGACAATCTTATAGAACCACTCAAGGGGTACATAAATTCATGATAACCATGGAAATATTCTGCACTAGCAGGTATAGACCCTGATGAAGACTCCCAAATCCCTACCTGAAAACTTTCATCTTGATTTGAAAAAAGAGTGATCCCTCTGGCTAAAAGATTGCTGTATTCGGGATAATAAGGTTCAAAATCCCCCAGATCATAAGCGGATACTCTTGCATCATTAATTTTAACCGTATCAATCGATTCAGTATTTTTTGTTCCTTTTAAACCATCTATAGCATAGATAATTGCTAGATCTTCAGTAATAGTAAAAGAACCCATCCAATCTTTTGGCGTAATAAACCCTTGACCAGGATTAATAATAATGGGCTGACCATCGCTATTTTCAACGACCATTTGGCCGAAAAGCACATACATAAATTCATTGTAAGGATAAGGCGTATCCATAACCTCTTTTCCTTTCTTAGCTTCCCAAATGCCAATTGAAAAATTTTCATCTTCACTAGTAAATAGTTCGTATTCTCTAGCGGTCAATTCTCCATAGCCTTCGTTGTAGGATTCAAACTTAGTATTCATCAGATCCGCAAACACTGATTTATCCAAATGGGTCAGATCGGCAGCTTGGAGATTAGTATGAAATCCACCGTTAAGATTAAGAATTAGAAATATAAAAAGAATTGATCGTTTCATTGTAAATTCATGGTTTGTTTACGTAGTACAAATGTAACTCATTATTTGGTAATAATATTAAAAATTATATTATTATTTTGATAGTTAGGTATATATTCGCAACTGCTATTTCAAAAGTATAAGTGAATTATCTGCTTTGACAATACTTGCCTAGGCAATATACTCTAGATTAGTAATTTAACTGTTTACTGATACATAGGGGGAATGAATTATGAACAGGATAGTAACCATCTCATCCACTTTGTTTATGTTAGCCAGTGGTTTGATAACACCCCAACTTGCCGACGCGCAATTGGAAGAAATCATTGTCACAGCTACAAAAAGAGAAATGAATGCTCAAGATACAAATCTTGCACTGACCGTAATTGACGAAAACTTACTCGATAGTTTTGATATACAAGATGTCGCTGGACTTGGCAATCAAATCCCATCGTTGATATTTGGCAACGACAATAACGACTGGAAAGCAATACTTCGAGGTATTGGTACAGACAATGTAGATATTAATTCAGAGCCAGGAGTAGCTCTTCATGTTGATGGAGTCTATTTAGCACGTCCAAGCGGATTTAATGCTCTTACTTATGATGTTCAACGGATTGAGGTAGTGCGAGGCCCACAGGGAACATTGTACGGTCGAAATGCCACTGGGGGAGCAATCAATGTTGTTTCCAAACCACCGGAACACGAGTTTTCTGCTCGTGCTGATGTCTTGACTGGAGAATACGATCGACAGCGTGTGCGTGGTGTTATCAATGTACCCATTGCAGACCAATTTGCTGTACGTTTGTCTGCCGTCAGTGAAGATCGCGATGGCTATCAAACTAATATTAACCCAAACGGCAACGAAGGTAATAATGCGGACAATCAATATTTCCGAGCACAGTACCTCTGGGAGCCTACTGAGAATTTTTCCTTAAAAGGCCGAGTCAGTAAATTGAAACAACAAGATATTCCAGCTAGAATAAATTTAGCCACACCACTTGATTCTACTGCACCTGAAGGTGGATTCACGCCTGATTTCACTGACTTAAGGACCGTTTCAAAAGACCATCTAGAAGCTAACGATGTCAATCAAGATATTTACAGCTTTGAAGTTAATATGGGAACAAAATCAGCAGAAATAACTGCAATCATGGGAATTAGCCAGCTTGAGTATCTCCTAACTCAGGATGCGGACATTACCATAGCCAACTACCCAATGCCGGGCGGTAAAACAAGAACTGCCACCAGAACTCAATCATCCGATCAGTTTGTTATGGAAATTCGATTAAATTCCCTGCCAGACAGTCCGATTGATTGGTTGGTCGGAGCATTCTATACGGATGAAGATGCCGATGGAAGCTTAGCGGTAAGACAGTTGGATACTGGCCCAGGATTTATTATGTTTACTCCATTTGCCTCACTTTTCGGCACTCCTCCTGGCTTCATTCGAGACATTGATAACGTAAGTAGTGTTGAGACCACTTCTAGTGCCATTTTTGGAGACATTACCTATCAACTTAATGAAATTGTTTCAGTAACAGGCGGGCTACGTTACACCACAGACACACAGGACGGCGTTGGTCAGACTGAGGCCAGTGTACTTAATTTCTTCTCAGAACCAGCGCCTGGGTTTAGATCACACGAATTGCATGTTGTGCCTGCCAAGGACAGTTGGAGCAAAACAACTTGGAAATTGGGGGTTATTTGGGATGTTGCTGATGACAGATTGCTTTATCTAACAGCATCAACCGGCTTTCGATCTGGAGGTTTCAATTTTGGACAAACTAACCCAAACAAGTTGTACTATGAACCTGAGGATCTTCATGCAATTGAATTCGGTTCCAAAAACCTCTTCAATGACGGTCGAGTTAAACTCAATTTATCAGCATTCTATTATGACTATGAGGACTTACAGGTTTTCCAACTCATTAATGATGCAGCATACGTGCAAAACGCTGCAGAGGCAGAGATCAAAGGAATAGAAACGGAATTCGTTTTTGAGATCTCAGATCAACTTCAGATTGATGGGCACCTCTCTTTACTGGATGCTACCTATAAGAATTTTGTCTCTGAAGACCAAGTATACCCTCGTGGTCGTGACGGCATACCATTCACAGGCGATGAATTATTTGATTTATCTGGCAATGATTTAGTTCAAGCACCAGAAAGATCAGGTCTTATTGGCTTGTCTTACATAGCTCCTTTTGATAACGGTGCAACTTTAACTTTGCGTGCACAGGCTTATAGCCAGTCAGAGACATATTTGCGTCAATTCAACCTCGATCCTTATGATAAACAAGATTCGTACACAATGAGTTCCATTACTTTCAGGTATGATTCTGCGAACCAAAACTATTATGTTTATGGTGGCATTAATAATATTGAGGATGAGGATGTCATTGCCAATATTGACGTGACTCCACCGGGAGGGTATCTTGCCAACATGCGAGCACCTCGCGCCTGGTATCTTGGTGTTGGCGTGGAGTTCTAAATTTCTAAGCTTGAAATAAAAGGAATACTATAAAATATCTGCCTTGACAATATTTGCCTAGGCAATATAATTATTGGGAAACACACGAAGGTTTTTCAGTAATGAGTAAAGTTATAAAATTCTATGAGGGTGATGCTGTCAGCAGAGAAAAAAATGAATCTGTTGGCTATTTAGTAACTCTTGCATCTCGAAAACTCCTCAGAAATATAGAAACCAGACTTAAGCCTTTTAATCTAACAGCTAATCAATGGGCACCCCTTCTCGCTCTTGCCAATAAACGATGCAATACGGTCGCTGGATGTGCTAGAGAAACAGGAATTGACAATGGCGCCATGACACGCATGCTTGATCGGCTAGAAATAAAGGGTTTTGTGACTCGTAAACGAAGCAGCGATGATCGTCGCGTTGTAAATATCTCCCTCACCTCTCTAGGAAAGAAAATTGCTAAAGATATTCCTCCAGTTATAGGTGAGGTATTAAATCAACAGCTTCGTGGCTTCAGTGAACAAGAATTCAATCTTATTAAAAATCTTTTGCAACGCTTTCTCATTAATGGGGATATGCTTGCAGAAAAACCCTAGGAGAATATGTAATGAACATCAACAACAATAATCATAAAAAACCTAAACAAAATGGTATTTGGCCTGCGGACAAACCCCTCACTGGTATTAAAGCTACTATTGAAGACAAGGACTATGAACGTCTTATACCCAAGCAGCGTTTCACCAGCCCAGAATGGCTGGAAAAAGAATACAAACTTCTCTGGCCTCGTGTGTGGCAATGGGCCTGTCGAGAGGAAGAAATTCCCGAGGTGGGGGACTATTTTGAGTATAAAATTGGCGATCAGTCTGTTGTTATTGTTCGTGATGAAGATCAGAGCCTTAAAGCTTATCACAATGTTTGCATGCACCGAGGGACTCGGTTGGTGGAAGGTGAGCATTGGTGGGGTGGTCGCGGAACAACAAGAAATTTCCGTGACATGTATAAAGGCAAACTACGGTGTGTATTTCATGGTTGGGCATGGACCTTGGACGGAGAAATCTCACATTTACCAGGAGCCAAAGACTTTGCACCCTGTCGTATTCAAAAATGCGATATTGGATTAATGCCAGTTCGCTGTGAAAGCTGGGAAGGGTTTGTGTACATTAATATGGATATGGACGCTGAACCGCTTCTGGATTATTTAAAACCTGGTCCTGAACGCTTAGCCAAATACAACATTGGTAACATGCGGCTCAAGGCACATTTCACCACAATTCTTCCTTGCAACTGGAAATACGGAGTTGAGCAGTTCCAAGAAGGCTATCATGTGTGGGCCACTCACGTCATGGACCTAAATGAAGTGGGTAATTTTGCTACTCGCCCTGGGGGAAGAAGAGTTGGTGCAATGTATAGTTTTGAAGGCGGCAAACCTACGACTAAAGAAACACCACCTGACGCAGATCTTATTGGCGCTCATACAGTACCCGAACAGTTAGGTTTACATACGAACTTTTCAGAACCCAATTCGATGGTACAAACTGGCTTACCCCCTGGAGTTAAATTATCTAATCTTAAAGATGAGGAAATATCAGAGCCACGAGCATGGATTCGTGAAGCGATGAAAAACATGGTTTCACAGAATAGATTAGAACAATATGAGTTGGATTATTTTGATGGACTTAAGGATGATGAAATTCCATGGGACATGCTCGGGCCACAGTTCATGATGAAAAATCGTCGGGATGCTTGTGCAGCCAAGGGCATTGATCTCTCTAAACTGAAAGATAATGAGCTGTATGGCTTTCCAACTGAATTCCGGTTTTTTCCAAATCAAATCGGCCCCATTGCAGGAAATAGTTATGGGCTTTTCCGTTCAAGACCTAACGGCGACGATCCTAATTCTTGCATTTGGGATATGATGTTTATGTTTCAGTATGCTGAAGGTGAGGAGCCTGAAACCGAATACGAGACAATTGACTGGAGAGATGGTCCAGGAGATAAAATGCCAGAAACATTTCTCCAAGATTGGAAAACCACCCCACTCTATCAGGCAGGTATGCATTCATGGGCCTTACCTGGATGCCGGTTTAACAAACAGGAAGCCAATGCGCTCCATACTCACAAGCTATTGGATATAATAATTGGACGCGACTTCGAAGATGTAGAAGAGTAAACGACTGATGCCAAAAATGTTGGTCAATGCCATCCGTGATGAAACTGAGAACATCAAGACTTTTGAGTTGGTGGATCCACAATCTTCTGAATTACAGACCTTTAGTGCAGGTAGTCATATAGAAATTGAACTGCCTGGCAATCTCAAGAGACACTACTCATTGTGCAATGATCCTTCAGAGACCCACCGTTATCTGATCGCAGTACTCAATGAAAAAGAAAGTCGTGGAGGTTCCAAATCGCTTTATGATGAAATTAAGGAAGGTGATCTTCTCGAAGTTTCCATGCCAATGAATAATTTTGCTTTAGATCAGCGTGGCATGCATTTCATCCTAATTGCAGGTGGTATCGGTATAACTCCACTACTCTCTATGGCATATAAACTTAAGTCTTTACGAAAACCCTTTGAATTTCATATGTGCGCAAGTTCGCTCGAGTCCTTACCCTTCAGAAACGAGCTAAAAGCCTTTGATGGGTTGGCTAAAACACACCTACACATAAGTGGAGGCGATCCATCACGACGTCTTGACGTTTCTAGCTTGCTAAAAAACCCTTTAGCTAAATCGCTGGTCTATTGTTGCGGACCTCAAAGCCTTATGGATGCCGTTGGAAAGGCAACTGTAAAGTGGGCTACCAAAAAAATCCACTATGAAACATTTACGCCGAGAACCCTAGATGGCTCAGACCTTCCTTTTCATATAAAGATTGCTAGTACTGGTCAGTTATTCCGTGTAAACAGCACGACCACAATTCTTGAGACACTCCATCAAAATGGAATCCGTCATCCTTTTAGTTGTGAGGTAGGTCTTTGTCGAACCTGTGTAACCGGTTATCAAACAGGAGAAGTTCAACACCGCGACCAAGATGCTTTGTCAAACGAAGAACGCAAACATAATTTGACCATTTGTGTCTCTAGGTGTACTTCTGACGAATTGGTTTTGGATCTATAATTATTGCAATCAAGAAATAATCTTTTTAATCAGAGGCCATTCTTGAGCTCCCTTTTTTGCCATATTATTTATATATGGCAAATTATCCCAGTCGAGGATTGCGATTTTAAATGCTTCTCGTTGCTGTAATCGATCATACCAATCTGAAAGATATGGTAAATTCTCCCACATTGCCTTTAATTGTAGGTGTTCAAGCCTTCTAATGTATGGTGTATAACCGATATCTGCCAAAGAAAACTGATCACCAGCGAGCCAAGATTCTCCTCCGGAGAGCTCTTTATCTATTGCTTTCAAAAGTTTGTTGAAGGTTAAGACTGCATGAGCAAAATATTTTGAATCTACCCCGTTCTTGATATTGTCATTGTGACGTTCCATTTTCAAAGGATCAGCACCAGGTTGATTTGTGAAATGCAACTCTAGATCTTCTGCAGACATAGCCAGAAAAAAATATCGAAATGCAATGCAAGTAGTCAATACACTTGTAGCTGTATGAATATTTGTGTCAAGTTGCAGGGTCCATTTTCGAACTCGGGCTTTACCTTCTGATGTCTTTGGCATCAATGGGATCTGTGGAAATTTTTCTTCCAGATACTCGTTAATAATTGTGGATTCATACACCACATGACCATCGTGCACCAAGGTAGGCACTACTCCGTTTGGATTCAGTGCTAAGTATTCAGAGGTCTTATGTTCTCTGGTTAAAAGATTCATCATATGGCTTGTGTATTCAAGTCCTTTCTCTGCCATAGCAAATCGCACCTTTGCAGCACAAACAGACATATCATGGTTGTAAAGTTCCAACATATTTAGATATATAATTCTTCGCTATTACTAACGCTCAGTCTGGTTCCTATTGATAATTAAATACAAAACACAAGTAAGCACAGCCACAAAACTCCATACTCCTAAAGCATTACTTGGTCCATCAAATACCCGTGACAATGTGACGCCAATCATGGGCCCAGCAAAAATACCCAGAAACCAGCATGTAGTCTGAATCCCAGCCGCTTTACCTCTAGCAACAGCTGGAACCATACCCAAGACCATATTAAGACTGTTTGGCATTACTAAACCAGCACCCAATCCTGTCACAAAACCTCCCAAAGCGATCCCAATTAACTGCGAGCTTGTTGATAAGATTGCAAAACCTATAGCAACTAGAGCAAAAGTAAAGAACCACATTCGCATTGCAGATACTAATCCGGAAAGTTTTGCATAGAAAAACGCCGCAATAAACATCCCTGCGGAAGTAAGAGAAGTCAGATTGCCTGCGAATGCAGGACTACTTGAAATATTTCGAATCTCAAGCAAATAAGGTAATTGAGAAAATAACATCGTAAACGCAGCGGCGCCCATAAAGGCTCCAAAGTAAGGAGGAATTAATTGCTTCCATTTGATTGGGATCTTTTCACCTACGGATGCAATCTGCGTGTAAGGGGGTTTTTTAATAAACAAAAACACCAACAATGTGGCCAGAATACCAAAAAGATAGAGTAAAAACCCATTGCGCCAATTGGTGATACTGACGTAACCCACAGCAATTAATAAAATAATGTTGGCTATCCCAACGAAACCAAATTTCAAGCCTAAAATCTTTTCACGTTCTTGTTTAATAAAATAATCTGCGATCAACGCCGATGTACAAACGATTAATGTCCCTTGGAAAAATCCAAGTAAAGCTCGTGAGGCAATAATAAGCCAAATGGATTCAAGAAAATAAGGAGCAACACCTAGGAGAGTAGCAAATAAACAGGATATTAAGACAATTTCACGTCTACCAATACGATCACTCATCAAGCCTGCGAAGGGAGCGGCTATCATACTCAATAAAGCAGGAAGTGCATATATCAACTGAACTAAAACATCTACCTGAGGCACAGACGCAAAGTGCATCTGTATCTTCGGCAAAATCGGAGTGATGGTCACTGTTGGCAAAATAGAAGCGGTGATGATTGCAGCCGTTGCACCAACAAAAAGCGGCTTGGATGATTTGATTTCAGAATCCATAATTTAATTTCAAAAAAAGAGAAACTCCGTTAACTTTCCCTAGTAAATTACTAGTATATAGACTTTGCTTGATACCTGTCGATCAATATCCCAGCCATATTTAAGGATAAGAAATAGCACCCTGTTCTTTGTAAAACCTCTGTGCTCCAGGGTGTATCAGTCTGGTTTCAAGTTCTGGCCAAAGCAATAGACGATCAGTTGATATTTCAGAACAACTATTAATACCAGGTGGGCAAATATGTCGAACCGCTTGGAGAAAATCATACACCACATTATCTGGAGTTGAGGCAAAGGTAAACCAAGCTACATCAAAAGTTATGAGCCCAATATCTTGTTCTTTATTGGCTAATTGTGTTACTTCTGGCAAAACCATATGATCTGCCAAAATTAGTGTATTTTCTATTGTATTTTTGACATCTTTTGTCGAAATTGAAATCCAGTGTAGATCCCTACGATTAAAATCTAGATTTATTGGTAACAGTTTACCTTTGGTCTCTCGAATGACTGGCAAAAATATAGCATCTACCTCGCCTTGCTCCAAAGCTTTAGACATTTCTCCTGGAGAATATTCCTTAACAATAATCTGGTCGTAGATGTCCCAAACACTAATCAATAGAGCCTCTTGTAAAACCCTAAGAGAGCTTGGGCGCATAACCAGACCAATACGTTTTCCTACAAGGTCCTGAACAGAATTAATTTCTCTGTCCAAAGTAAGTAAACCATGTGCAAGACGCACAGTCGCCCCAACAAAACGAAGATCAGAAAAAGGAGCAACATAAGCGTGCCAGGAAGGTCCTTTTTTCTCCATAGCCATCTTCTGATCGGCTGAAGAAACATTTATGAAGGCACCACTTCGGTTCTCTTTTGACCTGTATGAAAAAATATTCAGACGCTCTGGTAATGGGGCAATGAATGTTTTTGCTGTAAGGCTTTGAGAGCAACTGTTAATTAACTTAACCTCTGGGGCAATAAAAAAATCATTTTCATCCTTTGATGATTGCTGAAGAATACTTAAAGTCCCCTCAATATATAAACTCACTGGAACTTTGGTTTGAGATGTTGGTTTGAGATTAAGTGCACTTGGGCAATTAATTGTGGATGCTGAAACTCTAGAAGATATGAAAATCAATACAAAAGCAATCAGCAGGCAAAGTAAGGCAGTGATCATTTGAGTATAAAATGAAAAAAAACTTTTTTTCTCTAATTGGACACATCCAACAATAGAAGAACATGCAATGATCATTTTAAATCCCCTTATTTAAGTTTTATACAAAAGTAACTCATTATTTGGTAATAATATTAAAAATTATATTATTGTTTTAAAATTAAATAGCACTGTATCAATATTTTTAGACCATTTTTTTACATGAAAATGAAAAAAACATTTTTTATTGCTCTGAGCCTTATAAACCTTGTTGCCTGTGAATTATCTAACGATCTGCCTAAGGCGGATATTGTTTTTACTGGTGGTGCAGTTTACCGAGTGACTGATTCAGATCCTTGGGCGACTGCAGTGGCGATTAGCAAAAATCGGATAACCTATGTTGGTGATGATGCAGGTGCAATATCATCGATTGGTCCTAACACAATCGTTGTTAAACTGAACGGCAAAATGCTTCTGCCTGGTTTTCAGGATGCCCATGTGCATCCTGTTGATTCAGGTATGACCTATAACCAATGTGCTGTGTTCGATCTGCCTGAACTTGAAGACCTATTGGATGCGATTAAGACCTGTGTTGATGAAAGACCAAATGCTGAATGGATTGTTGGTGCGGGCTGGTATGTGAGTACTTTCGCTCCGACCGGTCGTCCGCCCAAGGGGCTTTTGGATGCGATTGCCCCCGATATACCCATCACATTACTTTCCAACGCAGCCCATACAGTTTGGGCGAATTCCGCAGCGATAAAGCGAGCCGGTATTACATCAGAAACAAAAGACCCAGAGGGAGGACGTATTGACCGTGACAGCGAAAGTGGAGAACCATCGGGCAGTTTTCAAGAGAGTGCCATGCCGCTTATTCAAAGTTTTGAGCCAGCCATTACTCTCAAAGAAAGAATCGCTGGCCTTGCTTATGCACAGCAGCTATTTCATAGTTATGGTATTACGGGTGTTCATGATTCATATGTAGAAGTCAGTCGTGAAACGGCTTATTCAAATATGGAAGCCTATACGGCTTTTTCAGATCAGGAAGGACTCAAGATGCATGTGGTTGCGGCCATGCTCTATGACCCAACATTGCCACTTGAACCACAGATTGAATTATTTAAAAGCCTAAGAGAATCAGCTGATCGGAATCATGTCAATGCAACCGCTGTCAAAATCCTAGTCGACGGCGTAGCTACGTCATATTCTGCAGCAATGCTAGAACCTTATGCTGATCGATTGGATGAAGGCATTAAAGGAACCCCCTTAATTCCAAGGGCAGATTTGATAGATCTTGTGACCCGCCTTGATGCTCTGGGTTTCCAGATACATTTTCATTCCATAGGCGATGCCGCCACACACTATTCGTTGGATGCTCTTGAAGTCGCACGCACCCAAAATGGTCTGCGAGATAGTCGCCATCATCTCTCACACATCATGGCATGGGACCCGACAGATTTTAATCGGATGGCGGACTTGGACGCTATTGCTAACTTCCAGGCACTCTGGGCGTCGAAAGGTACACATTATGAGGAAATAACTTATGTCCGTATGGGGGAGGAACGATCTAAGTATCTCTATCCTATTAATTCGCTGCACAAGCTGGGAGTGGATCTCGCCTTTGGTAGTGACTGGTATGTAACATCTGCTAACCCATTACTAGCTATTGAGGTTGCTGTTACAAGACTTGAGCCTGGTGGCAATTCGACAGATCCTCTTTTGCCTGCAGAAGCGATAGACTTAGCAACAGCCATCAGAGCCGCAACCCTTGGTAGTGCGTATGGGAACTTTTTGAATAAAGACACCGGCTCGATTGAAGTTGGCAAGCTCGCTGACCTGATCGTGATCGATTCAAACTTGTTTGATATCCCTACTAGTGATCTCTCAAAAGCTCGTGTGATGTTAACCTTGTTTGGAGGAGAAGTTGTATTCGGAAGCTTAGATGATGTGGACGATTAAAGTTTAGAAAAATATTCTAAAAATGAAGTTGTTAAATAGCAGACTAGCGAACGTACCACAATATGGAGATAAAGTGACAGCCACTGCCAATCAACACAAAAAAATGCCAGATGCCATGAGCGTAGCTGAGCTTCTCCATTTCACCCAATAGATAAAAAATTACTCCAATAGTGTAAGACACGCCACCAGTTATCAGCAGGATATAGCCGACACTAGGAATCGCTTCTTTTAGGCTGTTTAAATCAAATGAACAAGCCCATCCCATCCCTAGATAAATCATCAATTGTCCAATTTCGATATTCTTTCCTTTGAGAAAAATCTCACTAAGGATGCCGATAAGTGCCAAACTCCAGACAATACTCAGTATTAACAAGCCATTACCTTCTCTTATGCTTACCAGCATATAAGGCGTGTAAGTGCCAGCAATTAGCAAATAGATAGCTATGCGATCCATCAGATTGAAAAATGTTTTTATCCGATATGATTGAAAGCTATGGTAGAGAGTAGACATGGTGTAAAGCAAAACGAGAGTAAACCCAAAAACACTGAAGCTAGTTATAACCCAAACATCATTTGTTTGAATGCTGATCGTCAGCAATGCGCCTAGACCAATTAGTGAGAGAACAGCACCGATCAGATGGGTGATACTGTTGAGTTTTTCGCCATAATACATAGTTATTAATTATAAGATGAAAAATAATAGAGTGCCACGAAACCCTTACAGTGCTTTAAGCTAAAAATCAGCTATTACACAATATGTATTCTCTCTTCCAGCCCAGTGAAACTCTCTTGCATTTTGGCACGATGAAAAACTAGGATAAACTTCTCCTTTTTGCCAACTACCGTTGTCTTTGTAGTACATCACGTAATCAGTAGCAGCTATTGAGTAGCTTGAAACTAAAGCCAAGGATAATCCGATAAATAGATACTTTTTCATACGAATTTATTTACTCCCAACCAATTTGTTTAAAAAAATAGTGAGGATTCCAGATCTTAGTTAAATGTTTAATCTTGTTATCAAGAAATTCTAGAACATAAACATAATCAACTTCACCGCTCTTTCCTGTGGGAGGAATTGGACCTCCTTCCCCGGTATGAGTGCCTGCAAAGACTGCAAAAAATGATACATGACCGCTTTCTTCATCAACCGTAAAAGACTTAATCTCATAGTTTGAATCAGGCAACATTGAACAAACCCCAGTCATCCAATCCGAATAGCCTTCTATAGTCTTAATCTCCAAAAGTGGTTCAGCATGGGAAGAAAAACTTGCATCTTCTGTGCAATAATCTTTACAAGCCTGCCACCCCTTTCCTGTTTCACAGGATTCAAAGAAACTATTAGCTATATTTCTTATATCTGACATGCCATCTCCTTTTTATGATTTAGTTTAGAACTCAAAGGTCAATACCCTCTATTCCCCTTTTAAATAGTATATGAAGTCATTGTATGAAACCGGTTCGCTATCGTGCGAACCTATCATGGTTTTAGGTTCAATCCCATAGAATTGAATAGCCCGATATAATTCTTCAGTCGAATATGTAGGCTTTCCACTGGCTGATCTTCTTTTTCCAGCTTTTAACATTCGGGCTAAAGCCCCTATATATAAATCCCCTAAATACAGGATACCCTGATTTTCTACTTCCAAGATTAACATGTCTTTACTGTGTCGATTGTAGACGGGATAAATAGTCACCGAGTTTTCTTTTCCTTCAAGTTTCAATGGTTGGTTATCATTAACCGTTAAAACATTTGTTGCTACTGGATTTCTATCTAACGCATCTGGAAGAATTATTGATCTATTACGGGTAAGTACTTTCTTTGCCCAAACTTCAGCATCCTCATGCACAACTATGGTTGCACCTGCAGCAGCGTATGTTCTAAATCCAACTGCATGATCAGCATGGTTGTGAGAAACAACCGCATAGGTTATTGGCTTGTTTGGAAAATTGAGTTTGATCCAATCAACAACCGCTTCACACTTAAGTTCATCCATCCCAGGCTCAATAATTAAAATACCCTTATCCAGCTCCACAACCATTGTATAGGTGGCATCTGAGGGTGATGGAATCATTAAGTAGACTCCTTGACCAAGCTTTTTCGCTTCAATTGTTGGGCGAACCAGTTCTCTTGCCTTGGCCGCTGCAGCATAAGAATAAGACTGTACAGTTTGACTTAAACGCTTGCCACGTGAAGCTCTTTCTTTGTTGTCAATGTAGACAACGTCTGCAGGCGGTATAAAAAGATTATCTTCCAATAAAGCATTAACACTAATCTTTGATCGATTAACATCCATACTAGGAGCTCCTGCTAATGAAATCTTGATACGCATAGGAAAACTCACACCTTCAATTGTTTCCCAATCTGAATAAGTAACTTCTACCTCAACGTCACCATAGACATAATCTTTTTCCATAGTTGATAATTTTTCTATAAGTCCAGAGCTTTTATTAACATACAAGGTGATCGGATAAACATCGTCTTCAACTATTAATTGATGATATTTAGAACTTGGAAAGTCATGATTTTGCCACTCTGAAAACCAGTTTGAATCAACTTCAAAAAAAATACGTTCTTCCACTGAGTCTTTAAAATATTTAGTATCTTTCCATTTTTTTAGCCACCTATCATTAGTAACTAGAACTCGTTTTCCAGTTTCTCTGAAACGTGACAAGGTGATAGGAAAAATTTCATCTGGACCTACCTGATAAGCGTTTAAATCTGGTCTGCTAGTCTTTGGAATGAGTTGCAAACGCTTCTGCATTAGATCTTTGATTAAAAAATGTGGGTTAACTAGACGTTCTGTTTTGGTGGTTACTATGAGACGTTCAGGTGTCATTGCCTCATTTTCTGCACCTACTTGCAGAAAAAAATCGTTGAAACCAATTAAATACCCCTGCTTGCCTCCAACAACTATCTCAGTTACAGGTCGAACACCTCCTGCTCCAAGATATTGTCCAGTGTGTAAAAAATCACCTCTGAAATTATTGTCTTTCACTGAATGATAAATTTTTGCTTCCGATGCTGAATACCTATGTAATCCAATTCCTGGCTCAGGTCCCTGCCCCATTACATAACGAACCCTTTTACTTTCGATGGAAAAAGATGCAAGTTCATCAAGACTTTCTCTGCCTCCAAGAGCGACTATTGCTTGCTCAAGAATTCCATTCTGATCAATAGTTGAGGTTTCACTCCTTACATCGTAAGCCATTGCATAAAAGCTGATTAGTAGTGATGAGATTAGGATGAGTTTTTTCATTTCTTTGTAGCCTTATTACTAATATAGATAAATGACAATACCCCAACCAAGGCAATTAAAATAGTATTAATAAAACCAAGAGCCTGAACTCCTTTTAGCATTAAAATCAAAGCAATTCCCCAGGCAAAGCAA
>Ga0209034_10000759_pt1 | contig 16018 bp, 14 predicted proteins | sample MarorgKNORR_S2LV_2_FD_188219 | JGI IMG/M metagenome (GOLD analysis project Ga0209034, IMG submission 188219) | Marine microbial communities from the Southern Atlantic Ocean, analyzing organic carbon cycling - 250m_A/KNORR_S2/LV (SPAdes) (version 2) | ecosystem: Environmental > Aquatic > Marine...
GTTGTACCCGGTCGCAATGGCTCGGTCTTCAACGCATATCTTGAAACCATCATCAAACCTGTGCTGATAGGTGAAAATCCACTCGACATCGACCGACACTGGGAAACCCTAGCCACGGGCAAGGAAGACCGCTTATACAAGCTACCCGCCAGCATAGTCGGGATCATCGACGTGGCGCTCTGGGACCTGCTTGGGAAGGAAACTGGCAAACCGGTATACACCCTTATGGGCGGTGCCGCTCGTACAACGATACCTCTCTATTGGAGCGTCGGATCAGGGTGGCGAATGCAACCCGAAGAAATGGTAGATCTTGTAAAAAATGGTTGGGACATGGGTTTCAGGGCCTTCAAAATAAGAATGGACTGGAAGGGATGGCGTCAGGATTCCGATCCGGTCAAAGATTATGAAATGTTCAAGCTGGTACGAGAATTCCTCTCTGGCGGTCATTATCTTGGTTTCGATGCGAATAACGGATACTCTGTGAGCACTGCAATTCAACAGGGTCGAAAGTTTGAAGAACTGGGCATCGACCACTTTGAAGAACCGATCCCAAACTGGGATTTACCAGGACTGAAACAGATAGCCGATGCACTAGATGTAGCAGTATCTTGTGGCGAGCAAGATGCATTCCGCTGGTGGTTCCACCAACTAGTCCTGCTGGGCGATCCTGACATTCTCCAACCAGACATCCTCGGCGTAGGTGGCCCTTCAGAAATTAAACGTGTCTTCGATTTATCGACAATGTGGAACAAGCCTGTAATGCCACACAGCCCACAGGCTGGAATTAACTCCATGGCGTCACTACACGCCTATTCCACAGTTCAAAATGCTGTTCGACCTCATGAATTTTCAACCGAGTTTTCTGGCCCTCTTGACGATGTCGAAGAACTCTATGGAGATGGGGTCATACCTAAAAACGGCAACATGGAACTTTCTGATCGACCTGGACTTGGCATCGAGCTAAACGAAGATGCGGTGGCACGCCTAACAGTGAGTTAAACGCCCTTAGCACCAGAATATCCAGGCGCCAGCAGGCAGGCTGCCTGCTGATTGGACGCCAAAACCCTCAGATCAGGATCCGTTTGAGAACATAAATCTGTAGCTACCGGGCAACGAGTATGAAATCGACACCCAGATGGCGGATCGAGCGGACTTGGTAGATCGTCTCGCAAAATGATGCGCTCGCGCGACCTTTCGTGAACAGGATTAGGAGTGGGAATCGCTGATAACAGCGCCTGAGTGTAAGGGTGCAAAGGATTCTCGTACATATCAGAGCTGCTTGCAGTTTCCACAATCCTTCCGAGATACATAACGGCAACCCGGTGACTGATATGACGAACTACTGAGAGATCATGAGCTATGAACAAATAGGCTAGGCTGTATTGTTCTTGAAGATCCTGCAACAGATTTAACACCTGAGCTTGAATAGAAACATCTAACGCCGATACCGCTTCGTCCAGGATCAACATGCTCGGACCAGCAGCTATAGCGCGTGCAATTCCTAAGCGTTGGCGTTGACCGCCACTGAACTCATTCGGATAACGTTCAGCCATTGCGGCACTAAGACCAACAGTAGAGAGTAAGGAAGCAATCTGGCTTCGATAATTTTCGCGCGACTCGACTAAATTATGAACCTTCAGAGGCTCACCAATAATGTCACCTGCCCGCATTCTGGGATTTAGAGACCCGTAAGGATCTTGAAATACCATCCCGATTTTTCGACGAATCGGCCGCATAGCAGGTGTGGATAGCCCAACTAGCTCTTGCCCTTCAAACTTGACACTGCCAACATCCGCCTTAGTCAACTGCATAACAGATTTTGCCACAGTAGTCTTACCTGACCCACTTTCACCCACAAGTCCCAAAGTTTCACCTGGATAGATATCAAACGATATCCCGTCTACTGCCCTCACTCGGGCTACTTCTCGTTGAACGATAAAACCACGTTTTATCGGAAAGTGAACGCTAAGATTTCTCACACTTAAGATAGGAGAATCCTCTGACACTTGAGAAATAAAATGGTCTGCCTGTTGATCGTGGTCAATGCTGTTCAATGAAATATTTACCGTGTTGCACGTGCAACGGACTTCGATTCAAAGCATGCCACCATTTGATCTGTTTCAATCCGTTCCAATACAGGATCCTCCAAACTGCACTTTGAAATTGACCAACGACAACGAGGGTGGAAGGCGCAACCGGGCGGCAAATTAGACGGATCTGGGATCTCACCCTCTATTGGATCAAGTCGTTCAGATGGTGGCCGATCTAATCTTGGAACTGAATTCAACAGGCCCACCGTATACGGATGACTGGGTTTCATATACACGTCTTCAGCAGTACCAGACTCACGGATCTTACCCGCATACATTACGTTGATACGATCTGCATAACGAGCTACAACTCCCAGATTATGGGTGATTATCAAGAGAGCTGTTCCAAGTTGATTAGTCAAGTTTTTCATCAACTCAAGTATTTGCGCCTGAATCGTTACGTCCAACGCTGTAGTCGCTTCATCGGCTATAAGCAATTTCGGTTCACAACTCAAAGCGATCGCAATCATAACTCTTTGACGCTGACCACCACTCAATTGATGTGGATAATCAGCAAGTCGACGCCTTGAATCTGCAATTCCAACCATTTCCAATAGTTCAGATGCCCTATCCTGAGCCGCCGCGCCATTGAGTCCTAAATGTACTTCAAGTGGTTCGGTAATCTGTCTACCAATAGTGAGTACAGGATTCAATGACGACATGGGTTCCTGGAAAATCATGCCTATACCCACTCCACGCACCAACTGCATCTCTCGCTCTGAAATCTTCAAAAGATCAGTACCCTCAAACAGCACCTCTCCACGTTCAATCATTCCAGGAGGATTCGGCACAAGACGCATTATTGAAAGAGCGCTAACGCTTTTTCCGCACCCACTTTCACCGACGAGACCAAGAGTCTCACCATGGTTCACGTCAAACGATATACCATTCACAGCCGTAACTTTCCCGTCGGGCGTGTTGAACGAGGTGCGAAGATCACGCACACGGAGTAGCGGTAAACGTTCTACTGATAGGTCTGAGTTCATAACATTAAATTTGATGATACTTGTTCATCGTACTGCTCACACAACCTATAACTTTATGAAAAAACGTCCAGATGCCAAGATTAGGTGCATTCGGTTCCCCGCTCGCGATAGAACATTTTGTTGACCATATCAATTCCCATGGCCGGTTAGTAATTCACAGACACTTAATAGTATTTCCGTCACTATTAAACTGATCTAAGGGGCTATATGTTCCTGTTTAGCTGTATCGATGATTTTCCGATTTTATTTAGATAATTAGTTTACTTACGGCACACAAGCATCCTTATCAACGCTTATCCTAGATAGCCGCGTTCCCGGGTCGTTCAATGGTAGGACAGAGGACTTTGAATCCTCCAATCCTGGTTCGAATCCAGGCCCGGGAGCCATACGCACTTCCCAACAAGTCTAGAACAGGACTTGCTGATGACCAGATTCCGCCCATATCTTTTAAGCAACCTATATTTCACGCTCTGGGTCAGTAGCATATCTGGAATCTCAAATGCATTGGCCAGTTACTGGTCAAAGGATCTCGGTGCGCTGGAAAGTGCTATCGATTTTATACATGCATTTGCTGGGAATTCAGTTATCGGACTGATCGTAAATTTCATCCCTGCGACGTTCAACGTGAAATATGCACATACGCCACTTTTTTGGTTGAGTGGAAACTTGATGATGCTAGGTATGAACGCTCTTATGCTTGGAGCGCACTATGCAATCCAGACAGAAAATCCTATCGAAGCGAGAATAGTGCCGACTATAGCGAGTCAATGTCTTGAAAACATGTTCATACTCAAAAAGCTAATAGCAAAACAATAACGTATAAAAAAACCGTTGTTTGTCACAACGGTTTTTTCTAATTCACACTAATTCCATAGCAAGGAACAATTACGCTCCTGCATGCCCGGTCAGCTCCACCTTAAGACCAGCATCCGAAGCCATTGACCATGGTGTTTCTACAACCCAATGACCCGGCTCTTTCTCTACCAACGGTGGACGTTCATTGGCCCACTTATGATTCGGATCAACTTCTAGAGGTGTCCGAGTCATGAAAACATCTCCAGGAGGGGGATCGATGGGTGACACCACTTCACCAGGCAGAAGAAACTCTTCTCGCTGTATGTCAGGGTGAGATGGTAGTGCTGCGGACACCAGAGCATTCGTATAAATATGCATCGGGTTATTGAAGATTGCTTCAGTCTCGCCAGACTCTTGGACTACACCGAGATACATCACTGCCATGTCATGGCACATATATCGGACAGTAGCAAGGTTGTGAGCAACTAGAAGGTACGCCAGACCATGTTCCTCTTGCAGGTCAACCAACAAGTTCATGATTTGAGCACGAATAGATACATCCAACGCTGAAACAGGTTCGTCTAACGCAATCACCTTTGGATTCAACGCCAGTGCTCTCGCAATCCCGATTCGCTGTCTCTGTCCACCTGAAAATTCATGCGGATAGAGGTTTGCTTGATAAGCATTCAAACCTACCTCGGTGAGCAGGTCCGCTACCCGCGTTGCAATCTGCCCTTTAGTCATGGTGGTGGCAATTTCGAGCGGCTCACCAACGACCGAACGAACGCGCATTCGTGGATTCAGTGATGACCAAGGATCCTGGAAGACGGCCTGAACTGATCGTCTAAACTCAGTACGGCTGGCTTTCGACATCTGCGAAACGTCTTCACCTTCGTAAAAAATCTGACCATCCGTAGGCTCCTCCAAACCAAGCAGGAGTTTCAGGGTGGTCGTCTTACCGCAACCCGACTCACCGACTAGACCGAAGGTCTTATTACGTTCTATATCAAAACTGACATCATCGACGGCCTTCAAGAAAATCTTGTTGCCGAAACCCAAGAACCCTCCACCAACCTGATACCACTTACGAAGGTTACGTATCGATATGATGGCGTCAGCATTATCACTGACACCCGGTGCGGAAGGGATAGCTACTTTTTCAGCGGTTGTCATTAGGTTCTTACCAATTCTCCGTGGTCGTAATTTCCGGTATCGTTACTTATTCTGCAGGCATCAAATGAGCATATTTATCAAAATCAGCACAAGAACTCTTTGAAAGCTGAACCCAATGGTCGGGTTCTACCTCAACTAGAGGGGGCCGACGTTCTGCATCCTCAGGGCTGAACTCCAAAGTCGACCGTGGTGCAAATGCGTCACCAGCGGGCAGGTTATATAGCAATGGCGGCTGTCCCTCGATCTGAGGGAGCCTTCCTGTTTTCTCTTCAAGTTTCGGCACCGAACCTATCAACGCCTTGGTGTACTCATGAAGCGGCTCATTGAAGATCGTCCTTACGTCGGACAACTCAACAATTCGACCTGCGTACATAACAGCCACCCGATCACACATCTTGGCCACGATTCCAAAGTCGTGAGTAATAAAAATAATCCCGACACCCTCTTCCTGCTGAATCTGGCGCAGGAGCCGTAAGTATGCCGCTTGTATCGTAACGTCAAGAGAGGTTGTAGGTTCATCCGCGATAATGACTGCAGGCGCTGATGAAATCCCTATAGCACCCACAACACGTTGTCGCATACCACCGGAGAGTTGATGAGGGTAGTCATTTGCACGAGTCTCAGGCGCTGGAATTCGAACCTTCCTCAATGAATCGACAACCTTATCTAGGAGAGCTGTCCCCTTGAGTTTCTGGTGAATCTTTATAGCTTCGCCAACCTGATTTTCTATGTTAAATACGGGGTTCAGCGCTTGCATCGGGTCCTGGAGAATCATGGAAATTTCACCACCGCGAACCTCTGTCATCTCTCCCTCAGAAAGTTGCTGGAGATCACGGCCGTTCAACGTGACCTCACCGCCAACAATATCTCCCGGAGGAGACGGAACAAGACGCATCAACGAGAGGGCATTTACAGACTTACCTGACCCGGATTCTCCAACTATCCCGAGAGTTTCTCCTCTTTTTACGTGATAACTAATGCCATCAACAGCCTTGACGGTGCCCCAGCGTGTCGTGAATTGGGTCTGAAGGTTTTTCACATCAAGGACAACTTCTTCGGTCATAGCGCTAGCGCCAAAACCATCGGTGTCCACACTCACGGCTTCTGAGGAAATCTCATCTTTCTCTTTAACAGCGGTGTCTGTGGATTCTGCCATTCTGGGTCCCCTGTACTAGTCGCGCCGATTACATGCGATCAGACTCAACGACTCGTATTCAATTTACAAATTCGGACCGCAGTTCCAATTCAGAACTGTGGTGACTGCGCGGAACGATACCAAATTTTGCCTACAAACGCCACATCGAACAGAGGTCAACCTAGCCTAAATCCCGAGATCGCTTTCAAGTTGTTCTAACGCACCATCTATAGCGCTAACAATAAAGTCGACCTCCCCTCTGGAAATACAGAGTGGCGGGCATATCGATATTACATCTCCAGCCCTGAAACTAACGATATTGTGATCAAAGAGCATTTTGGGAAGCTTCTTTGCCAGACCCGCATCTGATGGAAAAGCTGTTTTAGTATCACGGTCTGCAACGAGTTCCACAGCTGCAAGCAGACCAAGTCCACCACGTACGTCGCCAACGATCTTGTGTTTGTACAACTCTTGTAATTGCTCAAAGAGATAAGTCCCCATGCGCTTTGAATTACCGACCAGATCTTCCCGTTCAAAAATTCTAAGATTCGCAAGTGCAGCAGCAGATGCGATCGGATGGCCACCGAACGTAATCAGGTGCCGGAACGTCTCGTTCGCTCCACCAATAAAAGCGTCCGCTATCTTCTTAGTAGCGATTGCAGCACCAAGGGGTGCGTATCCACTGGTAATTGCTTTTGCAACAGTAGTGATATCAGGTTGGATACCCCAATTGGTAGGACCGAACCACTCACCGAGCCGCCCAAATCCAGTGATAACTTCATCTGCAATCAGGACAACGTTATGCTTATCAGCGATCTCACGTAATCGTTGCCAGTACTCGGCGGGTGGAATTTGAATACCAAACGCTGCTGAGACAGGCTCTGCGATTATCGCCGCTACAGTCTCCGGTCCTTGATGGATTATAACTTCCTCCATCTCATCAGCACACTTCACGGCTACGTCGACAGGATCTCCATCGAATGGCAATCGATACGAGTTCCAATTAGTAACGTGAAGAGCCCCAGGCATTTCAGGACCCATCGGATCGGCTGCAGGTGAACGTCCGAGACTAACCGACATCGCAGTACCGCCATGATACGAGTACCGACGGCTGATCACCTTAAACGCCCCTCCTTTGCCAATAAGCTGTGAGTACTTCTTAGCCATCTTCACAGCAGTCTCTACAGCTTCGGATCCTCCGGAAACAAAGAATGATCTAGCTCCATGATCGGGATAAAGATCTGCCACTTTGCCAGCCAACTCAATCTGAGGAATGGTGGCAGAATTAGCAGGAGGTGAATCAATTGCTGTCATTTGTGCATAAACGGCGTCAGCAATTTCAGTTCGCCCATATCCAGCGGATTTGTACCAAAGACCAGACATCGCATCCAAGTGCCGCTGACCATCCAAAGTTTCGACCCAAACACCCTCTCCCTTTACATACACCTTTAAATTGCCGCGCCAATCATTAATTTGAGCAGCGTGCATAAACATATGATCGCCGGCCATTTGCTGAAGTTCTTCGATCCGTTCACCAGTTGTGGTTTCAGGAGTTGTATTCAACGTCATCAATGTCTCCGTTACACGTCAGAATAATAAGATCATCGCTTGAAACGATAACCTAATTCTATGATCCAATTTACAGTTGGTCTATGGATATACGCAATTTACACAATGCTATAATTCAAGTCGTGTGAAATCACAGTCAAAGATGATCAAAAGCTTCCTCTCTAGATCCAGAATATAGCAGGGAGATTTATGGTGTTTACCGCGAAAATTAGGCTCAGTTTAATAACCCTTGGATAGATTAATCCAAGGTGTTTTTTTGTTGAATAAAGTCGAGAAAAATTAATATCGCCAACACGTTTTATCAGGAATCTTAATCACGCTAGAAAGCACAAGCAAATGGCTCTTGTACGACCAAGATTTTCAAAAACCGAACTGACCGATATCAATGAACGACTCGAAGCAGTCACCACAAAAGACGTGTTGAATTGGGTTGAACTTACATTCGGAAGATCCGCTGCGCAAATTTCAAGCTTTGGACTTGAAGACCAAGCCCTTTTTCACATCTACTGGACCGTAACAAAAGATGCGCGGTTGATAACCCTGGACACATTGAGATTGCCAACTGAAACATACTCATTATTCGACCAAACAAAATTACGCTATGGCGTGGATGTGGAATTTTTCTACCCACAATTAAATTCGGTATCCGAAATGGTAAAAGAACACGGCAACAATCTTTTCTACAAAGGACGCTATAACCGTGAACTATGTTGCGGAGTCAGAAAAGTAGAGCCACTTGGACGGGCGCTATCCGATTTAGGGGCATGGATCACCGGGTTACGACGCGATCAAGGCATGGATCGCGGTTCAATAAACATAGTTGAATGGGACCAGGCTCATAACAATTACAAGGTTAACCCTCTCGCCAACTGGAAGTTCGATGAGGTGCGCGATTTCATTGACGCAAACGACATACCCTATAACGAACTACACGACAAAGGGTATCCGAGTTTGGGTTGCGCACCATGTACTCGAGCCATCACACCAGGCGAAGATATACGTGCAGGTCGATGGTGGTGGGAAACGGATTCCAATGCAAAAGAGTGTGGAATACACATCGTCGAACCTGCAAAACGCTAACTCACAAATAGGTCGGGTCAAACCTCTGCGACCTTGAATCCCACTTGCCAAAACGTAACTGAAAAAAACGGGCAGCATAACTCTGTGATATCTAAGCGACAACAGACGTAAAATTTCCGAAAAAGATCGATTTACTGGGTACTAATGTTCGCTTTAATCTAATTTGATCACACGAGTTGGATTAGGCCGGTCGTAGACGAATTTCCGATGAAATGTTGTAGCCAAGGACGGCAAGTTCATCCCCAACCGATAGGGTTACCACTCCACGATAAGGCGCAACATCTGAAATCACAACTTCAACCCCTGGAAGAATTCCATTTTCATGCAGGTATGCAACTAATTTCGCGTCGTCCTCAGGAATTCGATCGACAATCATCACCTTGCCTATTTTTGCTTTATCCAAAGTCACAACGTTCCGAGGTTCTTTATACCCATTGCCCGGAATTGGCTGCCCGAACGGATCGGTCTTCGGCTGTCCAAGCCGATCTTGAATACGTTTTTCAAGCGTTTCAGAAAGTGCATGCTCAAGCATATGGGCTTCAGCATCAACTTCATGTAGGGGAACATCGAGTAGATCAACCACCAACCGAGCAGCTAAGCGATGTTTACGGATCATGGATTCAGCTAATTGCCGACCTTTACTAGTCAAATCTATTTCACGAGTATCACTGAGACGGATTAAGTTCTCTTTCTCCATACGCCTCAACATTCCCGACACAGCCGGAAGAGAGGTACCCAAATTCTCACTCGCAGGCACACGTCTGAGCTGTTCAACCAGGTTAGGATTAGTGACCCGCAAACCGCGTTCTTGTACTACGTATATCGACAGTAAGTAATTCTCCATCGCCTGCGTGAGGCGAGGGACCACACTATTATTTGTTTCAGCCATTATTAGCCCTCCTGTTAACTACAACTCACCCCATATACAAATGACATGTCGGCAACCATATTACGTCATAATTTCGTATATGCGAATACCACTAACCTCAAGGAAGTCAACTAGATAATCAAAACGAATTCCGTTTCAGGTATTATTCCACCACAGTCCTAAGCTCATGACTTCTAATCCTCCATCAAAGCTTGATAGAACGCGTTGTTTTGGCACCGGGAGCCCTCTTTACGAGGCCTACCATGATCACGAATGGGGGGTCCCAGTACATGATGACCGTCAACTTTTCGAATTACTAATACTCGAAGGTGCTCAGGCAGGTCTGAGTTGGGAAACCATTTTGAAACGGCGTGAATCATATCGCATTGCATTCGATGATTTCGTTATTGAAACAGTCGCTTCATATGGGAAACGAAAAATTACAACTCTGCTTGAAAATAAAGGACTTATTCGCAATAAACTCAAAATCCAATCCGCAGTTACGAACGCAAGGGTCGTATTAAAAATCCAAAAAGAATTTGGCAGCCTTGAAAGGCATTTGTGGGGATTTGTTGATGGATCGCAGCTACAAACTGACCGTTTTTCGGCCGGCGATGTGCCACCAATAAGCGCAGAATCTACCAGAATGAGTAAAGATCTAAAACAACGAGGAATGTATTTCGTTGGTCCTACGATTATGTACGCGTTTATGCAATCAACAGGCATGGTTAACGATCACTACGTATCATGTTTCAGATTCAACGCAGTTAAAAAACTTTAAGTGGATTAATTACGTAACACTCAGACCTGAGCGTCTTCCCGGGCACATGATGTGCCAGTGGCGATAATTTACCACCCAAACCTATTACAAAACCGTTGATCTAGTCTGACTATACAAGCTGCAAACGCCGACATCGGCAACCCAAAATCTCAACCTTTCACAAGGCACGCCATATCCCTGCTACTCCCAACCGCGGCGAATATGACGGTAGTTACCGCATTAATGCCGCTGCTGTCAGCAGTATTAACTCGCACTGCAAACCCTGAGGTAGCAATCGGCGGGTACGGATTGGCATTGTCTATATCAATGTTTGTTTCGCTACCCCAGTTAAGAATTCAACAACTGACTTTAGTATTCTTCGACAATCGAGCATCTCTAAAAGAACTACGAAAATTTGTTTGGATGTGGGTGATTTTAGTCACCGGGATAGCTCTTGTTGTAGCCATACCACAAACCACGGAATTACTACTAACAACCGTATTTTCTGTCAGTGGAGACCTTAAAGAAAACGCAGCAGAGGCCCTTATATGGCTAATACCACTACCTGGCTTACTAGTTCTCAAAATGCATTTGTACGGAGCAGTGTTACGAATCAGCCGGCCCCGCTTAGCGTGGATAGGCACCGGAGCCGGCGCTATTACGACCGTTGCGGTAGCCATTTTCTTATTTACTACCGATTTCCTCAAAGGATCGAGTATCGCAGCTGCAGCAATGACTGTTGGAACTCTGGTTGAAACTGCAACATTGATCATCGTAGCCATACAGCCATTACGTAAATTCAAAGGCACCTCCACTACCAGCAAGCATTCGATGAAGTCAATGGCAAGATTTTTCGCACCTCTATTATTTGCAGCATTACTACCCGCGGGGACACATCCAATTCTCAATGCAGGGATGGCAAGGTCTCCTGAGCCAGCGGTTTCTATAGCTGCAGTTGCAATGGCCTTCGGTTTCTTCCAATTGATAGCTGTAGCCACAAATGGAACACAAAACACTGCCTTGGCCTTATTTGCGGATAATCACGATCCTTTTCGTGTCAGGAGATTCGCCCTTAAAATTGGTCTAATCACTTTCGCAGTCGTTGCTTTGATCGCATATATACCTCCCATTACCAACTTTGTTATGGGAGACATCTTAGGCGCGGAAGGGCGGTTAAAAGAACTCAGCTCTACGGGATTTAGACTGCTATCGATATTACCGATTGCGTTAGTGATGGAACAGGTCTATTCTGCTGCACTCATGCGTACACGCAATACCCGACCACTCGTCTACATCAATGTTCTTAGATTATTCACTCTAATCATTTGGGTCCTAGCAACAGTCAACCTCACATCTCTGAATGGACTTTGGATCGGAGCAGGAGCATGGTCTCTAACCTTATTTTCGGAAGCTGTGTACACTTGGATATTCGGACGAAAATACCTAAGGCATGTATCTTGAGCATCAGTTTCGAGCCATTATTTAAGGCTCGTGGTAGATATCAATCCCAAAGTACCCTTCATCATGAAAGCAATTACCCCTAATCTCATTGCGACTAGACCATGTACAGTGGTAACTTTGATTAACCAATCCAATAGTATTCCCGAGTAGCTCAGCGGTAGAGCAGCTGACTGTTAATCAGCGGGTCGTAGGTTCGAATCCTGCCTCGGGAGCCATATTGCACGCAAATTGTTAATCTCCAAACTCATTTAGATAACCGCTTTTATTGAATGGCGACAACTTCATAGCGGCCTTTTCTACGTGATTGGTGATATGTAAACAACAACTTCTAAAAAGAACGATAATCCCATAATCATGATTTTAATCGCCCATCGCGGCATCTCATGCCAAAGGCCAGAAAACACTTTCGCAAGCTTTGACTATGCATTGGAACTCGGAATTCCCTACATAGAGCTAGATCTTCATCTTAGCTCTGATGGAATTCCTGTAGTTATGCATGATGCAACAGTGGACAGAACAACTAATGGATCCGGGTTTATATCAGATTTCACTAAAGACGAATTAATGCAACTCGATGCAGGTTCTTGGTTCGTGTCGGAAGATGGCAAGCAATTTTCAGGCGAGACTGTACCAATTTTTGAAGATTTGTTGAAAAGGTACTCAGGGCAAGCTCATATTTTTGCTGAGATCAAGTCTAAGGACCCCGAGCTAATACCATTGGCACGAAATTTAATTGAACAATATGGATGGCTCGACACTTCCAAAAATCGATTCGGACATGTACCAGGTATTTCCATGATCTCATTTGATATCGATCAGCTACTCATATCAAAAAAACTCATGCCGGACCTTGGGCATGGTTTATTAACAGAAGCCTGCTCCGCAGAAATCATCGACTTCTGCGAAATAAACGGCATGCAAGGGATCTTCCCGTACCTCCAAGCAATAACACCAGAATTAAAAACATTGATCACGCGGACAGGTTTATACACGGGGGCATGGGGCATCCAAAGCAAACAGGATGTCACTAGAGCCTTCGAGCTCGAATTGGACGGAATTACCCTTGACTGCCCTCAAGAATTTCTTGAGGGCGTAAAAAATTAAACGTCAGCAGATAACCGCCCAATCTTTTCGTTCTCTTCTTCTGCTACTAAAACCCCCTCATCCACATTGACCCATCGCAACATGATGACCCCGACCACTATCAAGATCAGAATAGAACCTATGGCCAAACGAGTGTCGAACATTGTGGCAATCACAGCAAACATCAAAGGTCCTACTACTGATGACGCCCGACCAGCAAAGCCGAAGAATGAAAAGAATTCCATGCTTTTATGCCTGGGAGTCATTTGAGCAAATAGACTCCTTGCCAATGCTTGACTTCCTCCCATAACCAACCCAACAGAAACACCAAGTAATACCCACTGATAGTGCGCCTGTAGAGACAGCGGAGACCAAATCAAATCACGAATCAAAGCTGGCCACCAATCAAGAGGACTCTCTTCGAGAATCGAAGTGTGCCCAGATCCGATGATGACCATACCGTCGTGCGGACCCCCCAATACTGAAATGCTATATCTAAAATCTTCATCCATGGCTGCAAGAGCGGTCAAAGTCACTATGTCAGAGGAAATGAAATGTTGTCCCTCACTAATATCCCCGAAAGCCTCGATCCATGGAAGTTCTTCATTTTCTTCATCGGCAACGGACACATGTGTAACTCGGTAGTTACCAGCATGAGGGGATGATGGCTCAGTATCGTACTCTAGTTGGAAGTCATGCTCGTTATGTTCTTGTGGGGCAAGCGGTGCAATTGCAACTCCAAAAAGTACAATAAAAGACCACCCAAACAAAGATAAGGTTAAGGCTTTCTTGGTATCCAACAAACGACTTAACCAACTAAAAGCCATCGAACCAAAAGCTGCAACAAACTGAATAATTAGAAGTGTGAGCATAATCCAAAGCAGAGGAATCCCCAGAGTATCGGCAGCAAATGCTCCGGCGATCGCCATAACCGTTTGGATACCGTCATTAAATAACAGATAGGCAATCAGGTACAAAGAGAGCACTTTGAATCGTTTTACCTGACCCAAAGTAGTACGTAATTCCCTGAAAGCCATTGAAAGGGTGTGGTGAATCCTCATGGACTCAATAGATCTGGTCACAATTGGCTCAGGCACTATCTTCAGAGTCCACAACGCCCAGCCAAACCACCAGACTCCAATCGAGACGATACAAAGCCTTGTCACCAAATCCGCAATATCCATCTCACTGGTCAAAGATATAGCGGCAAGGTGCACAAGCAGCAATATGCCACCACCAACATATCCATAAGCAAATCCTCTACTGCTAACATCATCCAAAATCTTGTTTGGTGAAACATTAGGTAAGAAGGAATTGTAAATAACTATGCTGCCGGCGAACCCGATATTGGCGAGAACAAAAAACGCAAATAACCAGGCCCACGGATTCCCCGTATAAACCGAAAAAAATGACAGGACTGTCGCTAAAGATCCAACACCCGTATAAATCCAAAGTAGAGTTTTTTTGATTGCAAAGCGATCTGCGATCACTCCGATGACAGGGCTCGAAAAAGCAACAATAATCGTCGAGAATGCAATCCCGAAACTCCACATGGCTGTTGCATTAAGTTCTCGGCCAAAGAAGGAAGTATCATCACCCAGCGACTGTTGAAATAAAACAACAAAATAAGCGGGGAATATCGCTGCGACCCCGCTCGTAGCGAAAGCGGAATTAGCCCAGTCATACATACACCAGGCCCTAATAATTTTTCTCTGCTGTTCGGGTAAATCTTTTAGGCTCAAATTTTACTGCTCTGTAACTGGAATAATCTGTAAATAAATCAAACGACCAAACACCATCTAAAACACGCGAACGATACGAAAGCCAGCGTAAACGCAAGCGAGTCCCCCAATGTTCGTAAGAGCCAAATTAGCCCCAAACCATCCCCATTCTGATGCCCTAGCCATTTGTAAGTTATCGAATGCGAAGGTGGAAAATGTCGTAAACGCACCCATAAATCCAACCAATACGATCAATCGAACATTGCCACTAACCCAACCCCGCTCTTCACTCATCGCCCAAATTAAACCGAACATCAACGCACCTACCATATTTGCGAAAAATGTCCCCCAAGGCATTCCAATAGCGCCTTCGGTACCCATTCTCTGAAAAAGAATTCCAACTCCATAACGGGTAAGCGTCCCTGCTGCTCCCGCTAATGCTATATATAGTATTTTTTCCAAGACAAAACCTATTGCATTTCATGTCATTCTGCATGAGTGTCGACTTTTCCCCGCAATTATTGACCAATAGTGTAAATAGGATTCAGTGTCATTGAAAAATCCATAGCGCAGAACTCATACCGATCGAGACAGAATAGCGACCGATAATTAACTGATGACGCCCTTCAATACAATCACGGGCCAAGAGAAAGAATAATCGCCATTCCCGCGATCTTTCACGCTATATTCAACCGAGATCTTTTCGTCGATATTTCTCCACTCATTCCTCATCGCTTCGATTTCTTCTTCCGCAGTATTTGAACGAAGTACCCAATCGTTAAACTCCATATCAACAGTGGTTAACTTCTCCTCAACCACCCTGAAACCAGCTTGAACAAACTCACGACGCCAAATAGAGGGAGGGGGAGCAGCAACATGACTACGATCTCTCCGCCATTCCATATTTTGATGCCAAATGCGGGGCAATTCAAATTCACTAGTTGTAGTATCAACCATCAAAAAAACGCCGGTGTTCACCAATACTCTACGAACTTCGGAGAGAAATTTAGGTATAGAAGCAAAGTGGTGAGGAGCTGTACGGCACATAACCAGATCCAATGAGGCATCTCTGAAAGGCAATGCGTGTGCATCGGCAAATGACCGTTCCACCTGCCTAATTCTTCGCTCAAACGCAAGTTTTTGTACCTGCTGCAGCATTCCTTTTGAAATATCAGTGGCAATCATCTCATCGCACTGATCGGCAAGTGCGAATGCAGCAAATCCAGGCCCTGTGGCAATATCTATAGCGATACGATACCGTCGATCTCCTGCAAATTCTTTCAGAAGCGCAAGGCTA
>Ga0209034_10000761_pt1 | contig 15970 bp, 13 predicted proteins | sample MarorgKNORR_S2LV_2_FD_188219 | JGI IMG/M metagenome (GOLD analysis project Ga0209034, IMG submission 188219) | Marine microbial communities from the Southern Atlantic Ocean, analyzing organic carbon cycling - 250m_A/KNORR_S2/LV (SPAdes) (version 2) | ecosystem: Environmental > Aquatic > Marine...
AAAAAGAAAAAAATATTTCTTTAGATAAAAAGCAAGAAGGTCTTGAAGAGCATAATAAATCAGATCGTCGTTCTTTTTTAAAAGGAAGTGCTGCGGTAGCAGCTGGTGTTGCAGGAGCAAGCCTTGTTACTTCTCAAGTTGCACAAGCAGCAACTGAAGGAACATTAGGTCCTGCACGTCACGTAATACAAGTTATCCATGAAGTAGGCCCATGGCATTTAGGCATGGATACAGCGTGTAAAGATTTTTGTGATATGGCAGGTTGGACATACCAACAGGTTGCAACACAATCATCATACAATGCTGCTGGAATGACAAAAGATATTTCAGATTCAATGGCAGCAAAACCAGATGTGTTGGTAACTACTATGCCAGGTGATGGAATTATAGATATTCTAAAAGAAGCAAATGCTTCAGTTCCTTATTTGGTAATTAATCATGCCTTTAATGACACATTAGTATTGAAAGAAATTCCAGATTACAAAGGTGGATTTACAGGAGAGATTCCTGAAATTTCTGGAGCTACTGTTGCTGATGGTGTTGCTAGAGAGCTTGTTAAACAAGGTAGAAAATCTGGTGTGATAGCAATTGGCAATCCAGTACCCGGACATGAATTTGTTGGTCGAAGAGCCAATGGAATGCGTGACGCGGTAGCTAAAGTTAATGCTGAAGCTGGAGCTGAATTCACAGTTGAAGAGTTTGATGATAAGTCTATTGACTTAGCAGCAGCGGTCCCTATTTATAAATCTTATTTCCGTCGTCATGGGGACAACCTTGGAGGATTTGCAAGTCTTGGAAATTATCCAGCAACAGCAATTCTTCAAGCAATGGAAGAACTAGATATTCCTGCAAATAAATTCCCAATAGCAACAATTGATACAGCACCTGCATCAAATCAGGCTGTACTTGATGGATATATCTTGTTTATTTATGATAACCAGTATTACGCTCAAGCAGCTATTCCAGTTGCTCAAGCATGGCATTATCTGGAACGTAGTATGTATGCTCTTACTAGATACCCAACTGGTTCAATACTTGATAAAACTACTATAGGTGGAGTTATTGCACGAGATGAAAAACTTTATCAACGTGCTAAAGAAGCTGGATTAGTAATGTAATTAATTTTACGTTTATTAATTTTGAATATTTAAACCAATTCCTTGTATTTTATTTACAAGGAGTTGGTTTTGCTAATAGTCAAACATCTAAAATAAACGAAAAGATTATGAACATAAAATTGATGTGCTTGCAAATTAGTGAAATTTTTTGAAAGGAAATAATAATATGAGTTCAATAAAACCAATTTTTAATGAAGCAAGACTTCGTTCCCACATGGAAAAACATAAAATTGATCTTGTTTTAGCAACATCAAAACAGAGTGTTGGTTATTTATCTAATTGGCTGACACATTGTTGGAATTGGGAATGGCCATTTTGGGCTGAGATGGATAAAGAGTATGATGGAGGAGATTATGATCTTTTTGCTGGAATACCACTTGACTCAAGCTTGGAAGCTTTTTTTGTTACGTACTACCATCATACTGAAAGTGTAAAAGCAAAGAGTTGGATTCAAGATGTAAGAGGAGCAGGAAAACCTGGATATGAATTTCGAGAAGGATTAAAATCTGTTTTTTTAGAGCCCCCTAATGCAAAAACACACATGGATTGTGTAGTAGAAGCTATTAAAGACCGTAAGCTTGAAAAGGCTACCATTGGTGTTGAAAAAGCAAGAATACATCAATCTATTTTTGAAGAACTTTCGGAGCGCTTACCAGATGCAAAGTTTGTTGATGCGTTTGAAATGCTGCTTGATGTTCGTGCAGTAAAATCCCCAGAAGAAATTGCTAAACTAAAGAGAGCTTCAGATATTACAGAGCAAAGTATTTTAAAAGTGATTTTTCCAATGCTAAAAGCAAAAGCCACACCATATGAAATCTATAAAGAAATTAATGCATTTGCAGTTCGTGAGCAGGGGTATTTTTCTTTCTTGCATATTTTTGCAGATGGCGGACACGTGATAAACACTACAGGCCCGAAGGAACCAGTAAAATACAATATTGATAAAAATCATCAATTTAAAGACGGTCAACTTTTATTTTGTGACACTGGCTGTGGTTACGAGGGGTATTGGGGAGATTTTTGTAGAAATATAGTGATAGGTGGAAAATCTACTGATGAACAGAAAAAAGTGCACCAGGCAGTACTTGATTGTAGAAATGCACTTCTTGATTCAATTCGGCCAGGTATCAATACTAAAGAATTATTTAATATTGGATTTAAAGTTTTAGATAAGTATGATCTAGGACCTTCTTTATCTTTTTTTGCCCATGGAATTGGGTTAAGTAGTCATGAAAAACCTAACGTGACAGCATTTGATGAGCAAATTCTTGAGGAAGGTATGGTACTTTCAATGGAGCCAAATACTGAAGTACAAGGAATGACTATGTTTAATCTTGAACATTCAGTAGTTGTTACAAAAGATGGTTATGAAGATTTTTCTTCTTTGCCATTTGATCTTGATGCTTTGGCTAACTAATATATGAAATTTATTAATTAATATCATGAATAATGATTCACAAAAAAAACTTTTTCTTGAAGCTAAGGGTATATCTAAATTTTTTGGTCATGTTACAGCTTTAGACAATGTAGACATCGAACTTTATCAAGGAGAAGTTTTAGCTTTAGTTGGAGATAATGGTGCAGGTAAATCGACACTCGTTTCTATTCTCTCTGGAGTCTTACAACCAGACTTAGGTTCAATTTGGGTTGATAAACAAAAAGTAATTATTGATAATCCTCTTAAGGCTCAAAAACTTGGAATTGGAACAGTGTTTCAAGATTTGGCACTTGTGAATGTACGTGATGTTGCTGCTAATTTATTTCTTGGATCTGAACCTACTAAGTTTGGATTTATTGTTGATCGCAAACGAATGATACGTGAAGCTACAGATGCTATTTCAAGTCTTGGAATTAACCTACCTTCTGTTCATACTCAAGTATCATTGTTGTCAGGAGGACAGCGTCAAGGGGTTGCAGTTGCAAGAGCACTTCTAGAGTCAGCACGCGCAACACTAATGGATGAACCTACTGCTGCTCTAGGAGTCAGAGAAGCTGCGCAAGTGATTAATATTATTTCACGTTTGCATGAACAATCTCAGGCAGTTCTTCTCATTAGTCATAATCTTGTTAATGTTTTTGCACTTGCACACCGTGTAATAATTTTACGACATGGTCAAGTTGTTGGTACTAGAATGATTGCCAAAACAACCAAAGAAGAAGTTGTGTCTCTTATTACTGGAGCAAAAGAAAGTTAATTTATATGGATGTACAACAAAAACTAAGTTCTGATGTTTCATTTTGGAAACGAACATATAGTAGAGACTCTTTTTTATTTACTAAAGAAGCCGCTATTACTCTTGTTGGTTTAGCAATCTTTGGATTTTTTACCTATAAGGCACCTTATTTTGCTCAATTTGGCAATGTTATGGATATTGCCAGATACAGCGCTTTTGTTGCAATAGTTGGAGTAGGTTGGACTTTTCTTATCATTTCTGAAGAACTTGATCTTTCAATTGGCCCAGCATACTCTTTTTGTCAAGTAATGTGTGCCTGGTTTATTGTGGGTCCAGGACTTGATCCTATGGTAGCTTTTTTTGGTGCAATTCTAGTTGGAGCTTTTATAGGGGCAACTAATGGATTTATAGTTACAGTACTCAGAGTACCTTCCTTTGTTGTTACACTAGGAATGCTAGCTGTAATGATGGGAGCATCCTTGACTATGACCGGACACCATCCAATTACTGTTCCAAGAGATACCGAAACTATTCTTTTTGGTCTTGCGAATGGAAAAATCGGACCTTTCCCTGCTCAATTTTTTTGGATGGTAGGAGTTTGTTTAATTGGAGGATTTGTTTTGCATAAAACAAAATTTGGCTATCAAGTTTTTGCTACAGGCGGTAATGAAAAAGCGGCAAGACAAGCAGGGATTAATACAAAACGTGTTAAGTTTTTATGTTTTGTAATTACTGGCGCAATGGTTGGTTTATGTGGAGCATTAAGTGTTGGATGGATTCGCACTACTTCACCTGTAGGAAATCAGTTATTTACAATTCAAGTTATTTCAGCAGTGATAGTTGGTGGAGCCGCGTTGAGTGGAGGTGCTGGTAGTGTTTATGGAACTGTTGTTGCAGCATTTATTCTTGGAATGCTATCAACAGGACTCATAATGATGGGTGCTAATGTAGATGTTACATTTATCTTGTTCGGATCCCTTATTATTGTGGTTGGCACTCTTTATATTGTTATTCAACATGGACAAACTGTTTTTATTACAAAATTGCGTCAGTTAATTAAAGGACGTGACAATATAAATAAATAATTTATTAATTATTGATATATTTATTTTTTTTGTTTTATTACACTGTTCAGCCCTAAAAGAGATATAAACATAATTGTTATTTGAATGAGAGAACAGATACATAATATAAATGTTGTTGCGAAGGAGAAATTGCCTTCGCCAAAAGCGCTCAAGGCGACCCTGCCTTTAAGTAGGTCTGCCAGGAAGACTGTTTTACAGACTCGTAAGACCTTGATGTCAATCCTTGATGGCAAAGATGATCGACTGGTTATCGTGGTCGGTCCGTGTTCGATCCATGACACCAATTTAGCAATCGATTACGCAGAACGCTTAAAGACACTTGCAAAGGCTGTAGAAGACAAGTTTTTGATCTTAATGAGGGTTTATTTTGAAAAACCAAGGACTACGACTGGTTGGAAAGGATTAATTAATGACCCCAATATAGACGATACCTTCCAAATTGATAAGGGGGTGCATATTGCGAGGTCATTGATGATCCAACTCAATGAAATGGGGCTTGGTGTGGCCACTGAGGCACTAGATCCAATTATGCCTCAGTATTTAGGTGATTTAACCAGTTGGACAGCAATTGGAGCCAGGACTGCTGAATCCCAAACACATAGAGAAATGGCAAGTGGCTTATCTACGCCAGTTGGTTTTAAAAACGGAACAGATGGATCATTATCTGTGGCGATCAATGCTATAAAATCTTCAAGAGAGTCCCATCATTTTCTTGGACTCAATGAAGGGGGTAGAGTTACTGTCTATGAGACCAAAGGAAATAAATACACTCATGTTGTTCTCAGAGGTGGAGCCAAACCCAATTATGATAAAAGAAGCCTTGGTGCGTGTGAAAAAAGTTTAGAAAAAGAAAATCTTCCTGGTCGGATAATGGTCGACTGTAGCCACGGGAACACTAATAAAGACTACACTCTTCAACCAAAGGTTGCCAAATACTGTATTAACCAAGTTGTTAATGGTAACGATTCAATCATTGGAATGATGCTAGAAAGCAATATTCATGAAGGTAATCAAAAAATAACAGATAACCTAAAGTATGGAGTTTCTCTTACGGATGCTTGTATTGACTGGGAAACCACAGAGAATCTTTTATTAAGTTTAGCCGATAAGCTCAATACATAATCATGTGGTAGAATAGATTTTATGAAAAGTGAATTTACTAGTTTTGAAGAGTTTTATCCTTTTTATATCGATGAACATAAGAATAAATACAACAAGCTCCTCCATTTTATAGGGACTTGGTTATCACTTATCTTTATTCTCCTCATGATTTTCTCTGGTGAACCAAAGTATTTATTCTATGCTTTATTATCAGGTTATTCTTGGGCTTGGGTAGGCCACTTTTTTATTGAGAAAAATAAACCAGCTACCTTTAAATACCCTTTTTATAGCTTTATAGGCGATTGGAGAATGTTCAGAGAGATCCTTCAGGGTAAACATAAAATATTATAAGCACATAGGTTTTTGGTAATGAGTATCGATCTATTTGATATTAACTCTCTCCTAAGCGAAGAAGAGCAAATTGTGAGGAATAATGTTTCTCGATTTGTCGATGAGAATGTTAAACCCATTATCCAGGATTGTTTTGAGAGCCACTCATTCCCTAAAGATTTAATACAACCGATTGCAGAACTTGGTCTTCTTGGAAGTTCAATAGAGGGTTATGACTGTGCGGGTATGAATTCTATTAGCTATGGTTTGATATGCCAGGAACTTGAACGTGGTGATAGTGGAGTTAGAAGTTTTGTTTCTGTGCAAAGCAGTCTAGTGATGTATCCCATTTTTACCTTTGGTAGCGAAGAACAGAAAGAAGAATGGCTACCAAAATTAGCTAAGGCAGAGGCTATCGGTTGTTTTGGTTTAACTGAGTCTCAAGGCGGATCCGATCCAGCGAATATGAAGACACATGCAAAGAAAGACGGCGATGATTGGGTGATTAACGGTTCGAAAATGTGGATTACTAATGGTTCGATAGCAGATCTTGCTTTAATTTGGGCTAACACAGAAGATGGGATCAGGGGTTTCCTAGTCGAAACATCAACTTCTGGTTTTACTGCAAATGAAATTGATAATAAGTTCTCACTAAGGGCGTCGGTTACATCTGAATTATTTCTTGATAACGTTCGGGTTCCTAATAAAAATATGCTGCCCGAAATCGTTGGCCTGAAAGGCCCTTTGAGTTGCTTAACTCAAGCTCGATACGGCATCTCATGGGGCGCCATAGGAGCTGCTGAAGCGTGTCTTGAAGAGTTAATTGAATACACTAAGACAAGAGTTTTATTTGATAGAGCCTTGGATGAAAATCAAGCTATCCAAATACGCCTGGCTGACATGCAGAGACGAATAACAAACGCTGGGTTGTTATCTCATCGTTTGGGGCAATTAAAAGATGAGGGAAGAATGAACCCAACACAGGTTTCACTAGCAAAATGGAATAATGTAAGAATGGCTCTAGACATAGCTCGAGATTGTAGAGATATGCTTGGAGGATCGGGCATCAGTGCAGAATATGTTCCGATTAGGCATATGCTGAATCTCGAAAGTGTGATCACCTATGAGGGTACTGAAACTATCCATCAGTTAACTGTTGGCCGTGCTTTAACGGGAAAGAATGCTTTTTAACAACTAGTTTGTTCTAGTCTCAAAATAAAGATCAATAATTTCGTCTGCAATAATAGTTGCATCGATTTCATTGGTGTTGCAAAACACAATAGTAGAAAAGTTAATTTCAGGCAGTCTTGCATAATGAGCTAACCACCCAACCCAAGAACCAGAATGTGACCATCGTTTATAGCCATTGTAATAAGCAAGATTTTGAGCAAAAGCATACGTTTGTTCGTTTTCTTGTTCGTTAATCATTTTCTGATTTCTCTTTTTTACTTTTGTCTGTGAATAGGTTTTTTCCATGGTTTCTATTAAAGAGGGACTACTTTTACCCAAGCTATTGCGGTAGAAGTTTTGATCCCACTTTATAAAGTCATTCAGTGAAGTATAGACACCCCCATCGCCCACCCAACTTAGGTTAGTGACGTTAATTCTGTATGTTCCAGGACTGTCTTTGACTGGTGAATAAGCATCAGCCCTGTTTTTGAAGGGTAAATTCACATTATCATTGAAGAAAGATTTATCCATTCCTAATGGTGAAAAGATTTCTTGATCTGCCAATTCCCTAAGGCTTAAACCGCTGACATTTTGTGCCACCAGTGCCAGTAAGACATACCCGGTATTGCTGTACCAGAATTTTTTTTCAGGTTTCCTTATCAGAGGCAAGGTTTTGATCATCGCATGAAATTCATCATTGGTTAGATAGTCTTCATTGCCCCATCTAAATTCCTCGTCAATTGCATTTTTAAACCGACCTGGATAATCCATGTATTCATAATCACCCAATCCACTGAAGTGATGAATCATTTGGTTAATGGTAACTATTTCACCGTAGTCAATTAAATCAGGTATATGTGTCTTCATCTCATCTTCAAATGAGAGCAACCCTTTCTCTTCAAGAATTGCGATTGCCATCGTCGTAAATTGCTTGCTGACTGAGCCAATTCTAAAAATTGTGTCTGCATCAATTTTAACTTCATGCTCAAGATTGGCATAGCCATATCCACGTTTATGAATATATTTACCGTCCTCAATAACACCTACAGCACAACCTGGCTTGAGACTTCTATTTTCAAAAAGATTATCTATAGAATCTGAGAAAGCATCTGATGAGTTGCTCATTGTCATTGTGTTATGGAACAGCAACAATGAACAAATTGTAATTATCCTTAAATCAAGTTTCATTTCCCTTCCAATGCTTATATCATTTCATGAATTTATAATTAAAACAAAAAGATTATTATGACTATTTTTAAAAAATATTTTCTCTATTTCGTGATTGTATTTTCACCACTATCTGTTATAGCTTCAGAGCAACTACCAGATATTAAATACGATAAATTTACTCTTCCTAATGGACTTAGAGTCATTGTTCATGAAGACAGAAAAATCCCTGTGGTCGCAGTTAATGTTTGGTATCACGTGGGATCTAAGGATGAACTTCCTGGAAAAACTGGTTTTGCCCATCTATTTGAGCACTTGATGTTTAACGGCACAGAGAATTATAACAATGAGTATTTTGGACCCTTTCAGCAAGTTGGTGCAACTAATATGAATGGAACCACAAATAATGATCGAACCAATTATTTTGAGAATGTGCCCACACCAGCTCTTGATCTTGCTTTATGGATGGAATCTGATCGCATGGGACACTTATTGGGAGTTGTAAACCAAGAAAAGCTCGATGAGCAAAGAGGAGTGGTCCAGAATGAAAAAAGACAAGGGGAAAACCAACCCTATGGCAGAGTTTTCATTCAGGCATCAAAAGCAACTTTTCCTGTAGGCCATCCTTATTCTTGGACCACAATTGGCTCTATGGAGGATTTAAATGCAGCAACTCTAGAGGATGTTCAACTCTGGTTCAAAACTTATTATGGTCCAAACAATGCAGTACTATCTCTTGCGGGTGATATCAATGTGGATGAAGCTAAAAAAATTGTCACCAAGTATTTTGGAGACATCCCTCCAGGCCCGTCGCCGATAAAGAAGAAAAAATGGATTGCTAAAAGATCTGGCGAAAAAAGGGAAATTATGTACGACCGTGTTCCTAATGCAAGAATTTATAAAGTTTGGAACACTCCCGAGATAGGATCACCAGAGCATGCTCACTTTGAGTTATTGGCAAGTTTACTTACAGGAGGCAAGAATTCAGCCTTATACCAAGAACTTGTTTATAAGAGACAATTAGCAACAAGCGTGTCTGCCTTTTATTACGATCGAGAAATAGCAGGACAATTTTGGATCGCAGTAGATTTGGCTAACGGTAGATCCTTAGATGATCTTGAAGATGCAATGGACAAGGCTTTGAGTGACTTTATCAAGAAAGGCCCTAGCGCTAAACGTCTTAAAAATACCAAAACATCCATTCGTGCCTCATCGATAAAGGGTTTGCAAAGAGTAGGGGGATTTGGAGGAAAATCAGACCTCCTAGCCTATTCAGAAGTGTATTCAGGCAACCCTGGAGCATATCTTGAGTTTATAAACGGAATAATGGAGATCACGAATAAAGAAATAAAAGAAACCGCTAATACTTGGCTCACGGATGGTGCTTATGTTTTAACTGTGATCCCCGAAGAGAATAGAAGTTATGACTCGGAGTCTACTGCCGATAGAAGCAAGCTTCCTTTTCCCACAGAATTTCCTGAACTAGATCTACCAGAAATTCAAAGAGCAAAACTCTCTAATGGCTTGGAAGTTGTTTTAGCTGAGCGACACGATGTTCCAATGATTAATTTATCTTTTCAAATTAAATCTGGGCATGCCACTGATCCTTTAGGGCAACCAGGCTTAGCTAATTTCACAATGTCCATGTTGACAGAAGGGAGTAAGAGTTTTAATGCTCTAGAATTAAGTGATCAATTAGAGGAACTGGGCACAGATTTATACACCAGTACTGGGTTAGATAGTTCGAGTATTAATATCTCTTCTCTCAAATCTAGTTTTGAGGAATCAATAGAGATTATGTTTGAGGTCATTACAGAGCCTACCTTTGATCAAGAGGAAATTGATAGAAAGAAAATAAGATGGTTAGCTGCAATTGATCAATCATTATCGACACCTAATGGTATGGTTTCGAATCTTATTCCTGAGATTCTTTATGGGGAAGATCATCCCTATGCAAAACCTTTTAGTGGTAACGGGACTAGAGAATCGATTCAATGGATGAGCCGAGATGACTTGATCAACTATAAAAACCGTTTTATAGCTCCAAGTAATGGAACTCTAATTCTGGTCGGTGATACAACCCTTGATGAAATTCTACCAATCCTTGAAGCCCAATTTGGATCTTGGCCTGAAAATAGGATGCTTAAGGGAGCCCAACTTGTTTACACAATCAATAAAGAACCTGATTCAAGAAGAGTGTTTCTTATTGATAAACCAGGAGCTGTGCAGTCATTGATAGTCGCGGGTCAGCTTATGCCAGGTATGCGAACCCCTGATGAGATTGATATCGATCTAATGAATCGCGTTATTGGTGGAAGCTTCACTTCAAGATTGAATATGAATCTAAGGGAAGATAAAAGCTGGTCATATGGTGTCCGAACGAGGCTTTCCCAATATAAGGGACCCAGACCTATGCTTGTGAGCGCACCTGTTCAAACCGATAAGACTGTGGATTCAATTCAAGAGATTATCAGGGAATATGATGAATACCTATCATCTAATCCAGCTAAGAATGAAGAGCTTGAGGCGATAGTTAATGATCTATCTCTCGGTCTTATTGGAGACTTTGAAACATTCGGCTCACTAATGTCAGGTTTATCAGGTATTGTTTCTTTTGATCGAGAAGATGATTTCCTAGACAATCTTCCGGCAAAATATAGATCAATGACCATAGATGATATAAACACCGCTGCTGAAAGATATATTGATCCCAGTATATGGACTTGGGTCATAGTTGGTGATTTATCTAAAATAGAACAAGGTATAAGAGAACTAGATTTAGGCGAAATAGAAATTTTAAAGTTGGATTGAAAGATTATTTTTCAATATACTTCACACCTATAATCTAGTTACTCTTAGATTGACTTAGGTCCCCATCGTCTAGAGGCCTAGGACACCGCCCTTTCACGGCGGCAACGGGGGTTCGAATCCCCCTGGGGACGCCAGACTTTCTTTAAGCCTTGTGGTAATAATTATGAATATTATTGAAGTTAAAAATCTTCTCAAGACCTACCCTCTACCTGGAAATAAGAAAGATTCTTTTAATGCAGTTGATGGGATTACATTTAATATAAGATTGGGTGAGGTATACGGTATCCTAGGTCCTAACGGAGCCGGTAAAACTACAACTCTCGAAATGCTTGAAGGTCTTAAGGATATTAATGGCGGATCTGCTTTAATAGATGGATTAGATGTAAGCAATAATGCATTTAAGATCAAAGAAATAATTGGAGTGCAACTCCAAGCTAATGAGTACTTTGAAAGCTTGAATCTATCTGAACTTCTTATTCTCTTTGGCAAACTTTATTCTAATGAGATCAATACAAAGAACTTATTGGAGAAAGTTGGTTTACTTACTAAAGAGAGCGCGAAACCAAAAGAATTGTCTGGAGGGCAGAAGCAGCGCTTCTCAATTGCATGCGCCCTAGTTAATAATCCTAAGGTACTATTCCTTGATGAGCCGACAACAGGCTTAGATCCCCAAGCAAAACGTAATCTTTGGAACCTTGTAAGAGAGTTAAATGTCGGAGGAATGACTATAGTTTTGACTACCCATAATATGGAAGAGGCAGAGAGTTTATGTGATCGAATTGCTATTATGGATAAGGGCAAATTGATTGCAGAAGATACCCCTCAGGGCTTAATTGATGAATATGCATCTGAACCTATACAAGAGACTGTAAAAGGTAATCTGGAAGACGTATTTCTTGCCCTCACAGACCATAGGCTTAGGGATTAAAATGTTTACCAGTAAACAAATGCATTTAGCACAAGTATTCTTAAAAATATTTTTCAGGGATCGTCAATCAATAATATTTAATCTTTTGTTTCCTCTAATCTTTATGGGGGTATTTGTTTTTTTTGGAGGTGAATCAGAGCCGATAAATTTAGGTCTAGTTAATAATTCGAGTAATACCATATCTCAAGAGTTTTCTGAGCTCGTCGAAGAAGAGCCTCTTTTTAATGTAACCAAAGGCGAAGAGAGTGAGCTTAAACGGCAATTATTCTTGGGTGACCAAACAGCTATCATTATCATTCCCGAAAGCTTCAACTCCATTGACGAAACCGCTGAGATAAAACTATTACTTGATGCTTCTCAAGTAAGGCAAATTGGGTCAATTAAAGAAGCTATCAGCAAAAGTTTACTTTCTATTGAGAGAAGTTTAAGAAATACACAGCCTATGTTCATGATTAAGGTAGAGGATGTTAAATCAAGACCCCAACGTTATGTTGACTTTTTATTGCCTGGATTACTGGCTTTTATGCTCATGAATCTTAGTATTGCTGGCAGTGGTTTTAATATAGTTGAATACAGACGCAGAGGAATCTTAAAAAGATTATTTGTAACCCCTATAAAACCCCAGGATTTTATTATTTCAATTGTAGTTTCTAGAATTGTAATTGTTCTAATGCAACTATCCGTCGTTCTTGGTCTAGCGATACTTCTTTTAGACATAAAAATAGTGGGTAGTCTCTTATCACTTTACGGCATGATTGTAATTGGAAGTTTTATTTTTCTTTGCTTGGGATTTAGTTTTGGTAGCATTGCAAAGACACAAGAAGCCATTAGACCTATTGTGACATCATTTACTTTCCCTCAGTTAATCTTATCAGGTGTTTTTTTCCCGATTAACTCTCTACCCGATATGATACAACCGATTGCTCATATTCTCCCTTTGAGTGTCATTGCCACTGGGTTAAGAGATATAGCTAATGATGGAGTTTCTTTGTTGATGATCAACCTAAACACTCTAGGTTTATTAGTATGGATAATACTAAGCTTTATTGTAGCAACTAAGTTTTTTGTTTGGAAAGAGGTAGCAGGTTAGCGAGATGAGAGGTCCTTTAAACAAGTCATCTTTATAATATTTAGACACTAAATATTATTCAGGTTTTTGGAAAGGAACTGATTCACCATTTTTAAAGGCATATTCTGAATGTAGCAACTGCATTTTTTTTGTTATTGAACCTTGATTCCCTTGACTAATAATTCTTCCATCAGCCTCCAAAATAGGAGTGATCTCACCCATAGTGCCGGAAGTAAATACTTCGTCTGCTGAATAAAGTTCAGAGATTGAAATGTTCCTTTCTAGAACTTTTATACCCTCATTTTGTGCTATATCAATAATCATTTTTCGAGTTATTCCTGGTAAGCAACTATCGCCAGTAGGAGTATGTACTTCACCTTTAATCACTATAAAAATATTGGTGTCATTTGTTTCTGATATAAAGCCATTATTATCGAGCATGATGGCACTATCGACCCCACTAACATTGGCTTCAATAATTGCCAAAATATTATTCAAAAGATTATTATGATGAATTTTAGAATCAAGAAAATGAGGTGAATTTCTTCGTATAGAAGAGGTGATAACTTTTATTCCAGAATTTGAATAGACTGGTGGCTTCCACTCAGCTAAAACAATAAGTGTGCATCCAGACTGATTCAAAGATGGGTTCATTCCAGAAGTAATCTTTTCTCCTCTGGTTAAGGTTAATCTTACATGGGTTTGATCCCACATCCCATTTGCTTCGAGAGTTTTAAATAGAGCTTCTTTAACTTCTTTTATAGAAGGAACATCCTTGAACATTAATGCTTTTGCTGAGTTTTGAAGTCTTTGTAGATGATCATTTAATGCTGCAATTCTACCGTTGTATACTCTCAAGCCTTCCCAAACAGCATCCCCTCCTTGAACTGCACTGTCGAATACAGAAATTTTAGCCTCATTTCTTGGAAGTAATTCACCGTTGATATAAATTAGAATATCTGCATTACGCTCATCAATTAATTTCATTGAGTTACCCATTAGCCTTTAGTGATTCTTTATACAGTTTTTCATAATAGGGTTTGCATTCCATTAAGAGCGATTCTAGCCCTTCAGGAAAATGCGATTTAGGTTTGTAATCTCTAAATCCAGAGGTTTGATGTAAAGATTTATACCAATATTTAGCCCAAACACCATCTTCTTTTCTCGCTCCAGGTTTCCAGCTTAACATTGTTGATGTAAATTCAATATCCAGTCTTTCACAAAGTTTTTGCAAAATATATTCTGGATTTTTAAGAAGTTCAGTCGCATCGATTAATAAAGGTTTATTGCCAGTTGACAGCAAAAAATTATAAAGTTCATATTGCTGATCAAAACCTGTATCGCTGAGTTGAACCTCATTCAGTTGTTCAGCTAAAGAAGGTAACATTTCTTTAGGGTCTCTTATTAGTAGTATATTTTCTGTTTGCTCTAAGAAAGAAAGGTCTATATTAACCAAATGTTTCGTCATTTGCTTCATGAACAAAAGTGTTTTACTACCCTGAAGATTCATAGTAAGCAGATCTTGGACGACAGATTCTCCCTCGCAATTAAGAGTCTGCATAATTTCTTCTTTGCCAGGATGATCAGCATTAGTCTCTCGAAGGTAATGCCCATACAATGGTTCGTCAATAACTTTAGTATCATTTCTTTGGGCAAAACTGTACATCATAGCTGTGGAAATGTTTCTAGGCCCTGACCACAGAGATATCATTTTTTTTATAGAGTTCACCCCTAAAAATTATCATACCTTTAGAGATATATAAAAGTTTACCTATTTAAAAATTACAATAATTTATTAGAATGTGAGTATTAAGGAAAAATAAAAAATGAAAAGAGTAATAATAATTGTTTTAGTGACTTGTTTTGCTTCCACGATTTTTGCACAAGGTAATAATGGAAGAGGTAAATGTATGCAACCCTTCGGGTTATCATTTTACTTAGTAGAGGGTGGTTACGAGGATGAATGGCTAGATTTATATATGAAGTGGCACTACCCATTAATGCAGTATGCTCTAGATCAAGGCACTATTATTGAACATAAGCTTTTTGTCCCAGATGGTCATAGCATGGAGCCTGAATGGACATTTGCAATTTCTTTTTTATTTCCGGAGAGACAAAATTCAATAGTAGCTCCCTTGGATAGATCAGAATTAATAATGGAACTTTTTGCAGATGAAATGGATCAATACGTTGCAGCTGAGAAGCGAAGATGGCAAATAACAGCTAAACATTGGGACACTGATTTTATTGAGTTAGATAAGTCAGAAGAACCTTTATCAGTATACAGACCTTCCTCAGGCGGCTGCGATAAATAAATCAACTTAAGAAATTATGAAAAAGAGAATATCTGTAGCGCCAATGATGGGTCAAACTGATCGACATTTCAGATATATGATTTCTTTAATGGCTGAGGATGTAAGGCTTTATACACCTATGATTCATGCTGAAGCAATAGTTAATTCTTCGAATCAGTTCATAAAGAGAGAGAACGGGAATCAAAAAAAAGTTGGTATACAGATAGCAGGCAATGATCCTGATATCGTTGCAAGAGCAGCAACCATTATTGAGAAACACAATTACAATGAAATCAATCTAAATATTGGTTGTCCTAGCGAACGGGTTCAGAATTGTTCAGTTGGAGTAGCATTAATGAAACAACCACACGTTGTTGCAGATATTATAGAAAAACTTAAAACAGTCACTAGTCTTCCTGTATCTATTAAAAGTCGTATCGGTGTAGATAATAATGACAATTATGAATTTTTATATGACTTTATAAATCAGACCTCTTCAGCAGGATGTGATCACTTCATCATTCATGCCCGAAAGGCAATTCTCAAGGGATTAAATCCTAAGGAAAATCGGACAATACCACCTCTAAATTATGAAAGAGTTAGACAAATTAAAAATGACTTTAATAGCTTAAGAGTCGAAGTGAATGGAGAGATTGACTCTATTGAGAAAATACAATCTAAGCTAAAATTTTTTGATGGAGTGATGATTGGAAGAGAATCCTA
>Ga0209034_10000764_pt1 | contig 15933 bp, 13 predicted proteins | sample MarorgKNORR_S2LV_2_FD_188219 | JGI IMG/M metagenome (GOLD analysis project Ga0209034, IMG submission 188219) | Marine microbial communities from the Southern Atlantic Ocean, analyzing organic carbon cycling - 250m_A/KNORR_S2/LV (SPAdes) (version 2) | ecosystem: Environmental > Aquatic > Marine...
ATCTACATCATAAACTAGATTTAGTTTATTATATTCAGTATTTACAATCCCATAGTTTAATCCCAAAGTCAGATTTGTCGGTTGAGGATCTGCCTGGTCCGGATCAATAAAGGAAACTTTAGGTCCGATATTAGATAAATTAAATCCAATATCAAGGTCATCCATTAGCCAATCTTTTTGCAAATAACCAATATCAAAACCAAAGTCTAATGATGTACCCTTTCCTTTTTCACTTCCTGCTCCAATTTCGACCAAATGCTGGTATGAGATTTTTGCATTAATTCCAAAAGATTTCTTTTCAGATATCAAAGCGCCATAGGACAATGAAAATGCTGTCATATAGCTTGTGAAAGTTCCAAGCTCTTCACCAATCTCGCTTGTCCTGACCTGCTCTCCAAGATTAAGAAATATGATATGACCGCCCAAGGTACCTAGAGTATTGTAATGTTTTCTAAATCCGAAAAACTCATAATACATGTCATCGGCTAAACCAGGTAGCCAATTCACATGCATCAAAGCCGCTTCAGAACCTTTTAAAAACCCTAATCCTGCTGGATTCCAGTAGCTGGCATATGCATCGTTTGCGACTGCTACTTGCGCCTCTCCCATTCCACCGGCTCTAGCGCCGGGAGCTATAAGTAGAAATATTGCACCAGCCTCACTCTGAGCGATGAGCGAACGGGTAATTATATGTAATACAATGAGTACTACGATAAAACGCTTCATGGATGATCTCCTTGATAGTATTAATTTAGTGTATTATCCCCTCTTTCCTAGGGGATGAAAATAGCGTTTAGTCTATACTAGTACTCCTATAATTTGGACGGCAAATATATTCCATGAATAATCTCAGTGTCAAGAAATGTTTATCTTAATAATTTTAGTTATTTTATAATAACCAAAGTGTCAATTGTGGAAAATACGTTATAAACAGCACCGCAACTAGCAGGACAATAAAAAACGGAAAGGTTGACTTATATATTTCAGGCATCTTTTTATCAAACCTATATGCTGATAAAAAGAGATTCATCCCGACAGGTGGCGTTAGATATCCGAGCTCTAAATTCGCAATAAAAATTATTGCCAGATGAATTGGGTCTACCCCATAGTGCAGTCCCAAAGGTGCAATGAGAGGTACAACGATAATGATTGCACTAAATATATCCATCAGACAACCAATAATTAATAAAAAAATATTTAATAGTATTAAAAATACATATTTTGAGCTTACCAGCTCTTTCATTACAGATAAAATCTTCATCGGTATTTGCGCATCAACCATGTAACTAGTCAGACCCATAGCAGCACCGATAATTATCAATACTCCACCAACCAAAGTAGCGCAAGAAACAATTATATTAATAATATCTTTCTTGTTTATATCCTTGTAAATAAAGGTCTCAATTACAAAAATATAAACTACTGTAAAAGCAGCTGTTTCTACTAATTTTGCATGCCCACCAAAAATACCATAGAGTACTATGAAAGGTATAAATAATTCCCACTTCGTCTCCCAACAGGCTTTAATTGAATCATTCAAATTGAAATTATTTATTTCAACCTTATCTAATTCGCCAGAGTAAACTGTCCATAGTGATAATACTATAATTAAAAATATACCCGGAAGAATCCCAGCAATAAATATACTTTTGATCGAAATACCTGCAGTTACACCGTAAAGAATTAGAGGTAAGCTTGGAGGGAATAATAAACCAATCGAACCAGAAGCTGTGATGAGGCCTAAGGAAAACTTTTTCTTATATCCATCTTTTATCAGCATTGGAAAAAGTAAGCCCCCTAATGCAAGAATAGTCACACCAGATCCTCCAGTTAGTGCAGTAAAAAAGCCACATATTAATAACACTATCACAGGCGTTCCACCTGGAAGCCAACCAAATAAGGCTTTAAAAACATTAACCAACCGGTCTGATGCTCTACTCTCGGCTAAAAAATACCCTGCAAGTGTAAATAATGGTATTGTAGCTAGGTGTGGAGAAACAACGATACGATATGCTTCTGCAATGACAGCTGAAATGGGTACGTAATCAAACCAAAAAAGCAGAACTCCAAGACCTGCTAGAACTGTGAAAATAGGAGCACCATTTAACACAGAAAAAATAAATATAATTATACCTAGTGTAAGAATAAATCCATTTTCTCTAAGAGCATCCTGAGACACCAAAAATATAATAATTAATAGAATAGTTAGTAGGCCACTCAAGGAAAATATATTATTTCTCATTTTTCCTACTATATGAATAAAAATAATAAAATATCCTAGCGGCATGGCGGCCTGAAAAATCCAACGAGGTAGACTAGGTGCAATAAAAACTGGATATTGGAAAGACAGTTCAATAAGAACTAGATCAAGGCTGCCAATAGCCAAAAGTAAAATAGTAGTAATGCTGACCCATTTGGTAACGTGCCTACTAAATCCTGATACTTTATCATTAAAAAGTGACGTATTGGACAATGATAACAGTTTATTATCTCTAGAAGCAATAATTGCACCACTAAAACCAATCAAAAGCGTTAAATGAGACACTAAAGTTTGTGATGCAGGGATTTTTGCTAATCCGGAGAAAAAAGGACGAATTATCTCTCTGATGATTAAATCAGAAAATGGAAGTAATACTAATAATATGAATATTATGCATGCAGCAAAATTTTCAATCTTATTAATAATTTTCAAAATTGATCCAATATCATTATTGCTTGGCAGATGGCATGCTGTCTTTTAGCTTGATGACTCGATCAAATATTTCTTCCTGAACAATACTACCTCTAATGAGTGGATACATTGACTCCACTAGTGTATTCCATTCATTTAGCTGCTTAGGTGTTAAATCATGAACCTTAAGGCCATATTCTTTCATTACCTCAACAGCATTATCCGCCTCTTGGCGGTTATTAAGTTGATACTCAATACCAATCTCATCAGAGACCTTTGTCATTATTTCTTGATATTTAGGCCTTATTTTATTCCATACTTTAATATCTATTACAAGAGCAGCAGTTAGTATACCCCACTTCATATTCAACATATTGGATGTGATACCAAAATATTGATTTGCCGCTACATACAAAGGCGGAAAGGCCATGGCATTTACCAATCCAGTCTGCAAGCTGGAGTGCACATCCGGTACGGATAACGGTATAGCATTGAATCCTGCTTCATCCCATAATTTTGAGGTTTTATAATCACCTGCCCAAGTCCATATCTTTTGAGATCTTAAATCATCAGGAGTGATAATTGGATTTGAGGTAAACCAATATACCCATCCAACATCAACCATTGTTAATATCTTTACACCATTCTTTTCAGCACCACTGACAAGATCATCTTTAATTTGGTTTCTAATGAAATCAATATCATCATATCCTTGAAAAAATAAAGGTATAAAACAGTAGGTGTATTGTGGGTTTACCTCGCTCAATCCTTCTGCAGAAATTGCAGCTCCATGGATCTGTCCTATTCTCATTTTTCTTATCATGTCACGCTCATCGCCAACAATGCCACCTGGATATATCCGGAGTCTAATATTCCCATTTGTTTCCTCTCTCCATCTTTCTCCCATTTTTGCAATCAGTGCATACCACGGCGTACCCTCCGGAGCAAGTGTAGCCATTTTTATTATTGTCTTTCTTGCAATGACAGAGTCGTTACATAAGATAAAAAAACAAGTGATTAATAGTATTATTTTTTTCATTTATTATACTTTCTTTAGTAAAAGAACTCATCAATATTTTCTAAAAGCCACTCTGCTCGGTTCCTACTAATTGTATTGGTTAATTCAAAATCTTTTGCTGATAAGATGTCAATTTTTAGAGCCTCATTTAATAGTTCGATAAACTCTTCTTTATCTTGTCTTACTTTTGAAACAGACTCAGCATAGGTCAAATATGGACCCATGTCTAATCCTTGAGAGGCATCCACAGCCGCATTAAATAGATTTTTTGAAATTTTATTAGCCTCATCAGGAGTTATTAAAGGATTATTCATCGTAAAACTTATTAGGGCCACGAGTGCTGCACCATGATTCCATGAAGAATCTATAGCTACGATACTATTTAATAATTTACCAACTCTTGGAAGTTTAATTATCCATGAAGGGTTTCCGCCACTGGAACTGATCGCACCTCCGTATGCTGCTGCAGTCCAATAAAAAAGTTCAAGATCTTCAGAATTAGGAGTCAAAATAATATCACCGCTATTATCACTGACCCATCCTATATAATCCTCATACAAAATATCAAGTGCAGACTCCCCGTATTCTACAGCCTCAATAAAATATTGATGCGCTCGAGACTCAAGTTCTTTAGCCTTAGAATAATTATCTAGCATAGCTCTATCAGATTCTTCCATCAGAAAGCCAAATGCGTATGTGGTTAGCTCCTCAACTCCATCTTTAAGCAAGGATGAATTATCTCTTGAATTATTTATTTTATTCTGGGTTTTATTAACAACATTCTTTCTATATAACTGACCAGCAAATTTTGGTTTGTGATCGAGCATATAAACCGTAGGGCTACATGAAAAGAAAAAAGTTAAAACAAATAGTAAGCCTATTGTTTTAGCTTGAAAATTCTTTGTATATAGGATAAGATTCACAAAGATTAATGACCTCAGCTTTTATTCGATGGGTATTTTCATTATTATCAGGATCTTTTATTACAGAGTCAATCATGCTAACAATATTTTTCATCTCTTCTTTACCCATCTCTCTTGTCGTAATTGCAGGTGTTCCAACCCTTATACCGCTAGTAATAAACGGACTTCTTTGATCGAAAGGTACCATATTTTTATTAACTGTAATTCCTGCGTTTTCTAATACTTTTTCAGCCTTCTTACCAGAAATATTTTTGTTTGTCAGGTCAATAAGCATTACATGTGTATCCGTACCATCAGATACTAAATCATAGTCTAATTCCATAAAAGATTCTGCCATAGTTTTTGCGTTTTTAACTATTTGCTGAGCATATACTTTAAAATCATCTTTAAGCGCTTCTCCGAATGCTATAGCCTTTGCAGAAATTATATGCATTAAAGGCCCTCCCTGCATTCCAGGCATAACTGATGAATCAAGTACCTCTGAGATCATCTTTACTCTGCCTGATTTTGGTGCAACCTTACCCCATGGATTTTCCTTATCTTTACCCATCATAATAATACCACCTCTTGGACCGCGCAATGTTTTATGAGTGGTACTCGTTATAACATCACAAAACTCTATAGGAGAAGGGTGCATCCCGGCAGCAATCAAACCACTTGGGTGAGCAATATCTGCCATTAAATAGGCGCCGTTTTCTTTTGCTATCTCATAAAATTTATCAAACTCAATAAATCGTGGATAGGCACTCCCACCGCATATTATCATTTTGGGCTCATACTCTTTCACTAGTGAACTAACCTCATCAAAATCTACTCTTCCAGTATCTTTATCAACATGATAACTAATAAAATTATAGAGCTGTCCAGAAAAATTGACAGGACTGCCATGTGTGAGATGGCCTCCATGAGATAAGTCTAATCCCATTACAGTATCACCTATCTCTAGAAACGTCATAAAGGTTGCCATATTAGCTTGTGATCCAGAATGCGGCTGGACATTAGCATATTCCACATTAAACAACTTTTTTAATCTTTCTCTAGCTAAGTCTTCTGCCTCATCCACATGCTCACATCCACCATAATAACGCTTCCCAGGATAACCTTCTGCATATTTATTGGTCATTATCCCTCCTGCAGCTTCCAATACCGCTGTACTGGTAAAATTCTCAGATGCAATGAGTTCTAATGTGTTGTGCTCTCTATCTTGTTCTTTTTGAATTATATTATATAATTCAGGATCAATATTTTCAATATATGACAATTATTTTTTCCAACCTTTTTCAGGTGATAGTTCATCTGTGACCCAATCATAGCTAGATGTTGTAGTGCGAATAACACCAGATCTTTTTACTTTATCTTCTGCCATAAACCATTGAGCTTTACCATAGAGTAAATCTTTAGAATTTTCATTAAGGTATTTAGACCTGCTAAAACCGCGATAATTTAATTTTTCAGCTTTTAAAAAATTATTGTAAGCAAGTTTTGCAACAATTCTATCGTCCACTGATAATGGATTATTTTTTAAAGTTTCCCATCCTTTATAATAAACTTCTCCTTTTTGACCATAACCCTTACCACTATTGTCAATCAGATTAATTGCTTTATCTGCCCATCGTAAAGCTTTCCCGAAATTTTCCGAGTCTATATAAATATCAGATATATCAATAGCAACCTTGCCATCCCTAGGATCAATCTTGAATAATGACTCATACGCAGATGCAGCATTATCTAAATCATCAGATTCCCAGCATACTTTACCAAGTTTTTGATAAGCTAATTTGCTTGTTGGTTCTTTAGATATAATTCTTCTTAATACATCTTTTGCTTCATCAACTCTATCGGCTTTGATTAACCTTTCAGAATAATCAAGACCATAACTAATATTATCTGGATTATCCATATATCTCTTTTCATATACTATTAATGGATTCCGACCGCTATTTTCATATGCGATTGCTAACTCACTTTGGGCAATATCATTGGTATCATCTAGCTTTAGTATCTTTTTAAGAATAATAATCTGATCATCATATTTACTCTGATCTTTATATATTTTTGCCAGGTCATTCAGTATGCCTATATCATCTGGTACAATATCTACTAGGCGTTCATATTCAATAATCTCTTTATCTGTTTTACCTTGTCTTTTGTATGCATATGCGAGTTGTTTTCTTAGTTGAATATTCTGAGGTATTTTTTGCAACCCATCAAGTAGTACATACTCTGCACTATCAAACCTTCCTATTTGAGTATATGCGAAAGAGTAATACTGATATATCTCCTCTGGTGGAGCATAAACAACATTCCACTCATCACAGTCTAAATCAGTGATCTCGCTGTATACTCTGATTGTTTGTTTCCAATCACGATTACGATAATATTCCGCAGCACTGCTCATTAACCTAGGGCACCTTACATCTCTTAAAGAATCTAACCTGGCTTTTTCTTTTGCAAAATCTGCATCGGATTTATCCTGCGGTGGAACGCACATGGTAATAATGAAAATAAAACCAACTATTATTGAATTTTTATACTTTAATAATAAATTCATTCTATCTTTGTCTCCTCTTTATGAACCAAATATCAGCGATACTGAGCCCTATTTGAAACTCTCGTAAAGTTTCATCATTATATTTATTTGGATAATCACGTGAACCAGAAAAATAAGTAAAATCTATCTGGTTCCCGACAGCCTTAAATTTATATCCAAATCCTATAGTATATCCAAACTGAGTTATATCATTTTTATTATCTATTCTCTTCTGACTAAGATTTTCATACTCATCAAAAGAATAAGTGCTATATAAACAACCTGATCTAAAAGTAAAATTATCAATAAAACGAAATGAGAGGTCATCCGGAAACCAGATTATTCCAAAGGAATAATTATCATTACTTTTAATTCTATAATTAAAACTATTTGGAAGCCTAATGTCAAAAGAAGATCTATCTGTATTTTTTTCTAGCTCTGCTGATAACTGTATTCTATTAAATATTTTTCTAGTTATTCCTGCGCCTATTGATGATTTATCGTAAATATCAGTTATCCTTGATTCATTTGGCTCAGGGATATCATTTGGATGGGGGAAATCATACCCAGGACTCAGATAATTATAAGTAAAATCATGATATCCATTATTGTTCGTATCATCGAATGGGTAAAGTTTAGTGTATATAGCTTCTAATGGATTTATTGAAAATGAGGTATTTAAATAAAAATTTATAAGATTTACTTTTTGGCTTATATAAAGGGTAGAATTAATTCCAGAATAGTTTAACCTAGAGGCCTGCGTGTAAGGAATTTGGTTTAGAATAAGACTCTTATTTTGTCTAGAAGAACCAAATAATAACTGCATTGTAAAACCTATATTATTACCTCTAAACAATGAGGAGGACAATGATAAATCCAATGCCATTATACCTCCTGATTGCTCATATTTCTTTTGAATTGAGACAGTGTCTTCAAAAGCTATTATATCATTGTATGCTGTGTCAGATAAAATAATCTGTTGATAAGAGTATGGATGTAGCTCTATTCCAAATGCGTATTTTTGTTTTACAGGTATAATTAGTTGAGCAGACTGAAGATTAGAGAAACCATTATTAGCATTATTTTTTAATATTTTTGATTCTAAGCCATTATACGAGACTGATAAGTGTGTAAACTTAAGATTTGACCAGGTCACTGGATTTGACAATGATACATTATTCTGAAATGATGGTACAAGGCCCACTGAACCAATACCACCTTGAGATGGAGAACTCCATTTTTGATGATTGCCTATCCCAAAACTATTTGCCGGGCCTTGGGCAACGCAAAAAGAAAGGAATATTAGTATCTGAATTAATTTTTTAAGGGGAAACATATAAAATATCAACTCTATTATTATTGTTACTTAAATCAAATTCAACACTATCAAATAAACTATTATTTATACTAGAAGAAAACTTCATTCCAACATTTTTCAATGAGTCAACCATTAATATTGATTGAAAATATGATTTGAGAGATATCTGAAGTTTTCCCTCCGCAGTAGCAGAGTTCGAATAGTGAGCTCCTAAATATTCATATGGATCTGAATCAAAGTTTAAAGCTATTGAATCTATATTTTGATTTAATGGTTCCATCCTTATAGAGAATGACTCTAATGAGTCACCTTTCTGATATAAAAATAGATGAGCATATCGAATAACAGAAAATGGCGGCAGTGACAAAGAATCAAATGGAATATTTATTATTGATCTATAGCCCCTACCCCTGCTTATTATGATTGAATTATCTGAGGATCCGCTTGACAGCGGATTATCTATTGCTGATATGTCTTCAGCAACATAAATAATTCTTGTGAGCGTATCAATAACTGATTCTTGTTCAGATCGATAATAAACTTCAATCTTAGGATCTAAATCACCTGAACTGTATTCCCGGCTATATAACTCTATAAAAGTACTATCCATATTTTCTGAAAATGATAAAGAAAAAGTTCTATCAGGAATTGTAGTATCGGTTAATGTATTTATTAAATCAGATAATTCCCAATCCATTATTAACTCTTGAAAATGACTGATGGTGTCTGAAGTATCAGAGATGATGCTAACATTTGGGACGCCCAAATTAGTCCATTGAGAAAGACCAATATCACTAAACTGATTTACATAACTATTTATTTCACTAAAAACTGAGTCTGGTGAAAAATGTAATACAAGATTTAAGTCACTATTGATCAGGCTATCACCAGAATAAACCTTTAGAAATATGCTGTCAACCGTTACTGATGAGTCTAAAAATGTATCCCACCCAGTTGATGGAAATTTTAAAAGTGATATAGGAAAAGAAAAGTTACTATTATGACCAACATATAACTTCTGATATGAACTAATCTCTGGAGAAATCTGATAAGTAAAACCTGATATATCAGCCAAAGAAAGAGTATCTAATGACTGACTATTATTTGATAAATCTGTTTGAATTGGTACTTCAGAACAATTTAATACAAAAAACAAAATACTAGACAAACCTATAATAGATATTGATCTAGTAAAATACATTAAATAATTTGCTATTATTGTTTGCTTATTTTGAAGTGAGATCAGAGATAATTTGATCCAAGGATTTTGTAATGGGGGTATAATCGATTTCCTCAATACTCTTCTCATCAAATATAGTAACTTTCTTTTTATTATCCTTAAATGCACTTTTATTAAGCAATTTCGTGGATATTTTCTTTCCTGGCCTATCAATTATTAGTATGGCATCCGCACTATAACTTGCAACATCATATATATTCAGTTTGTTCCCTTTTATATTTGGGTGAACATTGATACCCATCTCTAACAATTCTGATTTTTCTATTGCTGAGTATTCATCTAGATCATGTATGACTAAAACAGTTTTAATGTCATTATAAAATTCATTAATACCTTCATAATGTTCTTTGTAGATATTTGGAATTAGTGCTGACTGCCATCCGTTACAAACAAAAATATCAGGAGCCCAAAACAGATGGGGCAAAGTACTAATAACTGCCTTAGAATAATATGAATAACGCTTCGTATTATCAGTCAAAACTCTTCCATTTTTAGATTTATATAACAGATTTGTTAATGGTTTAAACCAATACTCATCTTCAAGAAAATAGACTTGCACCCTTGTCTTAGGAATAAATGCACTCTTTGCACTCGCAATAGCTTCTGTTCCACAAAAATCAAAAGGTATCTTTCTAAGTCTGATTACCTCTCTAAGAATATATTTTCTTTCACTTATAAAACCATATTTAGGTAGTATCGTACGAATATCATGTCCAAGTTCTTGTAACTTTGTAGGAATATTAGTAGAAAAACCTGCTATGCTTGATACATTCGCAAAAGGAATAATCTCTGTCGTACTAAAATATATTTTCTTTGACATTTCTTATGAAATTGAATAAATAATGTTATCAGTCTAAGGCTAATTTTCTCAACGCGTCTTTAGCCTTTGGATAATATTCACTTCCAGGAAAATAATCTATAAGGCGCTGAAACTCTTCCTTAGCTTTTTCAATACTTCCCATACTCTGATATGCTAATCCAAGTTTAAGCTGAGCATCATCATCTTTATCTGTACCGGCATAGTTAAATACTTTGGTGAATTCACCAATAGCTCTTTTAAAATCTTTCTTTGAATAGTAACACTCCGCCAACCAGTATTGGCAATTATCTGCTAAATCATTCGTAGCATCCGAAGTTACTAGTTCTGAAAAACCTTTTATTGCACTATCATATTCTTGGTTTTGAAAATGACCTAAGCTCTTCATGTAATGTTTTTTATATTTAGCAGCATTAAATTGAGGTTCAAGATTAATAGATTTTCCAGATTTCATCTTAGACATTTCATTGTAACTATTCGTTAATGTCACAATTTTATTTTCTATCATTACTAGTTTATTATAAATCTCAAGAGAAGTACTATCCATAAATTTTGCTTGATTTTCAAGTTTTGCGATTTTGTTATTCAATGTATTAATACGTTTCATTAGAACAACGGTTATAGAATCTTGTTGAGATTTACTGCTTACCGCTTGTCTAAATGCTGCCATTAGCTCAGGCAATAAAAGACGGTCATTGAATTCTAGAGAATCAACCAAGACTCTAACTCGATCTATTTTTGCATTTAATCTTCTTAATTCTTTGTCATAGTTTTTGGAATTCTGAGCATTTACACTACTTATAAGAACTAAAGCCAAGTAGAATACAATAGATAGTAATGTGTATGATTTAGTCATATATAATCACCGATATTTTTTAATGATGATAGTACCTTTAATTTACCCGATAATAAGAAGAACAACAATATCTTATAAATTAATCTGAATAATGAATACTAAACCTCATAATCAAGCCAATCATAAGATAACTTGTCACCAGAAAAGTACCTCCAGCAGATATAAAAGGAAGAGGTAAACCTTTTACAGGAATTAATCCTACCGTCATTGCCGTATTTACAAATACATGCGCAAGAATAATAGACCCAAGACCTAATAAAATAAGACTCGAAAATTTATCTTTAGATAGAAATGAATATCTAATTATAGTATTTAATAAATATCCAAAAGTTATTAGTATGGTTGCTATTATAATAAAACCTAATTCTTCTCCAATTACAGATAATATAAAATCAGATTCTTGAACAGGTAGAAACTTGAGATGAGTTTGAGTCCCATAGCCCCAACCTTTACCAAAAAATCCACCTGAACCTATAGCTGTTTTGCTTTGTATGATCTGATATGCCGCACCAAGTGGGTCTTTTTCTGGATATACGAATGTTATTATTCTATTTTGTTGATATGAATTTAGCATGTCCCAAATTGGACGAGCCAATAATCCAAAAAAGATATTACCAAAGAAATATCCAACACCTGCTATAATCTTTGTTCTAGCATAAAAAATAACAATGGCTATTATTAATGCCCACATTGAAAATAATATAACATTAAATGCAGTAAGTATTGATAAAATAGGAGCTATTAATAAAAATAAATAAAAAGGTCTTGCTCCAGCCCAATAAAGCATAGGAAAAACAATACTTAGCATTACCAAAGCCGTACCTAAATCGGGTTGATTTAATACAATCAGAGCTGGAAATAATGCAATAAGAATAGGCAAAACTATTGATCTAAACTTTTGGATTTTTAGGTTATTATCTGATAGATATCTAGCTAATGCAATTACTGAAAATATTTTGGCAAACTCACTTGGCTGAAAATTAAATGGAAGGCCAATATTTAGCCATCTATAAGTACCCGAATGCGGACTACCAAAAAATGGAAGAATGACTATAAAAATACCTACTCCATATATTATAAATGCATATTTATGAATAATATATTTGGGTGTAATAAAAGAAAAAGAAAAACTAAAAGAGGCAATAAATAAAAAAAATAATTGTTTATAAAAAGGGTTTTGAATTATGGTGGTATTTTGATGTGATATACTATTTAATGCTATTAAACCGATAAAACTTAAAAACAATGCTGAAAATAAAATCATCCATGGAGCATCATGAATATTCGTTTTTTTTAATAAAATCATTTTAGAGTAACAAGATTATTATTGATCAGTTCTTTAAATACTTTGTTTACTAATGGCGCAGCAACGCCTCCTCCAGACCCTGCGTTCTCTAACAATATTACAATAGAATATTTCTCATTAAGGTATTCTGCCCAGCCAGTGAACCATGCATGATTATCACCATGTGGATTTTCTGCGGTGCCTGTTTTTCCATGAATACTTAATCCATCAATATTAGGATCAGATTTTTTCCCTGTACCTTTTTTATCAATTATGGCTGATCTCATACCATCATGAACTTGTTGCCATATTATAGCTTCTAATTCAGGTTTAGAATTATTTGGTAGATTGTCAACCACAACAAAATGACAATTTGGAGATTCACCTTTGGTAGAAATTAGATTAATGTAATTTAATACTTGAATTGGAGTTACAAGAAGTTCTCCTTGCCCAATTGCTAAGTTTAATAGTGCACCTCTACTCCAACCATATTTACCATATCGTCTAAACATGTAATCTTTATTTGGAACTAAACCAAATGCTTCATTAGGTATATCAATATTCGTTTTTCTTCCAAACCCAAATTCCGTAAAAACACTGTATAGATGATCAATGTCAATTTGCTGAACCACTTTATAAAAAAATACATCACAAGACATCGCCATTGCCTGAGTCATATTCACATCACCATGCCCATCAGTTACCCAGCACCCATAAATTCTATCACCAAACTGGTAAAAACCTGGACAATAATGACTCATATTTAAATCATAGCTTCCATATTTTAATATTGCAATCTGGGTAATCATTTTTACTATCGATCCAGGAATATATGTACCTTGTATATATCTATTGATTAGAGGAGTATTTGGATCCTCTTTAACAGATCTCCATTTAGACTCAGTCATTAATCCAGTAAATAAATCAGGTGAATAATCCGGGGCACTAGCAGCAGCTAATATTCCTCCTGTTTCGGGCTTACCCACAAGGATAACACCTCTTCTATTTTCTAATAACTTTTCAATAAATATTTGTAGATCAAGATCAATTGTTGTTTGGATATTAAAACCTGGGTCAGGTCTAGTATCAAGCAACTCTAATGCTGATCCAACTTCCCTCCCTGAAGCATCTACTTCAAAAAAATATGTTCCACGCTTTCCCATAAGATAGCTTTCGTACTGTTTTTCTAAACCAGACCAGCCGACTAAATCACCAAGTTCATATAATTGTTTATTATTAAGATTTTTCCTAATCATTCTGTCTATTTCTTTTACATAGCCAAATAAATGAGGTGCCCTTACACCATTTGGGTAATATCTCTCAGGTATTTGGTCATAATAAACTCCTTCAAGATTTAATTTATTTTCTTCGAGGTTACTTAATTGTAAGAAATCTATGTCTTTTGCTAGTCTAGTGGGCACGAAACGTCCTCTATAGTATTTTTTATAATTTGAATGAATAATACTTGAATCAGATTCTATGTATTTTGCTATAAGATTGAATTGCATTCCTTTATTGTTCATTTCTCCTGGTATTGCAGTTAAGACATAGACCGGATAATTATCAACAAGAATCTCACCAAATCTATCTAAAATTAAACCTCTGGGAGCATTTTTAGTTACTTTTCGAATTCTATTTGTATTTGATTTTAGCCTATAGATTTCATGTTCAATTATTTGAATTTGAAAATATCTGATAATTAATATTATAATCATAACCCAAGATAGTATCCTAGCGATTTGGTACTGTTTATGTGAAACAATATTATCAGATTTGAGCATAAAAAATTATGATAATTTATATATTGGTATCATAACCTGTAAGATACCAAAAAAAGTAAGCGTGTACAGTGATGTAGCTAGCCATTTAATAAAAAATTTAATTGGATCCTGAATTAAATAGTCTTGATAAACAATCAAACTAAATAACAAAAACTGACATAAAACAATAGATACCCAGATTAATGTAAAATAAGTTTTATTTAATTTCTCCTTCTGCCCATTTAAAAATCCACAAAAATAACCTGTAGACGTATATACTAATGGGGTTAAACCAAAAAATTGATTTGAACCTGATGAAAGATCGATGATTAAACCCATAAAGAACCCAGTTAAAACCCCAGTGAGCCTACCATCTTTGATCGAAATATAGGTAAGAACTATAATACAAAAATCTGGGTCAATAGTTCCTAGAGTAAAAAATTCTGAAGCCCATATTTGAAAAACAAATACTATAAAAACTATTATGAAATATTTAATTAATATCATAATTATGATCTATTACTACAAAAACATTCTGGATGGATTCAAAATCACTTTGTATTTCTACATTTACCACTTTTTGATAACTTCCCCGTTCATCATAAACACCTGATACAGTACCAATCGGAAGTTTAGGTGGATATATCTTACTAAACCCAGAGGTAATAACTCTATCTCCAATATTAATCTCAACATTTTTTTGCACTTCATAAATTTTACACATATTATTATTGTGCCATCTAAGTATACCCACTGCTCCGCTAGGCATAATTCTAACGCTTATTCGAAAGTTATTATCTGATATTGATTGAACTAATGAAGAAGTCTCACCTGTTTGAATTGTTTTTCCAATGATACCTTCAGGTGTTAATACTGCTTGATTAGGTAATAATCCATTAGATGAACCCACATCAATTGTTATAGAATGTAAATTTGTCTGAATACCTTTGTTAACAATTCTAGCCGGTATAATTTTTAGTTGAGTTGCTCTTTTAAAATCTAGCAACTGTCTTAATTTTTTATTCTCATCTGCAGCATATAATATTGATTCTAATTCCAAATTCAGTTGGAGATTTTTTTCTCTTAAATATTGGTTTTCTTCACTTACTATTGCCAAAGATTTTACTTTTACCATCGGAGTTGATAAAATTGATACAATATCAGTTGCAAATCCACGAAGCACACTCATTTCATCATTCTTATTATTAAACAAAAGAGCAAAAGAAAGGATTAGTGCTAAGGAAAAAACAAAGTGATCTTTGTTTTTAATAATAAATAAAATAAGGTTGCGCATGAACAACCCTTAAAGAAGTACAGCCTCATATTTTTTTAGATTCTCCAAGACCATACCTGTTCCTCTTACGACTGATAATAAAGGATCTTCTGCAACATTAACCGGAACATTAGTTCTCTCTCTGATGATTTGATCTATACCTTTTAATAGGCTTCCACCACCAGCTACAATAATTCCTCTTTCAAGTATATCTGCTGCTAATTCTGGTGGTGTTTGTTCTA
>Ga0209034_10000766_pt1 | contig 15912 bp, 16 predicted proteins | sample MarorgKNORR_S2LV_2_FD_188219 | JGI IMG/M metagenome (GOLD analysis project Ga0209034, IMG submission 188219) | Marine microbial communities from the Southern Atlantic Ocean, analyzing organic carbon cycling - 250m_A/KNORR_S2/LV (SPAdes) (version 2) | ecosystem: Environmental > Aquatic > Marine...
TGGTCATTAGCAAATCTTCTTTCGTAACTTAAGGAATAAGTCCAGGTTACCTCTGGTTCGAGATCAGGATTACCAAAATTAATCAATTCATCATCGATGTTTCGGCTGGCAACAAATTCGTTTAGATTTAACTGGCTCGCTGTGCGTTCAACCAGAATTCTAAACTGATCAGTTGGTGTTAAGTCGTAACGAACTTCTAAACGCGGTTTTAAGTAACGGAAGCTACGATCGTTAGTTTGATTATCCCTGTCCTGAAAAATCTTTGAATATTCTTCAGTTAATGCGGACTGCAAACTTAACTTGTCGTTGAGTTCAATACTATGAGTAACAAAAGCTTCATAGCGATCTTCTTCAACAATTGCATTGACGAATCGGTCATCATTAAACGCCCAGGTTCTATCCAGTGTATTAAATGCACCTTCTACACCATATTCCAATGTGTGCTTACCAATCACGCTTGTCATGGCGGAACGAAAGATCGTTTCCTCTTCGTCATAATCAGCAATACTAGAGAAGAAGCGTGAAGTTACATTGTTTGCAATTACATCTTGTTTGATGGTGTCATCGTTCGTTCTATTGTTTACTACAAACAAAGTTTTTAAACTGCCGATGTCGCCCACATTGAATTCGATATCGCCACCCACTTCTATCTCATCATTTAGGTTTGCGATATCTCCTACTTCGATAGCGTTTGGTACTAAGGCTCCGCCGGCTCCAATGAGAAACTGATCTTCATGCCTATCGTATCTCTGAGCATTGTCAGAAATCAGCCCATTCAGTTGTAGCAGCACACCATTTTGAAAGGTGTAAGCAAAATTTGCAGTAGCGATATGATTTCGTCGCGTTTGTGCGTTAAACAAGTCACGAAATTCGCGCAGTGTTCGATCTGGATTTAGAACATGTTCATCTACGAGATTAAGACGAGGTCTATTCTCGTATTGGTAACTTAAGCCAAACTCTAATGGCCCTCTACTTGCATTGTATGACGCTAGTATCGCGGGTTCGGGATCCATTCCATTGATGTCATTAACACCTGCATCGACGAAACTCGAAGAGCTATTTTCTGCACCCTCTTCCAGAATGACGTTGTAAATAATTCCCTCATTACGAATGTCCAGACCTTCGGCATTGCCACGAATAAGTTCAATTCTTTCAACCTGAGATGCCTGGATGCGAGCCAAGGCAGTAGACATATTATTAATCTTGCCTGACATGCGGCGACCGTTGAGTAAAACCTGAGAATCATTGGAACCGAAACCGCGAAAGTTTCCTCCACCTCCTGGTCCAAAGCGCCGATTCAAAATCATTTCACCGCCCGGGATATAGCGAATCATGTCGGTAAGAGTTACCGCATTGTATTGAGCAAAATAACTCGCCTCATAGATGACTGAAGATTCATCCTGCTGCTGTGCAACCAATGAAGTGGAAAATAACCACAAAATCAGGACCACAATAAATTTGCACTTAATCGGAATAGCTTTATAAGGCTGGATTAATGCTTTCATTAACGGCTACATTCCTTTCTACTTCTTACTTGGGACCGCGCACTTTAACTTATTAAATCAAATAGAATATCAGCAGTATGGCCTACAGAACACTGGCTGCGTCAATTCGAACACAACTTTTAAAGTTTGCGTATGAATTCTTCCAGTAGGAAACGCAACTGGCATGACTAGACATCTGCCTGGTACCTCGATAGCTTTAGTCTTTCTGATGCAACTTACAATAATGAATAAACAACCCCTTAACGGAGGGTAGCATGACTCAGCGCCGAGAATTTCTTAAGTTTCTAGCAGCCAGTCCATTACTTACTAGTTACGAGACCTTCGCCCAGGAAGTCGAGGAAACTCTAGGGGAGCGACTTACAGATCCTTCCGAAGTTATAAACGTTTTCGAGATGGAAGCCGTTGCGAGAGAAAAAGTTCCTCCGGCGCACTTTGGTTATCTGGCTACTGGGGTTGATGGCGACATAACATTGAGAGCGAATCGCGCTGGATTCACTCGCTTTCAGATTAAACCGAGAAGATTAGTTGACGTGAGTCAACCAGATTTGTCGGTAAACGTTTTGGGAGCTCAGGCGGATTCACCAATTTTCATTTGTCCGGTTGGAAGTCACCGAGCTTTTAATCCTGTGGAAGGTGAAATCGGTGTTGCTCGAGCTGCCGCCGCAAAGAATCATCACATGACTCTCTCGACTCAGGCCTCGACGCCAATTGAGGACGTAATCGAAGCACGGGATGGTCCCATCTGGTTTCAGTTATATCCAACTAATCGCTGGGAATACACCGTAGCTATGTTGCAGCGAGCAGAACAAGCCGGTGCCACGGCAGTTGCCTTAACGATCGATTTACCCGGGGGTCGAAATACTGAAACTCAATCAATTTTAATGCGGGAAGACACCCGCACTTGCTCCAACTGCCACACCGGACAGGCAAAGCCAATTTTCGATGGCCTGGATATGGGCGGTGTCGGACTAAACGATCCTTCTCTAACCTGGGACGTCATCGGTCGAATCAAAGAAGTAACCGATATGAAAGTCCTCATAAAAGGTATTGAAGTAGGAATCGATGCTACGCTTGCAATTGAAAATGGTGCTGACGGAGTTTGGGTATCCAATCACGGTGCAAGAGCAACTGAAACTGACAGGGGATCGATTGAATGTTTACCGGAAATCGTCGCCGCGGTTAATAGTCGCGTTCCAATCATTATCGACAGTGGTTTCCGACGTGGCACAGACATTTATAAAGCATTGGCAATGGGTGCTGATGCTATCGGCATAGGTCGACCATATATCTGGGGACTTGGTGCCTTCGGTCAGGCTGGTGTTGAAAGGGTGTTAGATTTATTGAATCGAGAATTACAAATCACCATGCAAGGTAGTGGCACACCTACTGTCCATTCGATAGGACCAGATTATATTTTAGATGCAGGTCGTCGTGTACCACGTGGACGATTAGGCCGCGAGTTACTGTAATAACGGAAAACTTCATAAGGAAGGAAGTATGCAAGCCCTTCGCACCGACGTTGTCAATGCCGTTTGTTCATTCTGTTTGTTTTCGATTCTGTTTATTGAAAGTACAGTTAGTGCCCAGGGATTAATTGCGCCAAATCGACAGCTCGATCCTGAAGCTGGGATGTCAGCGATTTTATTGGGTACCGGTATTCCCCTTCCTCAAGCTGATAGAGCTTCAGCATGTAATGCACTTATTGCGGGTGATCGTGTTTTCCTGGTTGATACTGGACGAAACTGTGTTCTTAGAGTTCGCGAAGCAGGCCTTACTGATATCAATGGCATCTTTTACACCCACTACCATTCCGATCACTTCATCGGGCTCGGCGAAATACTTCTAAACTACGGTGTCGCAGGTCTGGACAAATCAATTCCAGTTGAAGGCCCAGTTGGAGCTAAAGAAATGGTGGATGGCATGCTTGCCAACTATAGTCTCGATGTTAGCTATCGCATTGCCCATCATGGTGACAAATTCAGTACGGCGATAATGAACCCTACCGTTACTGAGAGTGAGCCTGGCGTAATCTTTGACGAAGATGGACTAACCATTACAATGTTCCCTGTTTGTCATGAACCAATAGCTCCCGCTGTTGGTTATCGTTTTGAATACAAAGATCAGACGGTGGTTTTTTCTGGAGATACCAATGTCTGCCCCGCTTTCGCAGAAGGAGCAAGAGATGCGGACTTGCTGGTTAGTGAAGTTTCCAATCAGGCAATTTGGGATCGCGCTTTGAGTATGGCCCGGGCTGCTAACAATCAGCGCCAGGTGGAAATGATTCAGGAAGGGCTCGAGTACCATGCAGAGTCTCTTGCACTAGCTCGCATGGCACAAGAAGTTGGTGTAAAGAAATTAGCTCTCACACATTTTTTCCCAAGCTTTCCGCCAACGGAACAAGCCGAAGCGAATTTCATTCGTGGCATGAGTGATTTTTATGATGGTCCAATAGTAGTTGGACGAGATGGAATGGAAGTAGCACCTTAACGATTAATCGAACTGTGAAATAGTCGTTCGGTAAAGCAAGCGATCAAATCCTGCATAACCACCAGTTGCCTTGTGTAACACGCTACGGTTATCCCACATCACTAACATATTTGGCAGCCATTGATGGCGGTAGATGAACTGTTCTGAACTTTGATAATGATAAAGTTCTTTTAATAGTTCTTTGCTTTCTTTTTCAGAAAGCTCTTCGAACCGCTCGATATAACCAGCAGTTGAATATATAGCTGGTATTCCGGTTTCAGTATGTGGACGAATTAATGGATGATTGTGGGTGCGTCGCGCCTCATCAGAGATAATAATGTCCATGCTGCGGCGATCGTTTTCTGCTTTATCTTCACTATAAATTCCATCTGGTGAATAGCCGGATGCTGCTGAATGGACGGCGGTAAGATTTTCAATTCGATCTTTTAATTCAAGTGGTAACTCATCAAAGGCTTTGTGTTGATTAGCAAACAATGTGTCGCCGCCTTGCGGCGGTATGGTGATGCCATAAAGACATGTGCCTATCGGTGGTTTGGGCTGAAAGCTCCAATCGGTATGCCAATTTTCTGCAAACAAAGAGGTCTTTTCATCAGCATCGCGTCGAATAGCTGAAATGTTTTTGTGGGCGTCGATTGGATTAAAAAACGGATCTTCGCCAAAATTCCCAAAGTAAAGTGTGAAGCGAACAAGATCATCGACACTAAGCTCTTGCTCTGGGAATACAAGAACGTGATGTTTCAACCAAGCCTGTCGAATCTCAGTTACTTGCTCAGATAAGAGTTGCTGAGTTAGATCGACATCGGTAATTTCCGCTCCGCAAGGAGCTGCTTTTGGACTAACTTGCATTCAATTTCTCTTTCACGCTTTCGTTAGCGCCTCAACCATAAAGCTGGCTTGAGTTTCTGCTACTAATTCGTTGGTGTCTTGTCGGAACATCTTGCCTTCCATGACAATGAGCCGACCCCGATTCTTAATGCAATGCCCTTCCACTAAAACTTTTGTGCCGATGGGTAAACTGTCTTTGTAGCGAATATCACATTTGGCAGTGTATGCTCTAATCCCCTTGAGATAGATCCAGTTAGCCATTACATCATCAAGTACGCTAAATATAATGCCTCCATGGGTAACGCCATCGAAGCCACAATGCATATCACTAGGAGTAAACTCCGATCTGGCAACGTCACCTTCAATTCTAAAGTTCAGTTGCAGACCAATATCGTTGCCAGGTCCACATACAAAGCAATTATTTCCATCAGTTCTCATTTCGGTCATTTCGATTTAGTTCTCACATTATTTAGACATTATTACTCAGCCCTAACAGATGATATCTTAGTGTAGGATTACAGCGATGGAAAACTTAAAAATCAAAATTGCTAGTATCGAAGATGATTTAAAGGCATTAGCTGAGCAGATCAGTCAGTCATCATGGGACGCTGAGAATGATGGGGATGACTATTCAAGCGAATCCCTAGAGACCTACCTGAAAAAAGAAGATACCATTTTTGTAGCTTGTTATTTGGAGGAAGCTGGGGAACAGGTATTGGCAGGTATGTCCTCAGGAAGAATTGAGCAAAAGCCTTATAACTTCGAGAAGTGGCTCTATATAGATGAAGTAGACACTTGCAGCAATCATCGCCAAAAAGGCGTCGGTACTGCGATGATGAATGCACTGTTAAAGTGCGCCAAAGATAATGATTGCGAAGAAGTTTGGTTAGGCACCGAATCTGATAAAGATGTAGCCAGAAAGTTTTATGAATCCTTAGATCCTGATGAGATTGATGAAGTTGTTGGCTATACATTTGAGCTGGGCTAATTTTTATCTAAAACCATGAAGTCACTTTCTTTTTTTATTGCCGCACACAATGGTGCTGAATATCCGGATCTCCTCAAAGGAAGGTTAAGCGAAGGTATAGACTACCGAGTAGCAACCACGATGGAAGACAGTTTGTCGCAATATGATGGCCAGCAAGTGTTACTTGCACGACCAGACTTTGCTGCAGCTATATTGAATACGCAGCCACCGATTGACTGGATTCAGTCCACTTGGGCCGGTGTTACTCCCTTAATCAATCATCCAAACAAGAATTACACTCTTACCGGAGTCAAAGAGGTATTTGGCGAACAGATGACCGAGTATGTTCTCGCTCAAATTCTGCATCATGAACTACAAATTAAAGAAAGAGGTGAGCAACAACAGCGAAAAGTTTGGAAAGCTAAAGGCAGCGGTCGTTTAGCGGGCAAGACTATCGGGATTCTAGGAACTGGCTCAATCGGGGCAGAATTGGCGAATTCTGCAGCTCAACTAGGCGTAAAAGTAATCGGCTATAACCGCAGCGGTAATCCGGTAAAGTCCTTCGAAGAAATATATACAAAAGACTCTCTCACCGAGTTCTTAAAGCAGAGTGACTACGTGATTGGCATCCTGCCAGACATTCCTAGCACCACTAATCTAATTGATGCTTCATCTTTTCAATCTATGAAAGAAACCGCGTTACTTATAAATGTAGGTAGAGGAAACCTTATCGATGATGATGCCTTATGCGCCGCGCTGAACAATGGAGAAATTGCCGGAGCTGTATTAGACGTGTTTAAAAAAGAGCCCTTATCTATTGACAGCCCGCTCTGGACTGCGAAGAACTGCACTATTACGCCTCATATTGCTGCCATGAGTTATCCCATAGATATCGTTGAGGTATTTCTGAAGAATCTGGAACGCTATATGGCGGAAGAATCATTGCTTTACCAGATCGATTTTGACAAGGGATACTGATTTTTAAGCTCTAAGGAATAGGAAAAAATAGCTCATGAACTTGAAAAAAAAGATTGTATGCACTGCCGCTGCTGCAAGTTTTCTTTTTATAACATCCGCAAATTTCGCGGATGTTCCGCGCACTAGCTGGGGCACGCCGGATCTACAGGGAGTATGGACTGGTGCAACAGTAACGCCTCTAGAAAGACCCCAGACATTAGAAGACAAACCTTTTCTAACTGAAGAAGAAAGGCGAATTATCGAGAAAGAGCGGGAAGATTTCTTTTTATCTCGAAGTGCAAATCCTGATCCAGGAACACCTGGAGGTTATAACCGCTTCTGGTTAGATCCCGGCACGGTAACTTTAAATGACGGTCGCAGTTCATTAATCATCGATCCACCAAGTGGTCGCATTCCCTGGAATCCGGAAGAGAAACAATGGTCAGATTCTCAGTCTGCTCGTTATGGTATCGGTCCGTTTAATGATTACACCGATTTAGATACAGGTGAGCGCTGCATATCAGATGGCATTACTATGGTTGCATTGCAGCCCTACAACATGAATTACCAAATCGTGCAGACAGAAGATACAATCATAATTGCCCATGAAATGTATCATGAGTTTCGCGTTATTCCTCTTGATGGTCGACCATTTATATCAGACAAGATCGGACAATGGTTAGGAGATGCCCGCGCCCATTGGGAAGACGAAACTCTAGTAATCGAGTCGAGAAATTTTGCTGACAAGCTTGATTACTATTGGGCATGGCCCTGGCGCAGCGCAAGAGGTAATCTCACTCTAATTGAAAGATTGACTCGATTGGATGAGACAAATATGGATTATCAGGTAATTGTGGATGATCCAGAAATGTTTACTCAGCCATGGACAATTTCTGCACCCATGACCACTGATCAGGCATCGCGCGGAGTGACAGCAGGTCCCCTTTTCGAGTTTGCCTGTCATGAAGGCAACTATGCGCTCCCAAATGTGTTGCGTGGTGCGCAAATGGAATCTTCATCTCGTTGAGTGCAAGCGGCCAAAACTACTTTAGGTATTCCAAATGAAAAACCTAATTACTATATTAAGTGTGTTCGCTCTTTTCTCCATTGAGGCAAGAGCAACTGATTTCAATAATACTGTTGATGAGATTTTTTCAGAGATAAATTCAAATACATCTCCGGGATGTTCGGTGGGCGTAATAGAAAATGGAGAACTAATACATAAAGCTGGCTATGGACTGGCAAATATGGAATTAGGAATCCAACTGGATGGAAGTCATGTACATAGAGTAGGATCAGTTTCCAAACAATTCACTGCAATGGCAGTACTATTGTTGGCAGAAGAAGGAAAGATCGATCTTACTGAAGAAATTCACACCTATCTGCCTGAACTAAGGGAATATGGAAGCAGAGTAACCGTTAACGCGATGCTTGGACATGTTGCGGGAATGGCAGATTATGACTATATAACTGATGATGATAATTCAGTGCTAAGTCCAGGCGCTAATATTCAATCAGTTGCAGGCGGACCATTTCGCTTAGGTAATGAAGACTACTTAACCATCCAAGAATTTTATGATGTGGTTAAACAAGTTCCTCTCAGGTATCCATCTAACCAGCAGTATCAATACAGTAACCTGGCCTATTTTTTATTATCGATGTTAGTAGAAGAAGTATCGGGTCAAAGTCTGCGGGACTATTCTGACGAAAATATTTTTCAACCACTGGGTATGTCGCAGTCATTTTTCAGCGACGAACCAACCGAAATAGTTCCCAATCGAGCCAGTGGTTACCGGCCAAATGAAGACGGCTATATAACCGATATGACTAACCTATTTTGGGTAGGTGATGGCGGCCTGCATACTAATATCGAAGACATGGTGAAGTGGGATCAAAATTTTTATGAACCCAGAGTTGGTCAAAATCCCGAAGAGTTACTGCAGGTTTTTAATACACCAAACAGCGACTTTGATTCTGGCGGAGGCGGGCGCTATGCCAATGGCCAGCAAATCAGAAAATCAAATGATCGCCTATTCTTTGCCCACTCTGGAGGGTGGCTAGGAACGACAACATTTTATGCGCGCTTTCCCGACGATAGATTTTCAGTAGTTGTTTTTTGCAATGACATAAGTCTAAATCCAGGACAATATGTCAACAATATTGTAGATGCTTACTTTCAAGACTAAGCATCCCGATTACTGCTCACCACTAATCGTCTTCTATAACCGCTATTGCTTCTACTTCAACCTGCAATACTGGGATTACTAATCCCGATACTCCAATCAAAGTTGAAGCGGGTGGAGGATTGTCGTCTGAAAAATAACGTGCTCTTGCCTCGCTATATGCAGTGCGCCTTTCCCCATCCATATCTACTATAAAACCGGTGAGTTTTATGACATCTGCCATGGTTGCGCCAGCTGCCTCCAATTGTTCAACCATGTTGGCAAAAACTATGTCCATTTGCTCAGCAAACGAATCAGGAATCTCACCGTCGCGGATACCTACTTGTCCGGAAACATAGATAGTTTTGACCCCATTAGAACTTACAGTTGCCACTTGAGAAAAGGTGGTGCTGGAGTTAATAAATTCAGTTTCTAAATCTGCCGCAAAGGCAGAATTTCCCATCATTAAGACAAGTAAGATGCTGCAACGGTGAATTAGCTTTTTCATTATGTTCTCCATCGAAGATAAAAAAGGGACGTAAGCATCCCAACTCCGTCCCTTTAAATATTTTGTCAGTTAGATCTATTCAGTATAAGGATTCACATAGCCTTCAGGTAATACCCGTTCTGGATCTGGCCTTATACTAATCATCTCTACACGCGAGTCCACAGAATGCCAACCGTGAAAAACACCTGCAGGTATTACCACGATATCACCCTGCCTTACTTCCCGGACCTGACCGTCGCCACGAGCCACAGAAGTGGAAAAACTTTCTCCCACCAACACTTCAACAATGTCACTATTAGCTGGAATATTATTTCTTCCAAGCAAAGTTCCTCCGGTAACTAACACACCCGAGCCCTTGGTTATGTAGTAAACTTCAGACACATGGTTGTGAACGATGCCACTAACCGGTTCGTCATTGGCTTCGATCTTGTCACGGAACAGAACGCCAACCGCCACGTTGGAGTTACCAATGTCCACTACTTTAACCTGTCGATCGACTCGACCTTCAGGAGCGTGTATGACATTTTGCCATTCGCTATAAACAACATCGGTTGCTTCAGTTAGGTTCCCTTGGTGTGAAAGTGAAGTGAAAACGAAAAAGCTGCATGCAATTGTGCCAATAATGGCAAACACGTTTTTTAGCTTAAACATAGCTCCTTCCTCTATTCTTAATTATTCTCTTATTTTGTTAATTAGATTGCTCTGCCGTTCTAGCCTCTGCTTCTTGTACCCGAGCTCCCATAAGTGCTCCTGTCATGCTGTAGTTGCCTTCATGACAGGCATATTCGTAGATATGTCCAGAGTCGTCCCAGGTAAATGAAAATTCTCCGCGGAATTCATCATTGTAATAGACAGGGTCATTAACAGTGTATTGGTAGAACAACTCGGTTTCAGACAAACGAGTGAATCGTTCGATTACATGAGCTTTAGAACTAATCAGCATAGGCCGACCAGTTGCTGCTCTTTCAGGCACTGTATCGCTGTAGTGTGTTGTCTCTACAACGAGTGTTTCCCCTTCCCAACGCCCAATAGAATGACCTTCCATTGTTCGTATAGCTTCTGGTCTAGTTGCGCCGTCCATGTGAATGACTCGTAAAGGTGAATTCTCTTCCGCTACGATTGCGATCTTATCGGGAGTCTGCACAAAGCCATAGAACAACTCATAGGGAAATGCACGCATTGGTGGAGCACCCCAACCTTCAATGCATCGTTCTACTCCAGGTCGCTGCTCCGGGCCATCGAATCCGGAATTGTCCCTAAAATAACCAAACGATGAATTGGAAATACCATGCTGGTTGTAGGGTAGTACGCCGTCCTCTGGATACACCAGTACTGAAGATCGGTACTCACCCTTCACAATTGCAAGTTTTAGAGGCCCAAAAATGTCGATATCTGGATCCGTGTTTCCAGCAAATGCAGCGTCATATGTTGCTTGAGCAAATCCGCTCGCAAACTCTGGCGAAACTACTAACGGCGTACCTTCATATCGCTCCAGAGGTGTGATGAAGCGTGTACTCCATACGCCCTGAAAATCAGGCTGCCCATGTTCATTGCGCGCCACCTCATAAATATCTTCAGACTGTGCAAAACTCAATGAGCTAACTACCAGCGCTACAACCAACCCACTTACTTTTCTAAACCGCATTATTAATTAATTCCTTCTGCCTCTCTTCTCTCTTCCATTCGCGCGCCACGTAACGTATTAATCATGCCATAGTTACCTTCATGACAAGCGTATTCGTAAATCTGTCCAGCAACTTTGCTCATTGGAACAATTGCTGAGATCTTTTCCGTGTAAGTCGATGGATCTTCGACTGTGAATTCATAGTTCACAACATCGTAAGAAACTCGGGTAAATTTTTCTGTGAGCATCATGTCGTGGTTATTACCCCTACTCTGGAAACTAGCCTGCATACCATTGAAATTCTTAGTCTTCACTACCATGGTATCGCCTTCCCAATAGCCAATAGAATCCCCCGACCACAAACGAATGTCGTCACTCAACTCTGCTTTCTCAATCAGTGGAACTATTCGAGCATCGTGCACCATCTCAGTCATGATAACGAACGCGTCTCTGTGCTGAATGATCTGCATATTGTTGTTATATAGGCTAGGCTGAAAAGGAGGGCCAGCATTAAAACCAACTAAACATCTTTCCGACGTGCCGCGATCTTCTGGGCCATCTTTACCAATTCCGCCAACGATAAACCGTACTGGTCTCTCACCGGTAATATCCGGACCGAGCCCACCAGCAATTACCGGATTACCTTCAACTGCTTGCGGCAGACGGCCATTTAATGGATAGACGATGTGAGAAGTCCGGACGTTGTCGCCTAGCGTTCCCATTTCTATCCAAAATGTGTTGTAACCACGAGGCGTTTGTCCTGAGGGCGGAGGTTCTGGATCGACAATTAGCTCGGCTTCACGGGCGTCAGCCAAGGCAGTCATGCGAGCTTGTCTTTCAATTTGTTCCTGAACTTGTTCCGGCGTAAGAAATTCTTGTTCACCGAATCGTTCTGGCCTTTGCATCGGTGTGCTGGAACTAAAGTTCCACACACCCTGCAGGTCTGCTTGACCATATTCGGTGCGGGGAACGGTGTAATCTGATTGCGCTACAGCAGTGCCACAGGCCACTGCCATTACAGAAAGTAATATCAAGAATCGTAGTTTCATTTGTTTTATCCCCCCATTGGTGAGCTTGAGTAGTAGGATAAATGGCTGGGGCCGAAATATACAGTAGATTTTCTGATACAACTCCCGGAAATACTGTGGTTTATTGCCCTGGCACAGCTTGAAATTCCAGGTTTTTCTCAGAACTTTGGTATTTTCATTGAACTCCATTTGTTAAGCTCTAAGAGAATAAAACCTAGAGGAGTAGAACAGTGAAAAAGTTGACCTCCTGCCTGGCTGGCAGCTTTATTGCCCTGGCAAGCCCCATTCTATTTGCTCAATCCGATTACCAGGTTCCCAGAACAGAATACGATCAACCCAACTTGCAGGGCGTTTGGAATTTTGCTTCCCATACACCGGTGCAACGTAACGAAAGTCTGGGTGATCGCGAGTATTTTACTACTGAAGAAAATGAAGAGAATCGTGAGCTTTCGGTTTCAACATTTGAAGCAAGAGCAGAATCTCATTTTGATGGTGTTGGTGGGTATAACTCCTTCTGGTATGAGCGCGCAGCAATTGGTTACGACTTGCGTACTTCATTAATAACTTATCCAGAAAATGGTCGTATTCCTCCTGCCGTAGAGGGTGCGTTTATGCAACGCGGTGGAGTTAGTGAGGATTTCCCTAGTGAAAGACCAGTGCGGTTTGTGGTTGGCGGAATAGCCAAAGATGGCCCGGAAGATCGAGGACTATCAGAACGTTGTATAGTCGGTTTTAATGCTGGCCCTCCTTTTATGCCCAGCTCATACAACAATAATGTGCAGCTAATTCAACATCAGGATCATGTCGTCATTCTCACAGAAATGATTCATGACGCCCGTGTAGTGCCTCTCGACCGCAATCACAATCTCACTGATGACATTCGTCTCTGGTCGGGAGACTCAAGAGGATATTGGGACGGTGACACCCTTGTAGTCGAAACCAAAAACTTTAATGGTCTAACCCAAAGTTTTATTTCTTCACCCTATGGAGATTCTTACAACAAGTCTCTGGTAGAAAGATTTACCCGGGTAAGTGCGGACACTGTTGAATACGAATTCACTATCGATGACCCAAGCACCTTCAGCGACAAAATAACAGCCATGGTCCCCATGACCAGAGTGGACGGACTGCTGTATGAGTACTCGTGCCATGAAGGTAACTACGGAATGGCGAATATGATTCGTGGTGAACGAAGGCAGGAATTGGATGCTTTAGGCATCGATTAGATGGCCCATTCCGCTTCGACAGTTATTGTTCATATGGAGGCCAGCCTCGACAGTTATATCCAAACCGAAGGCGGCAACATTTTCTGGTTAGAAACTCCAGTTAGTTTTGCAGCAACTCTTCCCTTTCTTTACGATAGTCTTCCTACTTCTTATTGTTTGCTTGTGAGGAATCTAAATTGAAATTCTATGATCTACCTGCTTCACCTAACACTAGACGGGTACGCATTTTTATGGCTGAAAAAGGTCTGGATATTCCCATGACTCCAGTCAACATGATGGAAAACGAGAATAAGACCGAAGAGTATCTGGCTAAGAATTCTCTCGGCCGTATGCCTGTCTTAGAGCTTGATGATGGAACCTGTATTGCCGAATCCATGGCAATTTGTAAGTACTTAGAAGAATTGCACCCAGAACCACCTATGCTCGGCCGTGATGCATTAGATAAAGCCATGGTGGAAATGTGGCAACGCAGAATGGAATTTGAATTACTGAATCCTGTGATTGGAGTGTTCAGACACTCGGCAGACATGTTCAAAGGACGCATTGCTCAAGTGCCAAAAATGGCCGAAGTGGAAGCCGCAAATGTAAAAGAAAAAATGGAGTGGTTAGAAAAAGAACTAGAAGGCAAGCAATACATAGCCAACAATGAATATACAATTGCAGACATTACCGCGCAGTGTGCATTCGTCATGGCAAAAGCAGCAATCGGCATTCGCATTCCTGAAGAGATGGCTAATCTGACGCAATGGTGGAAGCGTGTTACCTCGCGACCAACGTCACGAGCTTGAGTATTCGGGGTAGTAAAAAATGAAACCAGTATGTCTAGTTATAGGTGCAGGAGCTGGAATAGGTGGTACCGTAGGCAAGCGCTTTGCCAAAGAAGGGTATCACGCAGTCTTATGCAGACGCAGCAACGAAGAAGGTCTTAACAAACTAGTAGCTGAGATACAGGATGATGGTGGACAAGCAACTGGTTTTCTTCTAAATGCAGTTAAGGAAGACACGATTGAAGAACGAGTAAAGCAAGTTGAAGCTGAGATTGGCCCAATCGAAGTGATTATTTTTAACTTGGGTGCACAAGTTGGTAATCGTTCTCTTGAAGAAACTACTTATAAGATTTTTGAACTTGGCTGGCGCATGGCCACTTTTGCCTTGTTTAGAATCGCTTCTGTAGCTTGCCCATTAATGGAGACTCGAGGCAAGGGAACGATGTTAGTGACTTCTTCAACAGCTGCAGTGCGAGGTAATGCCGGACAACATTCCCATGCCGCAGCTATGGGTGGACGACGCATGTTGTGTCAATCGCTAAACGCGCAATATGCGTCCAAAGGAATTCACATTGCCCACATTGTTATCGATGGTTCGGTGGACGCTCCAGATACTCTTGGCAAGATGTTAGGGCCTGAAAAATTTCAGCAGCTGCGTGAAACCAAAGGCATGGAACACGATGGTTTAATGTTACCGGAGAAAATTGCCGATACTTATTTCCACTTACACCAGCAGCATCGTTCTGTCTGGACTCATGAATTAGATCTGCGATCTTTTTCTGATCTAGCCTGGTGGAATCATTAAAGCAAGCCCAAAAAAGCTTTCTGTTTTTTACTAGTGCAACGATCACCTAGATCTATTCCAATTGCATTCGTTGTAGCCAGTATCGGTATAGCAACTTATGCTGGCATGGATGTATCCATGAAAGCTCTGTCGCTTTCAATTGGCGCATACAACGCAATGCTTTGGCGCAGCGCGTTCACCATAATTATAGCCGCAACACTTTATAGTTGGAGACGGCCTAAATGGCCTGAAAATTACGTTATAAGGTTACATATTTGGCGCGGAATTGTAATTTCAATAATGGCCTTTCTATTTTTCTGGGGACTGAAATATTTGCCAGTCGCTGAGGCTATTGGGCTAACCTTTATAGCTCCTTTGATTGCACTCTATCTTGCCGCAGCTATTCTGCGCGAACAAATAACCGGCCGCTCCATTGGAGCTTCGGTAATTGGATTGATTGGCGCGAGCGTCATCATCACCGGAAGATTAAGTGGTGAGTACGACGAAGAAACTTCTTATGGAATCGCTGCGATACTATTGTCTGCTGTGCTTTATGCTTATCAGCTCATTTTGCAACGCCAACAAGCAGTGCTAGCTGAACCAATCGAGATTGCATTCTTTCACAATTGTACGGTTATCTTTTTGTTCGGTTGCTTGTCACCATTCTTAGCAGTTGTTCCAGCAATGTCATTTGTTCCACTAATAGCATTAGCAGCAATTCTTGGGTTGATTTCTTTGTTAATGATGTCCTGGGCCTATGCTCGAGCGCCTGCCAACAAGCTAATTCCTATTGAATACACCGCTTTCATTTGGGCTGCGATTCTCGGTTGGCTAGTGTTTGGTGAAACGATTACATTGACAACGGTACTCGGTACTATTCTTATTGTAAGTGGTTGTCTGGTAGCCGCCTGGGGGAAAAGTGCACCTATCGAACATGTTAAATCTATCTCTACCTAAGTTCGATCGAATGCAGAGCATGCTTCGGCTGACAGTTACAAATACGGTTTTTAACTCCGCCCTTTTCATTCTCTCTACAATAATAAGTTTTTCAGTGCTCGCCCAAAACGAATCG
>Ga0209034_10000768_pt1 | contig 15906 bp, 14 predicted proteins | sample MarorgKNORR_S2LV_2_FD_188219 | JGI IMG/M metagenome (GOLD analysis project Ga0209034, IMG submission 188219) | Marine microbial communities from the Southern Atlantic Ocean, analyzing organic carbon cycling - 250m_A/KNORR_S2/LV (SPAdes) (version 2) | ecosystem: Environmental > Aquatic > Marine...
CTCGCCCCATTGGCCGCGCACTTGGGTGTTGGCCAGGATATCCCGGAGGGCGGAAGAGCTGCTGTTTAAATTGCTGAGCATCTCCTCAAGTCTGGCGGCCTGTTGACCGCGGTCAACGTTGAGGCTTTGTATGGCGTCGCTGACCCGGTCGATGCCCGTGCGAATCTCAGTGACTTGGTGGCCCAAGGCGCTGTCCTGGCCTTGGGAGCGCCCCTGCAGGCTCAGAATCCTGACAAGCAAGGACAGCGCTAATACTGTAGCAAGTAAGGCGACTCCGCCAATAACGACCACCACTGCTTCCATGATTTTCCTCGCTGCCGCTAGCCCGGTCCAGTCAGACGCGCGATACCTCTCATGGTAGGCCCTCCGTTGCTCATCCGCTTTGCTTGCATTGGCTGTCCTTTACCGCAGTTGGGAATGGGATTCACCCGTAAGTCGTTACCCACAGCGTCGATGGACATGAAATAATCGCGGCTGTCGGACGTGATGCCACCGTCCCGGTACAGCTGGCCCAAGCGCCCATTTTTGATCTCGTAGACTTTAGCGGCGGTGATTCGGAAGTTCTCCCGAGATTCTGCGATCGACGGCGTCCGATGTCCGTCGATGTAATAGCCGTCTTCGACATCGGAGATGATGTCTTGCGGGTCTTGTTCTCCAGACCCAAAGATAGTATTGGTCATGCGTATCAGCGGTACTAGCTGGGCCTCGGTGGATCGTGCCGACCCGTTGGGCTCAACACACATGATGGCGGCCGTTTGGCGGTTGTTAAGGAACTCTTCCAGTACGCCGTTCCGCAGTATGTAGGCACGGCGGGCCGGAGTCCCTTCATGGTCGTATCTGAAAGAGCCGTAACCATCCATGGTGGGGTCCGAGTAGGCGGTGACCAGCGGCGATGCGATCTGATTGCCCAATTGGTTGTCCTGCATGTCTTTCAGGAACCAAGATCGCCCTGCGTATCCAGTCTCATGCTTCAGCGCCCGATCCAACTCTGAGGGATGCCCCACAACTTCGTGGACCAGCAACGTATTGAAGTGTGGATTGGTGACAATCGTTACTTCTTTATCAGGAGGCTTTAAGGGTGGAGCGGCAGCGACCTCCACAGCGTCTGCGCCTAACTTCGTACAAAAATCTATGAAGTTCGATAGGATTATCGGCCCGTTGCTATATCCGTCCGTGAGGACTTCCCAGCCGGCCTGGTGGCCGGTGAAATCATAGAGTTCCAAGTTGCCGTGGCTACCAGAGCAGATGGCGATCGCGAACCCTTCTGTCTGGGCGAAACTCTGGTCTATGTCTGCGCCATCCGAGCTTAGAAATAGTTCCCGGAGCAAGAAAGTCGAAGCTGAAGTGGCGGAATAGACAACACTGCTGCTCTGACCCTGAATCGCCTTGCATCCGTCGACCGAGATGGCTACGGCGTCGGATAGTGGTACCTGACGTGGATCGACAGTGAAGGTCGCTGGAATAGTGTCCTGGCAGACCGCTACCGCGGCAAGGTGGCTTGGCGCTAGGCTGTCTCCCAAGTTGGCGTACCGACTCCGCATTTGAGACTTCTGACGGGCGCTGGTATGGGCACGATTGTGGGCCTGTTTGATACCGTCCCAGACCACATCTTCCAGACGGTTCAAGTCAGCGGAGCCTAGGATTCGGCCGAAATAACCAGAAGAACTAGTGAGCTCACCGGCAAGAACCCGGACGCCAAAGTCGAACGCGTAATCTTCGGAACTTCCCTTTTCTGTGCCATTCTCCGCAACCGCCCGCCGTTCTTCTCGGACCTCGATACGTAGGTCGCAATAGCGGAAGTTCGGCAGAGTCTTCGACTTCTCTGCGACCAGTGACTGGAGGTTGCATCGGAACCGATCCAGTGATTCCACACTCACGCTGGAAACAGACTGTGATGACAAGGCGCTAGGCTGCCCCGGACACTGCTCGGGCTACGGTCTGCGCTACCTGCCTGTCCAGAGACCAGGGCAGCACGTTTTCCGGAGTTGGCTCAGCAACCAGGTTGGCTAGAGCTTGACTGGCCGCCAATTTCATGCGAGTGGTCACCTGGGTGGCATGGCTATCTAACGCTCCACGGAACACCCCGGGGAAGACTAGGCTGTTGTTGACCTGGTTGGGGAAGTCGCTTCGGCCGGTACCGACCACGGCTGCCCCAGCCGCTCTAGCGTCGTCAGGCCAAATTTCAGGTATTGGGTTGGCCATAGCGAATACGACGGGGTCTTTGGCCATGGACGAGACCATTTCCGGAGTCACGGCTCCTGCGGCGGCGAGGCCAATGAACACGTCTGATCCTTTCATCGCTTCCCCCAGGCCGCCTTTTAGGTTTTCGGGGTTGGAAATGTCCAGCATTGCCGATTTTACGGCGGTCAGGTCGGTCCGGTCGCGGGATATGATACCTACGCTGTCAACCAAGGTCACGTGGGTTGCTCCGTGGTCCAGGAGCAGCTTGGTTGAGGCTATCCCCCCTGCCCCAGCCCCGGCGAACACGAATTTGGTGTCTTCAATCTTGCGTCCCGTGACTAACAAAGCGTTGATGACTCCTGCCAGCACCGCGATGGCCGTTCCGTGTTGATCATCGTGGAATACCGGTATGCCCAGGTCTTGCAGAGCGTCTTCGATATCAAAACAACGAGGCGCGGCTATGTCTTCCAGGTTGACGCCGCCGAAACTGGGCGCCAGGTAGCGCACAGTCTGGATTATCTCGTCGCTGTTTTGGGTTGCGAGGCAGATGGGAAAGGCATCGATGTCGGCCAAGCCCTTGAATAGGATGGATTTGCCTTCCATAACTGGCATGGCTGCTTCAGGTCCGATGTTGCCCAACCCTAATACGGCTGAGCCATCGGTGACCACGGCCACGGTGTTGGCACGATTGGTCAGATGGTATGACTCGGACGGGTCGCCGTGAATTTCCATGCAGACACTGGCGACGCCGGGGGTGTACGCGATGGACAGGTCGTCCAGTGTCTCTACCGTCATCTTGGGCGCGATACTAACTTTGCCTCGGGTTTCCCGGTGGCGATCAATTGCTTCTTTTCCGTAGTCCCTGGATTGTTGAGCCATCTTATTCTTATCTCCCTACCAGTTGATACGACATTAACCAAAAAATTCCATGACGAACAACAACCCGACCAAAGGAGCCTGGTCGAGGTTACCTAAAACCAGACAACCAAGGCGTTGGGTGCGTATGTTATCGCGTCTATCCCGACATCAGGCGGCATAAATCCTCCGCCATCTTACCGAGGACGTCGAGCCCTTGGGCCTGCAACGCCGTGAAGGTCTCTTGCTGGAGCTGGTTGTAATTTTTCTGGTTTCTAAACATGGGAAATATTGTTCCGGCCTAGTGGGTGACTGCACCAGTTGATGCAGATGAGACTAATTTGGCGTATTTGGCCAGTGCGCCGGTCGTGTAGTTCGGCGGGATGGGCTTCCATTTGCTCTGTCGGTCAGTCAGCTCTTCTTCAGAGATCTTTACGTTTAACTGGCGGCCAGGTATGTCCAAGGTCACGATGTCGCCTTCACGAAGTAATGCTATCGGCCCACCTACCGCGGCTTCAGGTGCGACGTGTCCAACCATTGGGCCGTGGGATGCTCCGGAGAACCGGCCGTCGGTGATCAGGGCAACGTCGTCGCCTAGGCCTTGACCTACAATGGCGGCGGTAACCGACAACATCTCCTGCATACCAGGTCCGCCCTTGGGTCCTTCGTAACGGATTATTACGATGTCACCAGCCTTAATGTCGCCTCGCTGGATGGCTTGAAACGCGGCTGGTTCTTGGTCGAAGACCCTGGCCGGGCCCTCGAATACCTTCTCTTGATGCCCGGCGACCTTAATCACGGCGCCGTCTGGGGCTATGTTGCCTCGTAGGATAGCCAAGCCGCCGGTGGGGCTCCGGGGGGAGTCGATCTGGTATACCACGGGCTGGTCGTCTACGGTCTCCACGCCTTCGACGTTCTCGCGTAGAGTTTTACCGGTCACTGTCATGGCGTCGCCGTGGAGCAGGCCGGCATTAAGCAGCCGCTTCATCACCAGGGCGATTCCGCCGTAGCGGCTCAGGTCAGCCATCAAATACCTGCCACTTGGTTTCATATCTGTGATGTAAGGCGTGTTACGGCTGATACGGTCAAAGTCTTCCAACGACAGGTCGACACCGGTTTCGTGGGCGATAGCCATCAAGTGCAGCACCGAGTTAGTGGAGCCGCCCATGGATACAGCTACGGTGATTGCGTTCTCGAACGCTTGCTTGGTTAGGATGTCCCGAGGGCGGATGTCTTCTTCTAAGAGACGCATCAGCGTGCGTCCAACGTCTCGGGCCTCGCCTAACTTGCGAGGGTCAATGGCCGGAGTTGAGGCGTCGCCTGGGAGGGACATGCCCATAACTTCGATGCTAGTGGACATGGTATTGGCGGTGAATAGCCCACCGCAGGAACCCTCGCCAGGGCAGGCGACGCACTCTAGTGCGGTTAGGTCTTCCAGGCTCATGTCGCCCTTGGCGTAAGCTCCTACGGCTTCGAACACATCTTGGATGTTTACGTCTTGGCCCTTGAATTGGCCAGGCATTATGGAGCCGCCATACATGAAGATGGACGGTACGTTCAGCCGGGCCATGGCCATCATGCAACCAGGCATGTTCTTGTCACAGCCGGCGATGGTGATCAGTCCGTCCATGCGTTCACCGAAGGTGACCAACTCGATGGAGTCGGCAATGACTTCCCGGCTCACCAGTGACGTCTTCATGCCTTCCGTTCCCATGGAGATGCCGTCGCTGACTGTGATGGTGCCGAATTCGAATGGCACGCCGTCGGCAGCTCGGACGCCCTCTTTGGATGCTTGGGCAAATCGGTCTAGGTGTACATTGCAGGGTGTAACGTCGCTGGCCAGGTTAGCGATGGCGACGAACGGCTTCTTCAGATCGTCTTGGGTAAGGCCCATGGCCATCAGCATGGCCCGAGCAGGCGCCCGTTGTGGGTCGTCGGTCAGCTCACTGCTGCGATGTTTCATGTGAGCGGGTCTAGATTTTGTGGCCACTTGATCATCTCCTGGGAGGCGCAATTCGCCGACTAATTCACCAAGGATTCATATTTCCAATCCGAGATATTGCGTAATTGCGCAATTATAAGTGCCTATACTAAGTGGTTACAAGATGGGCGGGGCGTGAGGGCATCTCAGGCACGAATGAGGGGTTGCGTCCATACCGAATTTTGATTACGCTGTTGGATGTTTCAAATCAGGCGTACTCAGGAGAAGTTGCGATGTTTAACCCAATTGGCTGGTTCAAGCCAGGAATCGCCCAAGCTCATTGTGATATCCCATGCGGGATTTATGACCCCGTTTCGGCCAAGATAGCCGCACAGACAGTTCAGAAGATGGTCCTTCGCATCCAAGCGTTGGAGCGCCCCGGGGACGGTGATGCTGCTGGATTCGCGGACTATGCCAACAAGATTGCTCGGTATGTTGAGGTCAAAGAACAGCATGCCGAGACCTGCAAGCATGAGCTTGCTGTTCTTTGGGCCGACTACGGATGGCCCAACACTCCCGATGGTTTCGACGTGCATGCTACGTTTAATGCCGCTTTGAAATTGGCTGGCCAATGCAAACAGAATGTCGACATGGCAAAGTGCGAGGAATTGGTCGCCACGTGTGACGCGATCGCTTCAGCCTTTTGGGCCACGAAAGGTGAGACCTACAGCGACCCGCTATCCGCCGCTCGATACGGAGCTTAGTTTACAGCTAGGTAAAAGAGCGTTAATAAAAAAGGCTCCCCATAATTGGGGAGCCTTTTTTGTTCTAACAGACGAAAGTTACAGTAGCGTAGCGAGCGCTTCCGACGCTTTGGCGATGGTTGCGTCGATGTCGGCTTCCGTATGTGCAGTAGAGACGAATCCAGCCTCGAACTGGGACGGGGCGATGTAAACGCCCTGTTCTTGCATCGCGTGGAAGTATCGCCCATACATCTCTGTGTTCGAATCCTCGGCATGAGCCAGCCCTGTCACTGGTCCGCCGTTGAAGAACCCTGTGAACATCGAGCCGACGCGGTTAATAGTGGATGGGATCTCCACAGCTTGAAAGGCTTTTGTCATGCCTTGGGCCAGCCTCTGCGCTAGGGTGTCTAGCTTTTCGAAAGTACCAGGTTTCTGTAGTTCTGTCAGCGTTGCTATGCCCGCACTGACTGCCAGTGGGTTTCCAGAAAGGGTGCCCGCCTGATACATGGCGCCCAGCGGGGCAACCATCTCCATCACGTCCTTCCTTCCGCCGTAAGCGCCTACCGGTAGGCCGCCGCCGATGATCTTGCCCATGGTGGTTATATCTGGGGTTATCCCGAAGAGACCTTGCGCTCCGTTGGGCCCGACCCTGAACCCTGTTATGACTTCGTCGAAGATCAGAAGTGCGCCGTTCTCTTCGGTGATCTCGCGAAGGTTTTCCAGGAATCCTGGAGCAGGCAGAACTACTCCCATATTGCCAGCCACCGGCTCTATGATGACGGCGGCGATGGACGTGGGGTTGGCCAGGAAGAATTTATTCACGGACTCTATGTCGTTATAGTCGGCCACCAGGGTTTCTTTGGCGTAGGACTCTGGGACGCCGGCGCTGGTGGGTATCCCGTGGGTTAATGCTCCGGATCCAGCCTTGACCAGTAGGCCGTCGGCGTGGCCGTGGTAACACCCGGCGAACTTTATTATCTTGTCGCGGCTGGTGAACGCTCGGGCCAGCCGGATAGCGCTCATGCACGCCTCGGTGCCAGAACTGACCAGTCGTACCGATTCCACAGAGGGGAGTCCGTCGCAGATGATCTTGGCCAGCTCGACTTCCTGCTCCACGGGCGCGCCGAAGCTAGTGCCGTCCTCGGCAGTCTTCTTTACGGCCTCGACCACTGCCGGATGGGAGTGACCTAGGACTAATGGCCCCCAGGATCCCAGGTAGTCGATGTATTCATTCCCGTCCACGTCCCAGATCCGCGCGCCGCGACCTCGGGCGATGAAAGGCGGGGTGCCTCCTACGGACTTGAAGGACCGGACGGGGCTGTTAACGCCGCCGGGGATGTACTTCTGGGCCTCGGCGAATAGTGCTTCTGACTTGCTAAGTTGCATTAGACTTCCTGAATGAATGATTGGTTGGCGAAATAAATTGTTATCCAGGTGTTTTAAGCCATTTCGCCACTTCCGGTTGAAAGTTTGAAGTGTGGAATCTACTCCGTTTCCCGCAGCCATTTCGCCACTTCCTTGGCGTGGTAGGTCAGGATGGTGTCGGCGCCGGCCCGTTTGATGGAGGTCAGGACCTCTAGGGTCACGTTCTTCTCATCGACCCAGCCGTTTGCGGCCGCGGCCTTGATCATGGAGTACTCGCCGCTGACGTTATAGGCGGCCAGCGGGAGGTCGAACCGGTCCTTTGCCTGCCTGATCACGTCCAGGTAGGATAGGGCTGGCTTAACCATGACGATGTCGGCTCCCTCTGCGATGTCCGACTCTATCTCCCGCATGGCCATCCGGGCGTTGGCCGGGTCCATCTGGTAACTCTTCCGGTCTCCGAACTGGGGCGTGGAGTTGGCGGCCACCCGGAAAGGCCCGTAGAACCCTGAAGAATACTTGGCCGCATATCCCATCACCGGAGTGTCGTCGTAGCCGTGGTCGTTCAACGCCTGGCGTATGGCCCAGACTTGACCGTCCATCATGGCGGATGGCGCGGGAAGGTCTGCCCCTGCCTGAACGTGGGAGACTGCGGTCTTGCCCAGGAGCTCCAGGGTTTGGTCATTGTCGATCCGGTTATTGGCGATCACACCGCAGTGGCCATGGTCGGTGTATTCGCACATACAGACATCAGTTACAACCATCATCTCCGGATGGCTCTTCTTGATCATGCGGATTGCTTCCTGAACGATTCCCTCGGGGTCGTAGCCTTCGGTGCCCAGTGGGTCCTTCTGAGCGGGCAGTCCAAACAGCAAAACGGCAGGTATTCCCAATTCAGCGGCCTCTCCAACGTCTTCTGACAGCACGTCCAAGGACATCTGGAACTGGCCTGGCATGGGCTCGATAGGGTCTTTGACGCCATGGCCGTGGCCCACGAAAACAGGATAGACAAACTCTTTGACTGACAGACGTGTCTCCCGGGCCATGTTGCGGATGGGCTCGCTGCCACGCAGGCGTCGCAATCGTGAGTCGGGGAAACTGGTCATCAGCTTTTCTTCTCCTAGGATCCTTCTCTTGATGGCTACTTTCTGGAAAGCTCGCCGCCAGCGAAATGGCTGGTTAGAGCGTCCACTAGGCCCTCTACCGTATGTTCCGTTGCTTGCAGGTCCACCCGCAGGCCCAGATTCCGGCAGGTATCTGCGGTCACAGGACCGATGCAGGCGATGAAGCTAGATTCAAGGGCTGCGCGGTCTCCATCCAGCATCTCTACCAGATTCCGCACGGTGGAAGAACTGGTAAAAGTTACGACATCGACGCCGACTTTAAAAGCGTTTTTGGCTAGATCGCCGACCCCTTTGGCTGGCACGTTACGATAGGCGGCCAAGCGGTTGACCGATGCGCCCATATCGACGAGCCCCTTTCGTAATTCGTCGCGCCCGATGTCCGCTGAGGGCAGTAGGACCGATACCCCCTTCCAGTCTAGGCTGGATAATTCTTTGAGCACAGCTTCGGACACGGACCGGCTTGGCACAAAATCTGCTGTGATTCCCCGACGGGACAGCGCGTTGGCTGTGGCGGGGCCGATGGCGCCAACGGTGATTCCAGACAGAGCTCGGGCGTCTTTGCCGTAGGCCTCCAGACGTTCAAAGACCGATTCAACTGCGTTGGTGCTGGCGAAGATCGTCCAGTTGTAGTCGGACAGGTCAGCCAACGTCCCATCCAACTCAGAGAAATCTTCCAATGGGCCGATCTCGATAGTTGGCAACTCGATGGCGTTGGCACCAGCCTGCTCCAGTAAGCCACAGAGCCGTGATGCTTGAGAGCGGGAGCGGGTGACCAAGACACGCTTACCAAAGAGGGTGCGTTTGTCGAACCAGGCTAGGTCTTCCCTGAGGTTCACCACATCGCCGATGATCGTGATTACGGGAGGGGTTAACCCAGCGTCTTTGCCCCGCTGAAGGACATTGTCTATGTTGCCGGTGACCGTCTGTTGGTTGCTCCAGGTGCCCCACTGAACCAATGCTGCCGGCGTGGTGGCTGAAAGTCCAGCTTTTTGGAGGGTGGCCAGTATCTTTTCTAAAGAAGCCCAGCCCATGAGCACCACGATCGTGCCGCCGTTCTTGGCTAGCACTTCCCAGGGAATGGTGGAGCTAGGCTTGGTGGGGTCTTCACTGCCGCTGACGATTGTGAAAGTAGTCGATACGCCTCTGTGGGTTAGTGGGATTCCAGCGTATGCAGGTCCCGCAATGGCTGAGGTGACGCCAGGGATAATCTCGAAGGGGAGCCCGTTGGCCTTAAGTTCTAATGCTTCTTCCCCGCCTCGACCAAATACGAAGGGATCTCCTCCCTTTAACCGGACCACAGTGTAGCCTTGGGCAGCCTTATCGACCAGCAACTGGTTTATCTCTGGCTGGGTTAGTTCCTGACGGCCTCTGGCCTTACCGACGAATATAAGCTCGGCGCCAGAGGGCACGGCTTCAAGTTGGATAGGGTCCACAAGGCGATCATACACAACCACCTGGGCCTGTTCCAAAGCCTGCATACCTTTCACTGTTATTAGGCCAGGATCGCCCGGCCCCGCGCCCACCAGATAGACTTTTCCGATCACTGTTTCATCTCTAGCAACGCCCGAGTGTCTGCATTGTTAACTTTGGTTTGCCTTTGCTGCAGCCACCAGGTCGGCGCCGCCTTCTCTTTTTAGAGCTTGGTAAGCCGCGTTCGCGATTCCCAGGGCGTCCTCTTTGGGTCCTTTGACTTGGGTGGTGACGCTTTTTGCTCCATCTTCTGTACTCATGAATATGGTCATGAGCATGTCCATACCGGCGCATTGGGCATAAGCGCCTACGGGTACGCTACATCCGCCGCCTAGTTCCGCCAAGAAAGCTCGTTCTGCCGTTGCTTCGAGACGTGTGTCGAGATCATCGATGGCTGACAATAACCTCAGCATACGGTGGTCGTCAGCCCTGGCTTCTACCGCCAGTATCCCTTGCCCAGGAGGAGGCACGAACTGGGTGATGGGCAGGTATTCCGTGATTTGTTCTTGAAGTCCTAGGCGGATCATGCCGGCGGCGGCTAAGACAGCCCCTTCAGCCTCGTCTCCTTGGGCTTTTCTCAGCCGGGTCTCAACGTTGCCCCGGATGGAGACCACTTCCACTTGAGGTGCGTATTTCTTGAGTTGGGCGGCCCGGCGAGGGCTGCTGGTACCAATCTTGGTCCCCGGAGAAAGGTCTTCCAGCTTAGAACCATCCCGGCTGACCAGGATATCGCGGGGATCCTCCCTGGAAAGAACTGCTCCCAGCACCAGGCCGTCGGTCAATTGGGTGGGCACGTCTTTCAGGCTGTGGACTGCTATATCCAGCTTGCCGCCCAGGAGTTCTTGTTCCAGTTCCTTTACGAATATGCCAAGGCCCATGCCGGCCAGCCTCGAAGTTTGATCAGCGTCGCCCCTGGTTCTGACGGTGTCCACTTGGAAGTCCAGGGCGGGGTTATTGGCCTTTAATTTAGCAATGACCACATGGTCTTGAATCAGCGCCAGCGCGCTGCCGCGGCTGCCGACTTTTAGGGCCGGGACGCCCGATTCACTTGAACTTTCTTCTGCATCACTAGGAGGCACAGGGCTAATCTCCTGCAGTTTGGGCCATCTTGTTGTGCCCGCATGAAGGTTCCGCGTTCCTGATCTGACAACCGCCAGAAACACACTCTGTGATGTTGGAGCATTTCCTATCGGAGTCTTTGCCTAATAGGCCGTCCATCAGTACTTCCACAGCTTCTTTCTCGCGGCCCGCTTGGGCCAGACTTAGTACTTCAGGCGTCATGCAGCATTGCCAACGTTGTGGGTCTACGTCTGTTTGTTTGTCTCGGATCATCTGGCGTGCCTCGGAGAGTACGGTTGTGGCATCGGTCCAGTTGAGTTCCTGAGAATCGTCCAGGGTCTCCCGCAGTTTACGAGCGAGAGCGGGGCTGGCGCCGCCGGTGGAGATAGCGATGGTAACCGGGCCGCGTTTTACGATAGATGGCGCGATAAAGGAGCAACGAGGCATGTCATCAACGGCATTCAGCAGGACACCCAATTTCTCGGATTCTTCGAAAATCTCTTGGTTGACGACACGGTCGTTGGTGGCTGCTATGACGAGGAATGCGCCGTCCAAGTCACCAGCTTGGTACTTGCGATTCCGGAGCTCTACGGCTCCACGCTTGGAGAAGTTCCGGATGCCCGGGGTGGCGTCGGGACTGATCACCACGGTCTTGGCGCCTGAGTCCAGCAGCTTGGAAATCTTACCTTCGGCAATCTGTCCGCCGCCGACGACGACACAACGGCGTCCGGTTAGGTTTAGGAAAACAGGATAAAAATTAGTCATACACTCTCTGTGGTATATCTGCTCGATCACAACTCGGCCCTGAGGGGCAGGCAGTATGGTCTATGTTTAAGCCGTGATTACAGCGTTGGGTTTTTCTGTGTCCAAGTATTCGTCGTAATCAGGCACGAAATAGCGGACGCGGGTTTTCTTGTATTCCCTGGTGCTATACAACACCAGACGTTCGGTGATCCCGGTGGTTTCGCTGATTTGATTGTTGATCTCTTCGCAGCCCTCAGCGGTTGTCGCATGGACCATGGTGAAGTGTGTGTAGGGCCAGTCCGGGAAGGTAGGACGCTCATAACAGTGGGTTACGGCGTCATGGGCGGCCATCATCAGGCCAACTTCCTCTGATCGCTCTTCGGGCACCTTCCAGACGATCATGGCGTTGGCCCGGAAGCCGGAGCGCCGGTGGTGTAGAACGGCGCTGTATCGACGCATGATCCGCCGGTCTTGGAAATCTTTGGCCACTGCGAACAGTTCCTCTGTGGACATACCCAACTGCTTGGCCGGCGAGTCATAAGGTCTGGGCACCAAGTCTAAGTCTTCCTGCATGGCGCGGATGGCGTCTTTCTCAGCCTCGGTGACCGGAACGGCCTTGTTCCAAGAGTCGGCGGCTTCTTTGTTCTGGGCGGTCTCGCCTCCGGCTTTGACGTTGTCAGGACTGAAATTGAAGGACGAGCCTTTCTTCTTGACCATGTCAAAGTTGACTCCAATCTTGAAGAACCGTTTGGTGGGCATGATTCGCTGTTCCAGAGCCTCCGTCTTTTTGGCCATGTACGCAGCGGTGGCTTCCAAGTCATGTTCTGGTGGCACCGCCAAGGTGAACCACAGGTTGTAGTAAGAGCCTTCCCGTGCGTAGTTGTGGCTAACGCCTGGGTGCTTGTTGATCACGGTGGCGGCGCCGTGCAGCTTATCAGGCTCGTAGGCCATGGCCACCAGAGTTGTCTTGAATCCCAAGCGGCGGGTGTCGAAGATGGCGCTGATCTGCCGCAGCACGTTGGTCCGCTTCAACTCGGTTAAACGTTCTAAGACTTCCTGCTCACTGATACCGATCTCTTCCCCTAATTGCAGGTAGGGTTGGTCAACCATTGGGAAGGGGCCTTGAATCTTGTTCAGAAGCTCGCGGTCGGTGATGTCCATAGCTGTCTGCGGTTCCTCCGGCGCTAGATTAAGTTAATTACGACGTTACAGACGCCAATTGGGCGGCGCCTTGACCTGATTCTTCATATGAGTCGGCGAGGCCCACCAGCACCCGGTCGGCGGCTTCTATGATCCGGCTCCAAGAACTGGGGTTCGTGGAGTCCAATACCATGGTCCGGAAAAAGACGAAGGCCTCGATGGTGTCTTTAAGTGCTACGCTGCGTTCGGACATCTCAGTGCCGTACTCGCGACCCAGGAGGTGCGCCTCTGCCAGTAGTTCCTGCCTGCGGCGACGGGGTCCGGCATCCTGCAGCAACAATGACAAAAGCCGGCGTCCAAAGAGTCGCATACGTACTTTTCCTTCTTCCTCGACACTCTGGTACCAAGACTGTTGGAGTACGTCATTCCGGCCCAAGTTGCGGCGGATCTTGCGCAGCGCAGAGCCCTCGATGGCATCCCCTCGGCCTTGTTCTTGGGTTTGCTCCGGAGAGTTCGCGAAAGACTCAACATCGTCGCGCAGGAAACGGCGGTGTCCGCCAGGAGTGCGGTAGACACGCAGATAGCCATTGTCAGCCCACTGTCTCAACGTGGTATTGCTGACATCAAGCAGATGGCAAGCGTCCCTAAGCGAGAGCCACTGGGATTTTTCAGCTATCCGAATTCCGTCGTTCTGAATCTTTACCAAACTATCCGACCTGGAATGATTTTCGGCTTATCATCAACCGAAAACCTACTAAAATCTCTAAGAAACTAAGTTTATAACTTCGAACATCAACAAAGCTAGCATACGTGTTTAGCACCGTCAATCCGTTTGGAAGCAAGTGCTGGAAAATCTGAAATATGAGCCTAGAAACTTCGTTGTTGACTACGTTATGTACTGTTATATTTTAATGGATGGCAGAGCGAGAATCTAGCAATAAACTACAGTCCGACCGGCGAGCATTGTTCATCAGTTTGAGACGGTCCATCAGGTCGCAGGCGGTCCTCAAGGCGATGGAGCGCGTGCCTAGAGAGTTGTTCGTCCCCATCGCAGAGCGGAACAAGGCATACATGGACATCGCCCTGGCCATCGGAGAGGGCCAAACGATCTCTCAGCCCTACATCGTGGCCGTGATCACCGAGGCCCTTCGGTTGCAACCAACGGATCGGGTGCTGGAGGTCGGGGCCGGTTCTGGCTATCAAGCCGCTGTGTTAGCCGAGTTGGTTCCAGATAGTAAAATCGTGACCGTAGAATTGATTCGGAGTCTAGCCCAACGGGCGCGAGAGACATTGGATAGAAACGGCTACATGAATGTAATAGTTGAAGATGCCACCGAGATTCTAGGTTGCCCTGAGCGCGGCCCGTACGAAGCCATCGTGGTTTCCGCCGCGGTGCCCAGCCTGTCTCCATCGTTGATCGCCCAGTTGACGGTGGGTGGACGCATGGTCGTTCCAGTGGGTGACCGAGATCAACAAGAACTCATCTGTGTCCTGCGAACCGGAGAGGGCGTTTCGCTGCGCATGCTTGGCCCCTGCCGCTTCGTTCCACTACTAGGCCGTGAAGCATTTCCGACCTCGCTCTAGGGCACTTGTTGTACCCTGGTAACCATGTCAGATCTACCCGCTGAACTATCCCTGTCCTTAGACGAGGCTGCTGCATCCATCCTCCGTGCAAACCACGTGGTAGCGCTGGCGGGGGCCGGACTGTCTGTCGAGAGTGGCATACCGCCCTTCCGCGGCCCCGGAGGACTCTGGACCAAGCATGGCGAACCCTCCAATCTTTCCTACCGCGAATTCGTCGATGACCCTGGTGAGTGGTGGGAAGCTCGTTTCCGCAGTGAAGACCAGCCAGGTGATCCAACCTATGAGATGAAGGTCGCGGTTGATCGGGCAGAACCCAATCCTGGGCATCACGCCCTTGTTGAGATGGAAGAACTTGGATTGTTGCAGTATGTAGTTACCCAGAATGTGGACAACCTCCACCGGGAGGCTGGCAGCAGGTCGCTTCTGGAGATACACGGGAACCGGACCTGGCTGCGTTGCGTTGGCTGTGGGGCCCGCCAACCAAGGGATGGCTACCACTTCGACAGCTTGCCACCCATCTGCACCCACTGTGGTGGTGTGATAAAGATGGACACAGTCATGTTCGGCGAGCCTATTCCAGAGGATGTGCTGCTAGCTAGCCGTGAGCAGGCCGAGACCTGTGATTGCATGCTTCTGGTGGGTACTTCGGGCACCGTTAACCCGGCAGCTCGCTTGCCCTTAGTCGCAAAGGAGCGAGGCGCTACTCTTATCGAGATTAATCCCGACGCGACTAGCCTCACTCCCTACTGCGATATCACACTGAATGGCCCTTCCGGCGAGCTACTTCCGTTGCTGTTAAAACGCCTCAGAAACGGTGCTTCTGTTGAGCCCGAAAACCTGGCGTGAATGTTATAATTTCGAGCCTATAAACCGAGGATTTTCGCTTCGGTTTTGAGCCTATCCCTCTGCGCTGGGAGTAGCCATGCCGATGGAATCCGTTTTGTTGCAACCGGTTCTGGCTCGTTTTGGATTGGGCGACCCAGAGTGGTTGGATCCTGCCACTGCTGCCGGCATCGTGCTGATCGGTTTCATCGTGGCGTTTCTGGTTCACAGGCTCATATTCCCTCTAATTATACGTTTCACCCACTGGACGCCTACGGACCTCGACTCCCGGCTTGTTCGTTCTCTCCGCTGGCCGGTCACCCTTGGTATCCTGGCTCTGGCCGGTTATCTAGCGGTGAGTGTGGGCTTGGACCTGGGTGATGACCAAGGAAAAGCTAATACGGTTGCCGGAGCAGCTGGAATGGTGGTCGGTATCATCGCAGTAGCCGGCCTGCTCTCCGCTGTCATCGACTGGTACTTGGTCAATCTAGCATCACGCACTAACCACGTAGTGGACCTTCGTCTTTTTCCCCTGATTCGACGGGTGGGTGGAGTGGTCGTCTATGGCATCGGCGCGCTGCTGGTGCTGGACGTGATGGACATCAACATCAGCCCGCTCATCGCCGGTCTAGGTTTGGGCGGACTGGCTGTGGCCTTGGCCATCCAGCCAACCCTGGCCAACCTGTTCGCCGGTACCTATGTGATGACCGAGGGCGTCATCGACACCGGAGATTACATAGAGCTGGAAAGTGGCGTGGCCGGATACGTGGTAGAGGTTGGTTGGCGCAGCACCCGCATCCGCACTTGGGGTAACAATTTAGTTGTCGTTCCCAATGCCCGGTTTGCTGAAACCATCATCACCAACTATCAGCAGCCAGTTCCAGCGGTAAACGTTTATCTG
>Ga0209034_10000769_pt1 | contig 15904 bp, 15 predicted proteins | sample MarorgKNORR_S2LV_2_FD_188219 | JGI IMG/M metagenome (GOLD analysis project Ga0209034, IMG submission 188219) | Marine microbial communities from the Southern Atlantic Ocean, analyzing organic carbon cycling - 250m_A/KNORR_S2/LV (SPAdes) (version 2) | ecosystem: Environmental > Aquatic > Marine...
AAATTAGGCTCAGCTGTTGTAGTTTTGGCTATTGTTTCTGGAAAAAAAGTGTCACTAGTGGTTGGCGTTACTAAAGACCTTACAGACAAATATCAAGCCAGTAAGATTTTGAATCACATAACCACTCAAATTGGTGGTAAAGGTGGTGGGCGTGCGGACATGGCTCAAGGTGGAGGAACTGAGCCTAATAAGCTTGCAAAAGCTTTAGAATCAGTTAAAGATATAATCTGAGTTCGATTCAAATGACAAAAAAACCTATTAAAGCAGTTTCACTCATTTCTGGCGGTCTTGATTCATTACTTAGTACTAAATTAATAATAGATCAAGGTGTCCATGTTGAGGGTATTAATTTTTTTACAGGCTTTTGTGTAGAAGGTCATACTCATGCAATACGCAAGCAGAAAAATGACAAGCCGAAGCGCAATAATGCACTATGGGTTGCTGAGCAGCTAGGAGTTAAGCTTCATATTATTGATGTTATTGAAGAGTATCGCGATGTACTTCTGAACCCTAAACATGGTTATGGAAAAAATATGAATCCATGCCTAGATTGTAAAGGATTCATGGTTAAAAAAGCCAAAGAATGGATGTTAGATAACGATTTTGATTTTATTATTACAGGCGAGGTGATGGGACAGAGACCGATGTCACAACGCAAGGAAACTATGCCTATAGTGCAGAAAGAATCTGGTGCCGATGATTTATTGTTACGTCCATTGAGCGCACAACTACTACCACCAACAAAACCTGAGATAAAAGGTTGGGTTGACCGTGAGAAACTTTTAAATTACTCTGGAAGAAGCAGAAGGCCGCAAATGAATTTGGCTAATCAATTTGGTTTTTATGACTATGCGACTCCAGCCGGTGGATGTTGTTTTCTGACCGATAAACAGTATTCAGATAAATTGGTTGATATGTGGGATGCTAGAGGCTCTCGTGAGTATGAGTTGGATGATTTAATGATACTCAAAGTTGGGAGACATATTCGACCTAATAATAGATATAAAATGATCATTGCTCGTGAAGAGGGCGAGGTAAATTTTTTGGAAGGTTATCGTAATCAATATATTAATTTATATACAACAAGCTGTAACGGCCCGTTGGCGATTATTGATGGCAAACCTAATCAAAAAGATTTAAAGACAGCAGCTAAAATTTTGGCAAGGTACTCTCAAGGGCGAGAGACAGAAAATGTTGATGTTGAAGTACGACTTGATTCTGGTGTTAAACAACAATTTAGTGTGAAGCCTTTTTTGGTTGAGGAAATATCTAAGGCTTGGATGATTTGATCTTAATATAAAGATTCTGTTAACTTTTATACTTAGCCACCACCAACAGCATTAATTACTTCAACTTTATCATTGTCGCTCAATAAAAATGTTGAGTGCTTTGATTTAGGAATGATTGAATCGTTTACTTCGAGTGCGATTCGCTGATTTTGAAATCCTAAGAAAACGACAAGATCTGTAATATTTGAATTAACAGGGAGTTCCAGCCTTTCACCGTTTACATGAATATTCACTTTATTTTCATCATAGTTGTCAGCTATATAATTATATCACTGGATTCTAAAATTGAAGATAAATAAAAACCAAACACATGGTAAAATCTCCCAAGTTTTTCTATCCACCCTAGGAGAATTCTTTTGCCTCAAAACGCCATACTAGCACTAGAAGATGGTCAAGTTTTCTGGGGCAAGTCAATTGGCTCTATAGGCGAAACAGTTGGTGAAGTGGTTTTTAATACTGCCATGACAGGGTATCAAGAAATATTGACAGACCCCTCTTACTCCCAACAAATTGTTGTTCTAACTTATCCCCATATTGGCAACACGGGCATTAATATAATTGATGAAGAGTCTTCTGGAATTTATGCTGCTGGTTTAATTATTCGGGACTTACCAATTTTGCATAGTAATTGGCGTGCTGAGATGAATCTCGAAAACTACTTGTCGAGTAATAATATTGTTGCGATTGCAAATATTGATACTAGGGCTTTAACTCGACATTTGCGCATAAAAGGAGCATTAAAGGGTTGTATTAAAGCTGCGAATGTTATTGATTCAGATCAAGCAATTGAAAAAGCAAAAGCATTTTCTGGTCTGAAAAATATGGATTTAGCAAGGGAAGTGTCTACTACTAAGACCTATACTTTTGGTCAGGGAAGCTATGATATAGAGAGCTCTGATTTTCATGAAGTAATTTCGAAATTTAATGTAGCAGTCTATGATTATGGAGTAAAGAAAAATATTCTTAGAATGTTGGTTGATAGAGGTTGTAAACTTACTGTGTTCAACGCTGAAACTCCTGCAAAAGAAGTTCTAGCCATTAATCCTGATGGTATTTTTTTATCTAACGGTCCAGGAGATCCTGAGCCTTGTGATTATGCGATTGAAAATATTAAAAAATTACTGGACAAAAATATACCAATTTTTGGTATTTGTTTAGGCCATCAACTTTTATCACTTGCAAGTGGGGCTAAAACTGAAAAAATGAAATTTGGGCACCATGGTGCAAATCACCCTGTGCAAGATTTAGAATCTAAAAATGTGATGATAACTTCACAAAATCATGGCTTTACTGTTTCCGAAAAAGACTTCCCTGAACATGTTGAAGTAACCCATCGATCTTTGTTTGATAAAACCATACAAGGTGTCAGGGTTAAGGGTAAGTCTGCGTTTAGCTTTCAAGGTCATCCTGAAGCTTCACCGGGGCCTCATGATATAAGGATGTTGTTTGATCAATTTATTAATCATATGTCTCAATGAAAATTTTATAGTTAAGCATGCCTAAAAGAGAAGACATAAAAAGTATTTTAATCATTGGTGCTGGGCCTATTATTATTGGTCAAGCCTGTGAATTTGATTATTCCGGTGCGCAGGCTTGTAAAGCTCTTCGAGAGGAAGGTTATCGCGTGATTTTGGTTAACTCAAATCCTGCCACCATTATGACTGACCCCAAAATGGCAGATGCAACCTACATAGAGCCAATTGTATGGAGAACTTTAGAAAAAATTATTGAAAAAGAAAAACCCAACGCTCTATTGCCTACGATGGGCGGTCAAACTGCACTGAACTGTGCACTAGATCTCGAGCGACATGGCGTTTTGGCAAAGCACAATGTCGAAATGATTGGTGCTAAAAAAGAAGCTATTGATAAAGCTGAAGACAGAGAATTATTCCGTGAAGCAATGCTAAAAATTGGCTTAGATATGCCAAAGGCTGCAATAGCTCATAATATGGAAGATGCCCACAAAGTTCAAGAAACAGTGGGATATCCAACTATTATTCGTCCTTCATTTACAATGGGTGGAACTGGTGGTGGTGTTGCATATAACAAAGAACAATTTATTGAAATCTGCCAACGTGGACTAGATTTATCTCCTACAAATGAACTCTTAATTGAAGAATCTATTATTGGTTGGAAGGAATTTGAAATGGAGGTAGTTCGTGACCGAAATGACAACTGCATTATAGTTTGTTCTATTGAAAACTTTGACCCTATGGGCATCCATACAGGTGACTCAATAACAATAGCTCCAGCTCAAACACTGACAGATAAAGAATATCAAGTTATGCGAAATGCTTCTTTAGCAGTTCTTAGGGAGATTGGTGTCGATACGGGCGGCTCTAATGTTCAATTTGCGCTTAACCCAGATGATGGTCGATTGACAATTATTGAGATGAATCCAAGAGTATCACGTTCTTCAGCGTTGGCTTCAAAGGCTACTGGTTTTCCAATTGCCAAAGTGGCAGCCAAACTTGCTGTAGGCTATACGCTTGACGAACTCGAGAATGACATAACTGGAGGTAGGACACCCGCCTCATTTGAGCCAACGATTGATTATGTGGTCACGAAAATTCCAAGGTTTGCATTCGAAAAGTTTCCAAAGGCAAATGATCGCTTGACCACGCAAATGAAGTCAGTCGGAGAAGTGATGGCAATAGGTTCCACTTTTCAAGAATCTCTACAAAAAGGACTTCGAGGATTGGAGACCGATAAGTCTGGCCTTGATCCTATAGTGGATATTTCAGCTGATGACGCCAGAGGTAAGATTCGAAGTGAATTACTATCAGCGGGCGCAGATAGAATTTTTTATGTGGCTGACGCTTTTAGAATGGGAATGACCATAAATGAGGTTTTTGATTTTACAAAAATTGACCCTTGGTTTCTAGCACAAATTGAAGATCTTATTCTTTCTGAGGAGAGCATTCTAGGAATCTCATTGAACGAAATAGATGCCGAAGTTATGCTCCAATTGAAACGAAAAGGATTCTCAGATAAGCGCTTGTCACAGCTTCAAAGTTGTTCAGAGGAAGCTTTAAGAAATAAAAGAGAATTGCTTAAGGTTAAACCAGTTTTTAAGCGAGTGGATAGCTGTGCGGCAGAGTTTGACACTCAAACAGCTTACCTATACTCAACTTATCAATCAGAGTGTGAAGCCAATCCAACGAAAAATAAAAAAATCATGATATTAGGTGGTGGACCTAACAGAATTGGCCAAGGAATTGAGTTTGATTATTGTTGTGTCCACGCATCTTTAGCTTTAAGGAAAGATGGTTATGAAACCATTATGGTGAATTGTAATCCTGAGACTGTTTCGACAGATTATGATATTTCTGATAGATTATTTTTCGAGCCACTTACACTTGAGGATGTTTTAGCGGTTATAGAAGTTGAGCAACCGGAAGGTATTATCGTTCATTATGGTGGACAGACACCCCTTAAACTGGCAGCAGCGCTTGAACACAATGGCGCAAATATTATTGGCACTAGTCCTGAGTCTATTGATTTGGCCGAGGATAGAGAACGCTTCCAAAAGATGATTAAAAAGTTAGGCCTTAAGCAACCCATAAATACTACTGCACGTTCGAAGGAGCAGGCAGTTTTTAAAGCTGATAAGATTGGATTTCCTTTGGTTGTTAGACCTTCTTATGTTCTTGGTGGGAGAGCGATGGAAATTGTGTATGACAAGGAAAGTCTTGAACGTTATATGCAAACTGCTGTTCAAGTATCTAATGACTCTCCAGTGTTGCTTGATTCATTCTTAGATCATGCTATAGAAGTAGATATCGATGTAGTTTGTGATGGAAAAGATGTTGTAATCGGTGGCATCATGGAGCATATTGAACAAGCGGGGATTCATTCCGGTGATTCAGCTTGCTCATTACCTCCCTATTCTCTGTCAAATGCTGTTGTTGATGAGATGCGTAGACAAGTTAAATTAATGGCAAAAGAGCTTAATGTTGTTGGTTTAATGAATGCTCAGTTAGCCTATCAAGATGATGAAATTTATGTAATTGAAGTGAATCCTCGCGCTTCTCGCACAATTCCATTTGTTTCTAAAGCGACCGGTATTTCTCTTGCAAATATAGCTGTACGAGCAATGACAGGAGTTTCATTGAGAGAACAAGGTTTTATTAAAGAAGTTATTCCAAAGCATTATTCTGTTAAAGAGTCTGTTTTTCCATTTAATAAATTTTTAGGTGTTGATCCTTATCTTGGACCAGAAATGAGATCAACAGGTGAAGTGATGGGGATTGGTCATGATTTTCCTTCAGCTTGTGATAAGGCTTTTCTAGCAGCAGGTGACATAATTCCAACCAGTGGTAAGGTTTTCGTGAGTCTTCGAACTCTAGATAGAGAACGTCTAGTTGAATTAGGAGAAAGGCTAAATAATCAAGGTTTTGAAATCGTGGCAACACGCACTAATCAAGAAATACTCCAAAATGCAGGCTTAAAATGTACAATGGTTAATAAGGTTTCTGAAGGGTCACCACATATTGTGGATTTGGTTAAGAATGATGAAATCAGTTTAATCATAAGTTCAACTGAAGATACTCAGGGATTAGAGGATGCAGCTGTTATTCGTTGCCAAGCATTGGTTCATAAGGTTCCATGTATGACAACGGTTGCAGCAGCATTTGCTACGCTTGATGGCCTAAAGACGCATGATAAGATGATTGTTAGATCGTTACAATCATTACATTAATTTTGATCTATGGATACAATACCTATGACAGTTGCCGGTTTAGGTGCGCTAGAGAATGAGTTATTAAGGCTCAAGGACGTAGAGCGCCCTAGAATTGTCAATGATATTTCGACAGCTAGAGAACACGGAGACCTAAAAGAAAATGCGGAATACCATGCTGCGAAAGATGAGCAAGGCTTTGTTGAGGGGCGTATTCAAGAAATTGAATCAAAGCTCTCACGGATGCAATTGATTGATGTTACAGAACTTACTCAAGATGGTCGATGTGTATTTGGAACAACTGTCACTCTATTAAATTTAACCGATAAAAGTGAAATAAGTTATCAAATAGTTGGAGAAGATGAGGCTGATATTGAATTAGGTAAGATTTCTTGTCACTCTCCAATAGCAAAAGCATTAATCGGTAATGAAGAGGGTGATGAGATAACCGTTAAAGCCCCTAAAGGTGATATACTCTACGAAATTCTGGAAGTTCGATATATATAATGAAAAATTTATGGTCTGATGCTGAATCAGATAAGTTCAAAGATGATCTGGCGTTACGAGTATACACTTCAAGATTACTTGGACAAGACTCTTCTTTGGTTCTTCATGGTGGCGGAAATACATCTGTCAAAATTACTGAAACCAACTTGGTAGGTTCTAAAGAAGAAATTCTTTATGTTAAAGGAAGTGGCTGGGATTTAGTTTCTATTGAAAAAGATGGTTTTTCACCAGTACGAATGGCTCATATGTTGGATCTTTCTAAGTTGAAATCACTCTCTGATCCACAGATGGTTAATGAGTTAAAAACTCAATTAACCAATGCCACATCTCCAACTCCTTCTGTTGAAACAATTCTTCATGCAATATTACCCTTTAAGTATGTAGACCATACTCATGCTGATGCTGTTGTAACAATATCAAATACTTTAAATGGTGAAGAAAGAATTCGTAAAATTTATGGCAATCGAGTTGTTATTGTTCCTTATGTAATGCCAGGCTTTGATTTGGCAAAAGAAGTTGGTCGTCTATTCTCAGAGATGGCGTCAGAAGAAACAGAAGGAATGGTTCTTTTAAATCATGGAATATTTTCTTTTGGAAATACAGCACGAGAATCTTATGAGCGAATGATTAATTTAGTTAATGCCGCAGAACAATACCTTGTTAGTCAAAATGCTTGGGATATTGAAAAACCATTAACTGATGTTAAATCTAAAAAAATACGTAATGATGTTTCTCAGTTAAGGCAGAAAATTTCATTAGTTGCTGGAAATCCTGTTTTGTTAAATCTTACTAATAGTCTACGTGGTATTAGTTTTTCCAATCGAGATGATGTTGAGACAATTGCTACTCGAGGTCCTTTAACCCCTGATCATGTAATTCGTACCAAACGAATGCCAATGATTGGTCGTGATGTTGAAAAGTATGTGAAAGAATATGTCTCATATTTTAATACTCATAATACTAACGCTAAAGAGAAAAAAACAATGCTTGATCCTGCTCCTCGGGTAATTTTAGATAGAGAATTTGGACTTTGTGCTGTGGGCAAAAATATGGGTGAAATTGGAATTGTTTCTGATATATATGAACATACAATTGAAAGTATTCTTAGAGCTGAAAAACTAGGAGGCTTTCAAGCTCTCCCGGCATCTGATATCTTTGATATTGAATACTGGGATTTAGAGCAAGCAAAATTAGGTAAGAATACTAATTCTCTTGAGTTTCAGGGGGAAGTAGTATTAATTACAGGTGCCGCATCAGGAATTGGAAAGTCATGCGTGCAATCCTTCCTTAATCGTGGTGCTGCAGTGGTAGGAATTGATATAGACTCTTCCATAGAAACTAACTATATGCATAAAAATTATTTTGGTTTGATTTGTGACGTAACTAAAGAAGACGCCATAGAAGAAATACTCGAGAAAAGTGTTTGTCATTTTGGCGGTTTGGATATGATCGTACTAAATGCAGGTATTTTTCCAGAGACGAAAATGGTATCTCAACTTTCCTTAAAAGAGTGGAATGAAGTTTTTTCTATTAACCTTAATGCGAATTTGAATTTGTTGCGTGAAGTATATCCTCTATTAATAATGGCACCAAATAAAGGTCGTATTGTTGTTATCGGCTCTAAAAATGTTCCAGCTCCTGGTCCTGGTGCAGCAGCTTATTCTGCTTCTAAGGCCGCCTTAAACCAGCTCATGCGGGTTTTATCAATGGAATGGGGTAGTGATGGTATTCGATTAAATGCACTTCATCCTAATGCGGTCTTTGATACTGGTATATGGACTGATGAAGTCCTAAAATCTCGAGCTAAACAATACGGTTTGACAATTGAAAGCTATAAAACTAACAATATACTTGGAGTTGAAGTAAACAGTATGGATGTATCAGAACTAGCAGCTGAATTGTGTGGCTCTTTGTTTTCTAAAACCACCGCAACACAAATACCCATTGACGGTGGCAATGAAAGAGTGATTTGAATTTATAAACAATAAAAGGTAAAGGATGACTAATGTAAGACCAATACTTGGAATTATCGGCGGAAGCGGTGTTTATGAAATAGATGGACTTCAAAACACCCGGTGGGAAAAAGTTCCATCTTCTTTTGGAGAACCTTCTGACTCTTTATTTTTCGGTGAATTAGATGGTCAGAAATTGGTTTTTTTGCCTAGACATGGTCGGGGGCATCGTATACCTCCCTCCGAAATCAATTATAGAGCTAATATAGATTCGTTGAAAAGAGCAGGAGTAACTGACGTTATTTCTGTAAGTGCTGTAGGCTCATTAAAAGAAGATCTAAATCCAGGCATATTCGTGATTGTAGATCAATTTATTGATCGGACATTTGCAAGAAGAAAGAGTTTTTTTGGGCCTGGATTAGTAGCACATGTTTCTATGGCTAATCCTGTTTGTAATCGATTAGGTAATCATTTAGAGCATATAGCAAAAAAAATTGGGATAAAAGTTGTACGTGGCGGAGTCTATTTGGCCATGGAAGGCCCGCAATTCTCTTCTGTAGCTGAATCTGAACTCTATCGAAGCTGGGGTTGTGATGTTGTTGGTATGACAAACATGCCAGAAGCGAAACTAGCACGAGAAGCTGAGATGTGTTATGTATCAGTAGCCATGGTGACAGATTACGATTGCTGGCATCCGCATCATGATAACGTAAATGTTGATGCAATTATAAAAGTGCTCATGGATAATGCTGATAATGCAAGATTATTAGTTAGGAATGTTGCTTCATTTATTGAATCAGATCAATCTAGTTCCAAGTGTGATTGTAAAACTAGTCTTGAAAGTGCGATTATTACTTCTCCAGAAGCTCGCGATAAAGATTTAGTAAAGAAATTAGAAGCGGTTGCGGGCAGGTTATTAAATTCAAATGAGTAAGGATAAAATTATGTCAATAAAATCTAAAATTAGAACAATAGAAAACTATCCTATTAAGGGGGTAATGTTTAGAGATATTACAACATTATTAAAAGACCCAGAAGGCCTTCGTGACTCAATCAATAAGCTAGCAGATCGATATAAAGATTTAAATATTGATAAAATTGTAGCAATTGAATCTCGTGGTTTTATTATAGGCGCACCTCTTGCATACCTTTTAAATTTGGGCCTTGTTTTGATAAGAAAACCTGGAAAATTGCCTGCTGAAACTATTAATCAGGATTATGAATTGGAGTATGGTACTGATCGCATAGAAGTTCATTTAGATGCAATCGAAAAGGGTGAAAAAGTATTAATTGTAGATGATCTAATTGCAACAGGTGGAACAGCTGAAGCCGCAGTAAGACTTGTTCAAAAGATGAAGGGTGATATAGTTGAGTGCTGTTTTATAATTGATTTGCCTGATATTGGTGGCAGGGACCGTTTAGAAAATATGGGTCTAAAAGTGTTTACATTATGTGAATTCGAGGGAGAATAGATGAGTGAAAATAAGATTGAAACTTTAAGATGGGCAGAAGACCATCTTGAAATGATTGATCAGAGGATTCTACCTGCAGAATTTCAGTATATTTCCTATAATTCAGCCCTTTCAGTAGCTGAGGGAATTCGTTCAATGGTCGTTCGTGGTGCACCAGCGATAGGTTGTGCAGCAGCTTATGGAGTTGCATTGGAGGCATTAAATTTACAGGATGCTAGTATGGACGAGTTTTCAAAAGGCATGAAGCAATCTTTTAAAATATTGCTTAAAAGTCGCCCTACTGCAATCAATCTTTTTTGGGCAATTGATAGAATGCGTTCAAAAATGAATGAGCATATAAGTCTAACTCCAAAAAAAATTGCGAATACATTATTATCAGAGGCACATGAAATATTAGATGAGGATATTGAAATCAATCGCAAAATGGGTAGTTTTGGTGCTGAGCTTTTATCTGATGGTGCTCGTGTTTTAACTCATTGCAATGCGGGCGCTTTAGCTACTGCAGGACATGGTACTGCATTGGGAGTAATAAGATCTGCAGTTGAAGCTGGTAAAAAGATTTCAGTAATTGCTGATGAAACTCGTCCCTTTCTACAAGGAGCTCGTCTTACTGCATGGGAGATGGTGCAAGAGGACATCCCTATTACTTTAATTTCAGATAATATGTCTGGTCATCTAATGAGTCATGGTGAAGTCGATGCCATTATCGTGGGAACTGACAGAGTAGCAGGTAATGGTGATGTGGCTAATAAGATTGGAACTTATATGGTTGCTGTTTTATCTAAAAGGCATAATATTCCATTTTATGTTGCATGCCCTTTATCAACAATTGACCGCTCAATTTTGAGTGGAAGTGATATTCCTATTGAAGAACGACCAAATGATGAGATAACTGGATATCGAGATTATCAATGGGCTGCTAAGGGAGTTTCTGTTCGTAATCCAGCATTTGATGTGACTCCAGCAGATTTAGTAACGGGATTGATTACTGAAAAAGGAGTTATTCTTAGTCCTACTACTGAAAAAATTAATCATTTATTTAATTCTAATTAATTCAAAATTTTTTATTGAATTGTTGTATTATTTTACTTTTATTCTTTGGAGTCGATAATGCCAGGCTTATTAACAAATATTGATCCTGATGGACTGTTGGAGTATTCGGTTGTCTATACAGATCGATCACTCAACCACATGTCGCAATCTTTCCAAAGTGTCATGAACGACGTATCGACATCACTTAAAAGTGTCTACAACGCACAAGCAGTTATAGTTGTGCCTGGTGGTGGCACCTATGCAATGGAGGCTGTAGCTCGTCAATTTGCTACCAATCAAAATTGCCTAGTATTGCGCAACGGTTGGTTTAGTTTTCGCTGGTCTCAAATCTTTGAAATGGGGAATATTCCATCTGAGGAGACGGTAATGAAGGCGCTACGTGTTAGCAAGGGTTCGCAAGCACCATTTAAGCCAGCAAACATTAATGAAGTAGTAGACATGATTCAAATGAAAAAGCCTAATCTGGTTTTTGCTCCTCATGTTGAAACAGCGTCCGGCATTATTTTGCCAAAAGACTATATCCGTTCTGTTGCCGATGCTGTTCACTCAGTTGGTGGCATGTTTGTTTTAGATTGTATTGCTTCAGGCGCTATCTGGGTTGACATGGAAGATAGTGGTGTAGATATATTAATCAGTGCTCCTCAAAAGGGATGGAGTGCCTCGCCTGCATTTGGTTTAGTGATGCTTTCAGCTAAAGCGAATAATGCAATTAATAAAACTCAGAGTACGAGCTTTTCTTGTGACTTAATTAAATGGTTACAAATTATGCAAGCTTATGAAAATGGAGCACACGCTTATCACGCCACAATGCCCACAGATGCAATTAAACGTTTTCGTGATACTATTATTGAAACAGAAGGGTTTGGCTTTGATAACGCACGTAAAAAACAACAAGAGTTAGGTGACAAAGTTAGAGTGTTACTTGAGAGTCACAATATCAATAGCGTTTCCGAAAAAGGTTATCAAGCACCAGGTGTTGTTGTTTGTTATACCAATGATAAGTCAATTCATAATGGTTCAAAATTCACAAACGTAGGTATTCAAATTGCTGCAGGTGTCCCCCTGCAGTGTGATGAAGGAGATGATTATCAAACTTTCCGCCTTGGGTTGTTTGGCTTGGATAAACTAAAAGACGTTGATGCCGCAGTTAAAAGACTTGAAGATGCGCTCAAGCAAGTTGTTTAAATATCTATCACTTAAAAAAATCCATTATTCAAATATTTGGACATGAAAGTCAAAAAATTAACTAATACTGATCGAGAAGACTGGCAGTCACTTTACCGTGGTTATGCAGACTTTTATCAAATGCCAATGAGTGAGGATATTCTTAATTCAGTTTGGCAATGGATTTTTGATGCAAACATCAAATTTTATGCAATAGGAGTGAAGACAAGTAAAGGTAAATTAATTGGTTTTATGCATTATAGAGAGATGCCGTCTCCCTTACGCGGCTCTCTTGTCGGTTTTTTGGATGATTTATATGTCCACCCTGACCACAGAGGTACTGGAGCTGTCCAACTTCTATTTAAAGAGCTCAAAGGAGTGGCAAGACAAAACGGATGGCCGTATGTTCGATGGATTACTGCTACCGACAATCATCGAGCACGCTCTGTTTATGATAAGATTTCAGACACAATAGATTTTGTGACTTATCAAATGCCAAGTCATTAGCTATTATTTTCATCTAGGGGGCGTGAAATGCCATTTTGGGCAATTGTATATTGTTTATTGATTTTATTGAGCGGTATTGGCGTTGTTGTTATGTATAAGAAACGCCCAAAATATTATATTCCTGGACAAGTACTGTCATCCCTTTTTGGTGTATTAATGTTTTTGTTTTATTACGATAGCTTAGTCCACAAACCGCAATCGTTTTTGGTCATTTTAGTAATGTTTTTTTATGTTTTGTACTGGGAATTATGGGAGAATCGTCACCTTTTTCCAACTTTAGTAGACGAAAAGAAAAATTATTCGGAAGAAGAATTAGTTTTTTTTGAAGAGCCATTTACCATGACTAAAAAAGCTTTTATTGGTTTTTTAGCGGCTATTGTTATAGTCTCTTTGCCATTTTTGTATGTGGTAACCCAACTTATGATATCGTACCTATAAATTTTTTTTATACTACATTTATGAATAAAGATAGAGACCACAACGAAATTGGCCAAGAGATTGGTTTTACGGTTGATGATTGGCAAGAATGTCAGTTGCCAAGCCGTACCAATATGAATGGGCGTTTTTGTAAATTGGAAGTACTAAATGTTGATAAGCATGCCAAAGATCTTTTTCATTCCTTTTCTGAGGACACTAATCAACATGATTGGACTTACTTGCCTTATGGGCCATTCCATGATTATGAATCCTTTTACTTATGGTTAAAAGATATTTGTTTGAGTGCAGACCCTTTGTTTCATTCCGTTATTGATCAAAACATTCAATCTGCAATAGGTTTGGCTAGTTATCTTCGAATTAATCCCAAGATTGGCGTAATTGAGGTAGGGCACATACACTTTTCCCCTAAGCTGCAACAAACAGTAATGTCAACTGAGGCCATGTACTTGATGATGAAAAGAGTCTTTGATGAATTGGGTTATCGTAGATATGAGTGGAAGTGTGATGCACTTAATGAAAAATCACGCAAGTCGGCTGAACGACTTGGTTTCACTTTCGAAGGTGTGTTTCGTCAGGCAACGATGTATAAAGGCCGTAATCGAGATACAGCATGGTACGCGATTATTGACTCCGATTGGCCCAAGATAAAGCAAGCGTTTCAAAATTGGCTTGACCCTGAGAACTTTGATAAATCAGGACAACAAAAAACAAAACTTCAGATAGCATTGAATCTGAATAATTAACCCCTCGGATGGTGTTTAGCGTGCTGCGCTTTTAGTTGTGCATTTTGTATGTGGGTGTATAGCTGAGTACTTGAAATATCGCTGTGACCTAGCATTAATTGTACGGAACGCAAATCAGCCCCTTTTTGTACTAGATGGGTTGCAAAAGCATGACGGAGAGAGTGCGGAGAGAGTGGTTTGTCTATTCCCACTTGATTGGCGTAAGCTTTGATAATATAAAAGAAGTTTTGCCTTGACATAGCACTACCACGATTAGATAAAAAATAACTGTCACTTTGGCCATTTTTCAATAAAACAGGTCTCGCATTTTTCTCATATTTCATCAAATAATCAATAGCCATTTCTCCCATGGGTAGCACTCTTTCTTTGTTACCCTTGCCGTGGATACGAATGAATTCTTCTTTCAAATTGATGTTGTGGTAACTCAAGTTAATAAGTTCTGATACTCTCAAACCACATGAATATAAAAGCTCAAGCATTGCTCGGTCTCTTTGTCCAAAAAGACTAGAATCGCTTGGAGCTTCAAGCAGTTTTTCTACTTCTTGTATATTTAAAAAGACAGGTAATTTTTTTTCTAACTTAGGTTGAGATAGTTGCTCTGTAGGGTCTTTTTTTATGAGTTGATTAGCCAATAAGTATTGATAAAAAGAATGAAGACAAGTTAGGATTCTTGCTTGGGTTGATGATCCTATATTATTTTTTTGTCTGTCAGAGAAATAATCTTGAATGTGTATTGAATTAACTGAGATGAAAGACCTTCCTGATAGCCATTTGTTAAATATTTTAAGGTCAGAGCGATATGCAGCTAAGGTGTTTTTGCTAGCACCTGTACTTAACCAGTAGAAATCGATAAATTGGTCTATCAACTCAGTATTCATTAGTCATTATTCTACTTGAGTCGGTTGAAATCAGGGCAAAAAAAATGCCAGTCTGAGCTGGCATCATAATATCGTTTATATTATTTCTTTTTAAGCTTCTCTTTGATACGAGCGGCTTTGCCAGTTAAACCTCGAAGATAGTATAATTTTGCCTTTCGCACTTTACCACTGCGCTTAACAGAGACACTCTCTATCATAGAAGAGTGCGTTTGAAATACTCTTTCCACACCTTCGCCATGAGAGATTTTTCTAACGGTGAAGGCAGAATTCAAGCCACGATTTTTCTTGGCAATGACAACGCCTTCAAAGGCTTGTAATCGCTCGCGAGTGCCTTCACGAACCTTAACCTGGACAATAACATTGTCACCTGGAGAAAATTCAGGTATATCAGACCTTAGTTGTTCACCTTCAATTTGATCAATTAAATTCACGATGATACCCCTGAGGGGTTTTAGAAAATGCGCTAATTATACAGAGGTTTGTTATCCCGCACAAGATTGACTAAAACATATATTGGTAAAAGTGATAATTGCAATATTGAGTTGGTTGTTTATCAAAAATAAACTGTTATCTTTGGTTAGAATTATCTACTGAAGATAGAAATTTGGAATATTTAAGAGATAAATAACAATAAATTTTTCTCATAAAGTCAGAATAAAATGCCCATTGTTCTTTTTATTATTGATACTCCTGAATGAGAGTATGGGATAATTACGCGCATCGTATTACAGAAATAATTAATGGGAAAAGTTACTGGTTTTTTAGAGTTAGATAGGGAAGTTGAGTCATATCGTGATGTAGATATACGTATCAACGATTACGATGAAATATTTTCAGTTGATCATAACCTAAGTCAATTGCAAGAGCAAGGCTCACGTTGTATGGATTGTGGTGTGCCTTTTTGCCAATCTACAGATGGATGTCCAATAGATAATTTAATTCCAGAGTGGAATGATCTTGTTTATAAGAATGAGTGGCGTAATGCCCTAGAGCGTCTTGAGAAAACGAATAATTTTCCTGAATTCACTGGCCGAGTTTGTCCTGCGCCTTGTGAGGGCTCTTGTGTACTGGGGTTGACCGACCCTGCAGTAACGATTAAAAATATTGAACTTGCAATTGTTGACAAGGGTTTTGATGAAGGTTGGATTAAAGTCAGAAAAGTTACTGAACGTTCAGGTAAGAAAGTTGCAGTTGTTGGCTCTGGTCCTGCTGGACTTGCA
>Ga0209034_10000771_pt1 | contig 15818 bp, 13 predicted proteins | sample MarorgKNORR_S2LV_2_FD_188219 | JGI IMG/M metagenome (GOLD analysis project Ga0209034, IMG submission 188219) | Marine microbial communities from the Southern Atlantic Ocean, analyzing organic carbon cycling - 250m_A/KNORR_S2/LV (SPAdes) (version 2) | ecosystem: Environmental > Aquatic > Marine...
CCTATCAACATTGAAATGTTGCCTGCCACTGACACGGTATCGATAGTGACATTTTCGAACTGATTTTGAGCAGCCGAGGAGAATGCTAGCAGGGATAAGCTCAGGCCTAGGAAAAACGATTTAATTGTTAAATTTTTCATTCTGTCTCCAACTACTTGTTATTTCTTGACTGAGGGAGCAATGCTATGTGGGGTGCGATTTTTATGCAAGGCAATCAAGTCAACAACTTTCCGCCGTGTCACTGAACTTCTGGTGCTATTTTGTTAATTTCGTGTCCAATATGCCCTACTATATGTCTAATATACCCTATCTCCAATTAATGCTCTTTATTATAGTTTTATCAAAATTATACGACTGACAGCTTTTTAAAATGGCCAATTTACCCGTAATCACAGCATTTGGAGGCATTAATCCAGCTGGGCGAGCTTCCGGACATCATGCTTATCGTCGTATGGTGGTAGATGTCCTCGACGATAAAAAGCGCGACTCCACCTGGACTAGCCTAGCAGCATTAACGGGGAAACTTAGTAAAAGTGATAGCGGATGGCTCAATGCTGATGGCAAATCAGTAGAACTGATCAAAGCTATATCTGCGCTCGCTCCAAAACTAAATCAAAGCACCTTGATCCGAAAGCTAGAAGACAATCTTTTTGATCCGTCTCGCCTCCTATTTCATCAATCGGCAAGTCTCACTGGAACAAATTTACAACCCTTGGAATTCGAGATTCTTAAAAAGCATCTTCCTTCTCCACTTCCTTCGGGCTGGATAGTGAAGGAATCTAGTTCAGAGCCCGAGCACAAACTGATTGTTAGTGTTGCAGAGAATTTTGAAGTACTCATGAAATCTTTCCGAGAGGCACCTGTGCAAAGTGCTGGGCAATTACCTAGCGGATTCGACCCGGCAGTTTTATATCCTTCGCGCAACCACCCCCGCGCATTACAGTTAACTCTTTATGGTGCTTCCGATGCTATCAATTCGCTGGGGATCGACTGGACAACAGTTTGTCAGAAGGTCCCGGCCGACCAGTTTTGTGTGTATGCCAGCAACTGCATGGGGCAACTTGACTATAATGGTTTTGGCGGTCTATTACAGGCAAGAATTCTAGGTAAAAAGGTCTCAGCCAAGCATCTTCCACTGGGCTTCACAGAAATGCCAGCAGATTTCCTTAATGCCTACCTATTAGGCAATTTAGGGACGACCGGGGCTAATGTTGCAGCTTGTGCGACATTTCTTTACAACTTGCGCCTGGGCATACGTGACATTCAAAATGGGACTCATCGAGTAGCTATCGTAGGTACAAGTGAAGCTTGCCTGGTACCTGAAGTATTTGATGGATTTACAACAATGGGGGCTCTTGCTGAAGATACCGCATTACGAGCTTTAGATGGGCTGACGGAAAACCAACAACCTGATTACCGGAGGGCTTGCCGACCTTTTAGCGACAACGCTGGGTTCACCATGGCTGAATCAGCACAGTTCATCGTACTGTTCGACGATGAATTGGCTCTTGAGCTCGGAGCCAATGTTTACGGCGCAGTGAACGAAGTATTTGTCAGTGCAGATGGACATAAAAAGTCAATAGCGGGGCCTGGTCTCGGTAACTATGTAACTATGGCGAAAGCTGCTGCTGCCACCTCTAACATTATTGGAATAGACGGCTTAAAACACAGGAGTTATGTCCAGTCTCATGGCACTGGAACTCCTCAAAACAGGGTTACTGAATCCCATATTCTTAGTCAGGTAGCCCAAACCTATGGGATCAAGAAATGGCCTGTTACCGCCATAAAGTCGTACGTTGGACACTCCATAGCAAGCGCTTCCGGCGATCAATTAACTACAAGTCTAGGCACATGGTCTGATGGGTTTATTCCAGGAATACTGACCATAGATAAGATCGCTGAAGATGTATATCAACAAAATCTGGAGTTTCTTTTACAACACAAAGAAGTAGGTAAGAGAGGAATGGATGCAGTTGTAATTAACTCGAAAGGATTCGGTGGTAACAATGCGAGCGCTTCGATACTCGCGCCGCACATTGTCGAGAAAATGCTTACCAAGCGCTACGGTAAGCAAAAATTCAAACGTTACAAACATCTGAATGAATCCACGCAGGAAGCAACTAAGGCTTATGACAAATCGGCCAATGAAGGAAAAAACAATACAATCTATAAATTTGACCACAACGTACTTGATAAAGATTCTATTGAGATCTCTAACAAAGAAATAAAAATTGCCGGCCACACCAAGCCTATCTCGTTAGAGCTAACTAGTAACTATGAAGACATGTGTGATTAATTTGCGTGCCAGCTGTTACCTTACTTCAATCGGGAATTCTTCAGCAATCTTCTGTTTCCAAAGTGCAGGCCCGGTTTGATGAACCGAGGTTCCATTTGCATCTACCGCGACGGTGACAGGCATCTCGTGTACCTCGAATTCATGAATCGCTTCCATACCCAGATCTTCAAATGCCACTACTCGCGCTTTGCGAATAGCCTTGGATACAAGATAGGCTGCTCCCCCGACCGCCATTAAGTAAACAGCACTGTGTTTCTTAATAGCTTCGATGCCCGTTGGGCCTCTTTCTGCTTTACCTATCATGCCAATCAACCCAGTTTTTGACAGCAAAGCATCAGTAAACTTATCCATGCGAGTTGCGGTAGTGGGTCCGGCTGGGCCAATCACTTCGTTTCTCACCGGATCAACCGGTCCTACATAATATATAAACTTATTCTCAAAATTTACGCTTTCTGGTAATCCATCCCCACTGTCAATCATGCCGAGTATACGTTTATGGGCCGCATCACGACCTGTGATTATGGTGCCTGACAATAACAGTGTCTCACCGGGCCGCCACTGGCTAATCTCCTCTCGCGTGACAGTATCCAGATTTACCTTTCGAGCTCGAGGCCCAACATCCCAGGTTATCTCCGGCCATTCTTCTAGGCTAGGGGGAACTAGTTCGGCAACGCCAGTACCGTCCAAGCTGAAGTGTACATGTCGGGTGGCAGCGCAATTAGGAATCATGGCCACCGGCAAAGAAGCCGCGTGTGTTGGATAGTCTAGTATTTTTACGTCTAAAACCGTAGTAAGACCTCCCAGACCCTGTGCACCTATACCCAGCGCATTTGCCCGATCAATAATCTCAAGACGAAGCTCTTCAATACGATTGGTTGGTCCTCGCTCACGCAACTCATGTATATCAATAGGTCCCAACAGTGATTCCTTAGCAAGTAACACTGCTTTTTCCGCGGTCCCGCCAACTCCTATCCCTAACATGCCAGGTGGACACCAGCCAGCCCCCATAGTTGGCAAGGTTCTCTCAACCCAGTCCACGATGCTATCACTAGGATCCAACATGGCCATCTTAGCTTTGTTTTCAGAGCCACCCCCCTTAGCGGCTAGATTCACCTCGATGGTATTACCAGGTATTAGATCCATATGTATAACCGCAGGTGTGTTGTCTTTGGTATTCGTGCGTGCACCAGCAGGGTCATCAAGAATCGAAGCACGTAACACATTGTCCGGTAAAAGGTAGGCTCGACGCACTCCCTCATTCACCATCTCCGACACTGACATGCCATCTTCCCACTCAACCTTCATCCCAATCTTAAGAAAAACAGTAACAATACCCGTATCTTGGCAAATAGGTCTCTTGCCTTCAGCACAGAGTCTTGAATTAATAAGAATCTGAGCCATAGCATCCTTAGCTGCAGGAGACTCCTCTTTCTCATAAGCTTCGTTTACAGCTTTTACAAAATCCAAAGGGTGATAGTAGGAAATGTATTGAAGCGCGTCAGCAACGCTTTGAATAAGATGCTCGCTGCGAATAATTGGCATGGCTGAATAGTTCTCAGACTACTAACGGAAGCTGTATTCTAACATCTCATACATCGTGAATGTCGCCGTAGAGAGCATTTTAATCCTAAGAATCTTTACAAAAAATCTTCATGGCCAGAAAAAGCAGGATGAGATTTTTTCTAACTTCAGGTTACAACTGCCTCAGCAGAATCATCGACTTTAGAGACCTCCACTGATGAATTCGCGATGTTAGAGCGATTATTGAATATTAGACCGAGCTTAACCCCTGTCCCGGCCCAAAGAGCGGCAATGCCAGCTCCAATAGCAGCCATTGCAGCCAAACCCAATCCTAGACCATCAGTGAACAGAGCGAAGGCTGATGACCAGATAGCATCACCTCCGCGGTAAATGGCAACGTCGACAACCGGTTTGGCCTTGAAGCGAGCCTCTCTAGAGACCGAAGTAAATAACATTTCCCTAGCTGGTCGCGTTATACCGTAATTTCCGGCCTGTCGAGCAACTTGCAATGCCAAAAGCACCGTTAAAATGGGCGCAAAAGCAAGGATTATCAATGCCACACACATAAACGCAGGCACTAGTGCTAGCGTCGCAGGCATACCGAGTCTTGTCGTCAACCGACTAGTAGCAAAAAAGCCCAAAATAAAGGTGAGACTGTTTACCACTAGCGCCAACAGGGCGAGAATTTCTGTTCGTTGATCTCGGTTGTAATCTCGTAATAGGTTAGTTTGCTCGAAATAGGCAAAAGAGCTGATAGCCGTGTATAAGAGGATGAAAGCGGCAATACCAATGAGATAAGGGCTAGTAACAAAATCTCGGAATCCCGCCAAAGGATTACCACCGATCTTAATAGGCGTCAGATCCACATTGACTTGCTCATTAAGCAAATGGGTTCGCTTTAAATATTGTAAATAGAACACTATTGGAAGTGGGATCAACATCGTCAAAGAAGCGATCAACATGAGTGAATCCGAGCCGATGGTTTGCGCTGCTATCGTAGCAACTATAGGACCTACTATAGCTCCTGCACTAGCCCCCACCGCAATAAAGCCGAATAGACGCTTAGATTGCTCCTTGTTGTAGAGATCTGCCATCAAGCTCCAAAATACGGACACATGAAACAGACTAAATAGGCTCACCCACAGATAGAAGCTCTTATCAATTATGACTGGAGCTTCTACCAAGCCACTTCCAAAGTGAAAACCTACAAAACTTAAAGCGAAGAATCCGTAAACGGAAGGAACCAAATGTCGAAATTTAATTCTTGATACTGCGACGCCATAGATCGCCACAAAGGTCAGGCTGAGAACAAATTGAATATTCCACAATACACTTATTTCCGTATTCGACCAGTCACTAGCCATAGAGTCCCTCACAGGACGCAACATGTAATAGGCCGCCATAAGGACGAACACTAAGAAGAAAGAGATAAACACTGCTCTTTGTTCCTGGCGTTCGATAAGAGTAGCACTTCTAATAACGTCGGCTATTTTGAATTCGCGGCTCATAACTGAAATTCCGGCACTCTATTTGTGGGCTGATAGGCAGGTGTATTAATACTCTACTTTGATCCGACAATCTACTAGAATGAAAACCTGAGTAACATATGGTAAAGGCTGCAATAGTGATTGAATCCCTGGATCCCAACATCAAGTACAGTATCGAACAAAAGGTTTTCGTTATACAAATAATTAGGCCGGAAAAGAAGAATGCGTTACTACCCGGTATGTATAAGGCCCTCGCGGAAGGCCTTAAGATTGCTGACCAGAATGACACGGTAAATGTAATTCTTCTGCGAGGAGTAGATGATTGCTTCACTAGCGGTAACGACGTAAATAGTTTCGTAAGCAGTGACTCAAATAATGGAGAAAGACCTTCAGTAGTATTCATGCATGCACTACTTACTACCCGCAAACCTATCGTAGCAGCCATCAGCGGTCTTGCTGTTGGGATCGGCACGACCTGTCTATTCCACTGTGACCTCGTCTATGCCTCAGAAGACTGTTTTCTTCAACTGCCCTTTACCCGTCTTGGCGTCTGCCCTGAAGCAGGCTCAAGTTATCTTCTGCCTAGGCAAATCGGGTACCAGCGTGCGGCAGAATTGCTCTTATTAGGTAGCCGCTTCAGTTCGAAAAAAGCCCAAGAATACGGAATCATTACAGAAGTATTGCCTCAGGACCAGTACCTGGATCACGCCTTACAACGATGTCACGAGCTAGCTGACTTGCCAACCCAGGCGGTGCAGGAAAGCAAGCACCTCATGAAAAAAGGTTTAGATAAAGTATTACCTGGCACTATTGAAGACGAGCTGGCAGTCTTTTCTGAGTTACTAAAAACACCTGACGCCCAAGCTATCGTCAAAGCTTTTCTGGAAAGGAAAATGGCTAGCTAACTTTATTGTAGTTCCTTTAACAGATAATCCTTGGCCATATTTATTTTCTTCGCAAGATAGTCCGAACCGCCCCGATCAGGGTGCAGCCCTTGCATTAACTGTCGGTGAGCTTTAACCACCTTGTCCTTAACAGCAGGTTCAGAGAGGCCAAGAATTTCGATTGCGAGCTCTCTTGTCATGGCCGAGTCATCTATTACCTGCTGACGTTCGTGTGATTCGCTAACAAGTTCGGTCCAGTCCGGATGCTGCCGATCCAAATACGCTTCCAACACATGCACGGAGTCTGCATCTTCGTTACATTCATCATAGAGTATGAGGAGGTCTTCGAGAGGCAAATCCGCTAGTCGCCTCTGTGCGTAAGTGCCCTTTAACACAAGACCATCCATTTCTCCCGTATCATGCTGAAGTTCCATGGCAAGATATTCCGTACGTATGGTCGATGCCTGACCTTTTTCTCGGGGTTTGGCTGCGGCTGAACGACTCTTAAACATTTGCCACATTGGAAGCACACGCAGGAATATAGGCAACATTCTCATGAGAAAAACAGCCAGCGCGCTCAGCGGGGCTAGTACAAATTGTATAGGTAACCGCCCTAAGACCACTAAAATCCCAACTAACAGCAGCGCCGCAATGATGACAAACAGTATGCGATTTTGGCGAGGTGTCAGTGAAAATCGCTGACTTACGGACTTAGCTAGAAAATAGGCCATGATCGGCATGGCGATCAGCGCTAATAGACGAGAAATCATTTTATTATTTTATCTATGCTTTTAATTGCTGTTCCAGCAATTTGACGTTTTTATTAGAAGTTTTGCTGAAGTTTTCGAGAGCTTTGAGTCCACCTGCTGCATAAATGGCTACTGCTTTTAGTAAATCCTTTAATTGTTCGGCACTAGCGGAGTCAAATTGTGAATAAGCTCCTCCAGACAAGCGACTCATATCCATAAAGGCCTGTCGAGCGACAGGGTCTCCACGCTCCTGAAACATGAAGAGGGGAACATTAAGCAGACCTAATTGTCCAGCAAGTTGCGCTAATACGTCGATGTTTTCTTCCATAGCATCACCAATATAAACGACACACTTTATTTTTTGCTTCTCGTTTTCCTTGATAGCATGTCGAAGCAAGCGTTCAAGCTGGGTTATTCCTGCTTCACAATGTATACCCGACATAATTCTCGCTATCTCTTCGGGATTACCTTGCCAATTGCTGCTGAAAAATTCGCCAAACCCCCTAAAATAACAGAGCTGTACGTTCAATCTACTCAGTGTTTGAGTACTGAAGAACATCTCCGTCTGCAGCTGACTCGCCACATCCCAAGTGGCTTGTCGGCTGGCCGTTGCATCAACTGAAAAGATAAGCCTCGCCTCACCACCGGATTTTCGCATCGTCGCTACTTTAGTGAGAAAAGTCCGAACATCTTTTTCGTTGGAGACGGGAAGCTGGCCAGTATCTTTGCCTGTTAGTGCTTGCTTCGGATTAGATTTAAAAGGATTTTTCATGAAATTAGCTTAGCGACTTGGATTTGGACAAGCAAGAGCACATCACATTAATCAATTAGAGAGTTAAGTGTTAGACCACGTATTTCTCTGCCTAGAACATTGTGGTTATCGCACGCGAATAATTCCCACGCTACCTTCGATAACGATCTCGGTACCCCACTGATCGGAAAGGCGTTCTACTCTTTGAAGGATTTGCTGAGCATGCTGTAACTCCGCAATTCGTGGAATACCCAAGCGCGAATCAGGACCGTCAATTCCTAGTTCAGTTGGATAGAGCCTGACTTCTGTAAGCTCACCATCTTCATAATGACTAATGGCCACTAAACTTTCGAGTGATTCCGTGGAGCCTCCAAAGTTTCGAGCGAACTGTTGCATCCCTCTTCGTTGATTCGCATCCGTATTACCCAGGACAACTGGCAGCTCCCACTGAGCTTCACGGAAGAATTCTCCCAGGCCATAGAAGATAGGTTTGCCATTATAAATTTCGATCCCACGCAGAGTTTGTACACCAGTGCCAACAAAAGCGTCAGCGCCTGCATCGATTGCCCGGTGAGCCAATTCGACATAAAAGTCAGGTGGTCGAGTGCTCAGATGTTGAAGTTCCATGACTGACTGACTTTGATGAATATGGGCACCGGCAATGACAAAATCGCCATACTGTCGCGCATTACGAATATTTCTTAGGATTCGATCTAGATCACCCGTATCCATTCGATAGACAACGGTTCCTGGAATCTCGCCATCCTTTGCAACTCGATAAGTTGGATCGTTACGACCTGAACTGGACGCTGGAAAGTTTATTCCCGTTGTTGGAGACACATTTGCAACTGGACGAGGGTTGTCATAATTATCGCGATATTGCAGAAACCCCTCTCGCACTTGTTGCAGAGCATCAAACTGCTCCTGGGAAATCAAAATAGTTTCCTGATAATTGAGCATGTTAAGCCCAGGCCTACCTCCAAGGTTGCCAATCAGAGAAGTAGCGGCAAGACGTCGATGTTCAGGAAATATTGGCGCGTGCATACCAATTAGCGCAGCACGACCTTTAGCAATTTCCAGAAAAGCAGGCGCAGCAGCTTCTTGCAAATTCTTACCGGAGCCCGCATGAACAATTCCAGCATCATCCAATAGTGCATTGGTGGAAAACATGCCAGCGAATTCTGCATCCAGTAGATGGTTCTGGGCACGATTCACCATATCGAATCCCATAGCCTTTAAATCAATAGCTACTTCGTGTGTGCCCACAAAACCATTAAGCGGACCATTGAATTCTTTAAGATTCGCTAACTCTCCTTCCATATTTCCTACAGTAAGATCAGCTTCTCTTAAAAGTTCGAATACCGCCTGTACTTCTGGATCGGCGAGTTGTGAAGCCGGCCTTCTAATCATCAAGTCACCAACGCTGGCAAAACTAAATTCACCAGGCATGGTCATGGCCGTGTCTCTTTCATTGAGAGGGGGCAAGTTTGTTTGCGCAATTGCACTCATTGCTAAACAACTCAACATAACAAATGTTGTATTTACAGCGTTCTTGCAATATTTCGCTAGATGATTGTTATTTATACTTGCATGCATGGTAGCTCCGATTTCTAAATAACTAGTTGCAGGCGGAAAACAGCTCAGTCCGAACTTCTACTCCTTTTTCCGCCAACAGTCCCTGATCTTCGCACGTCACTTTCGTGTGTCTTAGCTCTACAATATCGCCACTACCAATACCTGGATTTTCAAGCAAGGCGCGAATATCACTAAGCTCCGGGTTGTAGCGCAGATCGAGCCGGGCCAGATTAGACAATCCGCTAAGGGGGCTAATGTCAGTGATGGAATTTCCAGTTAACTCCAGGTTTTGCAAGCTGGAAAGACCTCGTAGAGGACTAAGATCAGTGAATAAATTTCCTGCAAGTCGTAACTCGATAAGGCTTGTCATACCTCCAAGAGGGATCAGGTCACTCACTTCTTGTGTATGAATATTGAGGTCTTCGAGCTTTGTGAGTTTTGCCAGGGGACTGATATCAGTGATGGAGTTAGTAAACAGAATCCCGGTCGCTCCTCGATAAGATCGAGGATTCTGTCCTCCTATAAAATCGCCATGGCGATGTAATCTTAGCACACGCAATTCCGTGAGTTCACTTAAAGGGCTTATGTCAGAAAGAGGGTTTTCACTGAGAAACAAACTTGTCAGCTTTGTCATGCCAGCCAGCGCACTTAGATCGCTAATCCAATTCGTGTGCAGATTGAGAGCAACAAGATTCGTAAGACTGGTCAAAGGCCTGATGTTCCTCAATCCTCGATTGTTCATCGACAACCGAGTCAGACCGGTAAGGTTCTGTATGCCAGATAAATCATGAAACTCATGATCTGGATCTCTCCACTCTGGCGATCCCGATACGGCGCGAACTGGACCTGGACCAGAAGCGTTTAGTGCAGTGAGCTCTGCAGCGACACCACAAGAAAGCGCGGCATCAGAACCAATTGATAATGCTTCTCGCACTATGGATCCCAACACAGGATCAGCGAAGGCGATGATGGCATTCGAATCATTGCCACATGTTTCGTGTGGCTCCAGAAGTTGCTGCCCCATCGCTGAATTTGATACTGCTAACAACATTAGAAAGGCAGCTGATGAGTAAATTAATCTTGTAGTGCCATGCAAAATACTTTTCATGAGAAATTTTTCCTCAACTTAAAGACTTATTTGGAGCGCATTTATGGGTCTTCCAGGCGTCGACCTGCACAGGCTGAACCATTTAATGAAGTTACTCGCAACAGATTTATACCTTTATTTGAAAACGAATCCATGTCCGAACACCGCACGTAAGTGAATCTTAGATCTAACTCATCCCCTCTTCCTAACCCCTCATTGGCAAGAAGTGGCTGCACATCAAACAACGAAGGATTTTGAGCAAGACTTAATTCTCTAAGATTGCGCAGCTCTGAGAGAGATTGCACATCAGTTATCAAGTTATTCTCCAGTCTCAATACCTTCAAGTCTTCCAGTCTGCCTAGTGCCGAGATATCTTCGATCCGATTTTCGCTAAGGAACAGATACTCCAGGTCAGTCATGGTGCTAAGCACATCGATGTCTGAAATTGCATTGTTATTCAAACCAAGCTGTAACATGTCAGGCTTATTGCGTAAGGCACTGATATCTTCAATCTCATTATTGTGAATCCACAGTAATATCAGATCATCCATTCCCTCGAGCGCACTTATATCTTTTATTTGATTATCGTAAAGACGTAAGTGGGTCATTTTAGTAAGACCTGCCAACGAACTTATATTGGAAACGCTATTCAAATGAATTCGGAGCAAGCGAAGCTCAGTGAGTCCGGCCAAAGGGCTTACATCAGTAATACCATTGAAGACGACATTGGGATCGCGACCGTCGTCAAAGCTCAAATAATGCTCAAGTTGATAAGGATACAAGCCATGCACATGTAACCGCCTCAGCTTGGTGAGACTACTTAATGGACCAATATCTGAAATCGGGTTCTCACTGATAATGAGTTGTTCTAAATCGGTCAGTGCACTTAAAGGGCTGATATCACTAATCCAATTTGTATGCAGGCTAAGAAATCGTAAATTAGTAAGCTCACTTATGGGACTAATGTCCGTAAGCAGCCTATTCAAGATGCTTAATGAGGTTAGATTCGGGAGGTTTTGAATGCCATCCAGGCTTTCGATTGGTTTTTCCGGTGATGGTCGTAACGTGCCACCATAGATCACGCGTTCTGACTCTGACCCCACCGAGAGCTGCGATATTTCAGAAAGCAATTCACAGGTGAGAGCGTCTTCTGTAGAAATTACAAGCGTATTCCTTACGATTTCTTCCAGATCCTCATCTGCGAAAGTGGCAATTGCGGAGGGAGAGTGGTTGCGGCAATTATCTGTACTGCGCAGGACAGCCTGTCCGTTAACAGAAGAAATCAACGCAAGCAACAAGGTACTAAGAATTCCACTCAGGAAGAGATGTTTCATGTCAGTACTCCACTAACCAGAACGCGTAAAAGTATCTCCAAGGGCACACCATGTCCATTATCTTTCAATAGAGTGTCAATTCGCTTTTACTAAAAAGGTATTGTACTTTATCTTGCTCCTATATAAAGAATTAGAAATGGATTGATTATGAGAATTCACTGGACCCCATCGCTCTTTACATACATTTTCTTCCTCTTACTTTCATCCGCGACCATCGCGCAAGTCAATCCAACATCCTTGACTGAGTATCCCTTGGGTTGTGTCGCTCCCTCTTCACAAACTGCAGGGCTAGATTTTACTGCGGACGATTCTTACCTACGGTTCGTCGAGCCGAGTAATGGTGCCTATCTCGCGATAGATGGTAATCGCATGAAGCAACTAGTTGTAGATCAAGCTGAAATTGCGCATAGGTATCGAAACGCCGGCAATCAATTCTGGGGAAGAATTATCGGTACGGAATCCGACCATGACACAGCATTATGGATGATGGAACAGCTAAATCAAACCGGGGTCGAAAATATACGTGAAGATTCAATTGTATTGCCGCCGCAATGGATTCCTGACCGATGGATTATTTCTGCTACAAAGGGGCAGGAATTAGTCGAGCTTACTTCTGCCTGGCCAGCTTATGGATCACCGGGCACAGGCCCGGAGGGATTACAACTGGAGTTGGTCGACGTGGGTTTGGGACTGGTCACTGATTTCTTCGGCAGAGATGTAGCAGGTAAAGCGGTTGTGGTTCATTCTATCCCCACCTCCGGCACTATCATAAACTCAGCGGCTAGAAGTGGCGCTATTCGAAGAGCTGATGAATTAGGAGCGGCTGCCATTCTGGTTGTACTGGAATTACCTGGCAATTTGCAAACTGCATTCTATGACGTTGGAACCAATGTGCCGACCCTTAGCATTGGTTCTGCGGACGGCGCCGCACTGCAGAAACTGCTTACGGATTCTCCCGACAATAACTCTGTGAAAATTAATGTTCAACTTGAAGTAACCATGGTGGAAGGATTAACAACGTCTAGCGTCCGCGGCGAAGTACCGGCATCATCTGCAGATGCCGAACGAATCGTGATCGTTGCTCACCGTGATGCCTATTTTGAAGGAGCTAGCGACAATGCCTCTGGCGTAGCAACTGCCTTAGAACTAATGCGCTATTTCGCTCAGGTGCCGAAAAGCCAAAGAATACGCACAATCGAAATAATTGGTACACCAGGGCATCATAACCTCGCACGCACAGGACACAACTGGCTTTTCGAAAATCGAGAATCAATTCTAGATCAAACAGTTTTACTAATTAATGCAGAACATTCCGCCCACGCTCTTATCGATAGATGGGGAAATGAATTGTGTTCGACCAATTCTATTGGGCCTTTTTCCTGGACCATCAATGGATCAGAAAAATTGACTGCAACTACCCTCGAAGCTTTTGATGATTTCGGGATTCCACGCTGGACTGAGACCGGTGGGCCTGCGGGTGAAATAAGAACGATCAGCACTTTAGTTCCTTCGGTGGTAATCATGCATGCTGGAGTTTTACTACATACGAATATAGAAACCGCAGAAGCGATACCTGCTGTGAGTCTTGCTGCTACAACGCGAGCCTTTGCCAAAATAATTGATCAAGCGAATGGTATGAGCTTAGAAGATCTAAGTAGATAATCAGCGAATAAATTACTCGATAACCCCAAGTTGGAGCCTAATTAATGCCTATGCGCGGTATGGTGAAATATGGACTTATTTCTTTTTTGGGCTTGACTCTTTGCGCATGTCGTAGCGCTGATTTACCTAATTGGCCATCGGAATTACCTGAGCAACATTATTTTGTATCCGCTTATCAATCCGACATCGAAAATAAGGCGGATCAGTCTCAGCAGGAATATTTGCGCTGGGTTATAAGTTTTTATGAAGGGAATCTAATGGTACCCACAGGTTGGTTATACATTCAGGATATAGTCGTCAGGAGTGCTCGGCCAGAACGTAAAGAAGAACTAGAAATACATCTTACCGCCCTGGGAGGAAAGATAGGTGCCGAGTGGGCAAAGGCAAACGAACTCCGCGCCATCGATAGCCGTATGCTAGGTATTTGGGGATCTGTGCTACAGCTAGCTAAGGGGCCAGAACAACAACATGAGACAATTCAGCTCATTAGTGAGGATGTCAATTCGCTCTTGGATAAAGATTTGTTAGCGGAAGAGATACAGGATGCTCGCTACGAGCAACGCTTGGGGCTCCAGCTTTTTGATAACTTTTAGCCTGTTCAGCTACTGGACGGATAACTTCTGCATGGTCTTGTTTTAATATGGATTATGAACAAAATTATTGAAATGACCCATGCTAGTTCCACCAAATTGCGCGTCGACAATCTTTTCAATTAACGAAACTGATCCAAACCTGATTTTTCCTCGTAGTTATTGCCGTCTATGCATATATGAACTGAGGAAGCAAAATGATTACCATTTTTTCCGATTCAAAAAATCTGTTCGCACTGGGTTTTATACTACTCCTTATGTCGACTAATGTTCTGGCAATAGAGTCTCCAAAATACACTGTCGTCTATAAAGATGAGTTGGTGGAGTATAGGCAATATGAACCCTATATTGTGGCAGAAACTTTCGTGGAGAATTCGTCAAGTTACCGGGCAGCCTCAAACGAGGGTTTTATGAGACTTTTTCGTTATATCACAGGGGGTAACAGTAGTCAGTTAGATATAGATATGACTGCACCTGTGCAACAAACCGCAGCCAATGAAGAAATAGCTATGACTGCTCCGGTACAGCGAGTTGAGACTCCTGAGGGCTGGAGTGTTGCATTCATGCTGCCAACTAAATTTACAATAGACACCGCTCCCCTGCCCACCGACGAACGCATAGTTCTACGTCCCATTCCTGGCCAACTGATGGCAGTGGTCCGATACTCCGGAAGGTGGACCGAGCGAAATTATGAAAAACATAAAGAGCAATTACTAAAGGGCATCGAATCGGCTTCTGTCGAACCACTCGGAGTGGTAGAGTCTGCTGCTTACGATGCACCTTATGTTTTACCATTTCTACGTAGAAATGAAGTGATGATCGAAGTGAAATCAATTCCAGTGGATCAGCCAGCACTAGCTACTGAGCCATGATTAGAAATTTCAGTAACAACCAAGCTATTTGAACAGCGAGGGTTAGATAAGTGTCCAAAATTAGTGTTGGTATCAGTAGTTGCTTGCTCGGAGAAGAGGTGCGCTTCAACGGCGGGCACAAACATTCTTTAGTCTGTACCAAGGAATTAGGTAAGTATTTTCAGTTTAAATCCGTTTGTCCGGAAGTGGGCATTGGATTAGGAGTGCCGAGAAAGCCGATACGACTGATAGGTGATCCAAAACAACCTCGTGCGGTACGAGTAGACAAACCCAACATCGATGTTACTGAAAAACTGAAGGCATATGGGCAAACGATATTGCCGCATTTGAAAGATATTTGTGGCTATATTTTTATAAAAGGCTCACCGAGCTGCGGCGTGTTTCGAGTCAAAGTATATAGGGACAATGGGATGCCCAACGAAAACCCTAGCTCTGGTATTTTCAGCAGTGTAATTATAGACAATTATCCTTTGCTTCCGGTGGAGGAAGCCGGTCGTTTATCTGATCCGGTGCTCAAAGAAAATTTTGTTAATCGAGTATTCGCTTATCACGACTGGCAACAGTTAGCCAAAGAAGGGCTGAAAATCAATAAGATCCTGGATTTTCATAGCCGCTACAAATACAGCTTAATGACGCTCGATTGTGAGTCTTGCGTTAAACTGGGACGAATGCTTGCAAATGGTGATGGGGCGGACATTGAAAAGCTGGGGAGTAAATATTTCACATTGTTCATGCACACACTAACCCGCGAAGCGACTCGGCATCCAACACCAATGTATTGATGCACCTACAGGGTATTTGAACATAATGAAAGGCAATAAGTAGTATAAATAATAATAGAGTTTTAAGGAGATCATATGAGTTTAATTATGGTAGCAATCATATCTATCGAAGACGAAGATAAATATCTAGAGTATCAAAATAAAGTTCTACCAATGTTTGAAGAATTAGGCATAGAAGTACTAGCTGTAGATGACTCACCAAAACCAATTGAAGGTGAAGCTCGAAAC
>Ga0209034_10000772_pt1 | contig 15813 bp, 12 predicted proteins | sample MarorgKNORR_S2LV_2_FD_188219 | JGI IMG/M metagenome (GOLD analysis project Ga0209034, IMG submission 188219) | Marine microbial communities from the Southern Atlantic Ocean, analyzing organic carbon cycling - 250m_A/KNORR_S2/LV (SPAdes) (version 2) | ecosystem: Environmental > Aquatic > Marine...
GAACTCTTTAATATTCTGGAGGATCATCCAAGGTGTGGGTGCCAGTGTCGGAAGTGTTATGTCAAGAGCAATAATTAGGGACACAAACAATGCAAGTGAGACCGCAAGATCTCTTTCTAGGGTTACCGCAATCATGGGAATTTCTCCCATGATAGCACCGGTTATTGGCGGCATTGGCTATCAAATATTTGGTAGTCCAAATGGCATATTTATTATTACAGCGGCAATAGGTGTTGTGGTATTAATAGCAATTTTATTGAAGTTACCTGAAACAAGGAAAGTTGAGTTGACTGAATCTACAAACCGAGAACCTTGGTCAGAAAAGTATAGGTATTTATTAGGTTCTAAAGTCTTTGTTGGTTCATCTTTAATCTATGCATTTACCACAGGGGCTTTTTTCGCAATATTGGCTGTGGCTTCTACTGTTTTTTATAACGATCTGGGAATTGATTCAGCCGGTTTTGGATTTGTTTGGAGTTGTTTGACAATTCTATACACAATTAGTGCATTTATGGGCGGAAATTTATCTTCAAAGTATGGTCTTATGAAGGTCTTATTGGCTGGTGTTGTTCTTAACTTAATGGCAGGGCTAGTATTTTATTTCCTAGTTAAGGTTTTTGATGTGACACTGATTAGTGTAATTGTTCCCTTGATAATATTGTTTTTTGCACACGGTTTTATTGTTCCCATGGCTTTAGCTAAAGCAGTGAGTGCAAGACCTGAGATAGCAGGTTCCAGCTCCGGATTGTCAAGTGCTCTTGGTTTGGTAATTGGGGGCATGTTCAGCGTCCTATCAGGTCTGGTGTTTGACGGACGCTTGTTACCAATTGCTTTGATAGTCGCTGTATCAACTATGCTTTGTGGAATGAGTTATCTTTTGGTATTTAGTGGAAACAGAAAAAGTATTGTCTGATTCTTCTTACTATTGTAGTTCTTCAATTTGAACTATTGATGGCGAATTAAGACTCATGCTGCCAGGCTTGACTACACCAATTCCAGCTTCCACTAAGAGTAAAATCCAGATGGTAATCACAAACACTCTTGCCTTGGACAAGCTTTGGACCATGGCTTCGTCATCGGCATCATTAATGTTGTCATTGACAATGTTATGGATGCCCTTGATAAAACCGCCTATATTTTTACGAATCATAATTCCACAAAAGATAAGAGCAGCAAAAATGATGAGTTTTGCACCAACCCAGGGTTCTGCATCCAATCTGTCAGAAAGAAATCCGTATGCAACGGAAGCAATGATAGTAAAGACCATAATCCATCTAAACACGTAATCAATTTTAGTCATCTTCTTAACCAATTCAGTGCCTTCGTTAAAATGTATGTAGACCAATGCAGTGAACCATATGGGTCCAAGTAAAATAATCCCAACCCATTGCCAGGTCGGATGTTCAATGCCGTAGTATTCAGTAAGAATTCCTCCCACAGTTAGCATTAAACTCAAACACAGTCTTGGAATCAGATCCAAGTTAAGCATTATTTTCCCTGCTGTTTGTCTAGCTTCTCTAGATAATTTATTATTTGTGGCAAATCCACTTGAGTAAAAAACACCGATATCACCACCCAACCAGTAGGCAAATAGCAATAAATGGAGAATGACTGCTATATCTTGTCCTGACATATTGGTATGTTCTATCTAATTAAAACTAATTAGAGTTGTTCTAGCATGTATTCAGCACTACTGACTCTAAATTCTCCGCCGGATTCAACGTTTAGTATTTCAACTACACCATCGTTAGCAATCAATGAAAAACGTTGAGAACGTAACCCCATTCCAAAGCCAGAAGCGTCCAATTCCAAACCAATTGCTTTGGTAAATTCCCCATTACCATCGGCGAGCATTAAGACTTTACCATCTGCTCCCTGACTTTTACCCCAAGCATCCATAACAAAAACATCATTGACAGACATACAGCACACAGTGTCTATGCCCTTTTCTAAGAGCATTTCACATTGTTGAACAAAACCCGGTAAATGTTGCAATGAGCAGGTGGGAGTGAAGGCTCCTGGGACAGAGAATAGAGCTACTCTTTTACCTGTAAATAACTCCGATGGTGTAACAGGCTGAGGGCCCTCTTCAGTCATAGTAGTAAAATTAACTTGTGGTATCTGCTCACCTACAGTAATGGTCATATTATTCTCCTGAGTTATTTAAGTCTTTTGGATATTCTAATGAAATTTATATTTAGCTCAATGCTTTAATTAATCAAAAATAATGAGATTCTTGGAATAAATGAAACAAGCATTAAACCAATAAGCATGATCAATAAAAATGGGATAGTAGATTTACAAACTGTCCAGAATTTTTCTTTAAAAATTCCCATGGCAATAATCAGATTTAACCCAAGTGGTGGCGTCAAGTAACCTATCTCCAAGTTCATGACCATGATGATGCCAAAATGAATTGGATCAATCCCTTGGGAATAAGCAATAGGTCCGAGCATAGGCGCCAATATTAGGATGGCCGAGCCTATATCTACTAAACAGCCAATAATTAAAAGAAAGAAATTGATACCTAGCAATGCAGTTACAGGATTATCAATTCTTTGACTGAGCCATGTGACTAGATTTTGGGGGACTTCTTCATAAGTGAGAAAAACATTCAGACTTAATGCAATCATCAGTACTGGGAATAAAGAGCCCAAGAGTTTCGTAGTCTCTGAAATAACTTCGTATAGAGCCGCCCACTTCATTTCTTTATGAATGAAAGTCTCAACAATTATAGAATAGACAACCGCAACGGCTGCCGATTCTGTGGCAGTAAAATAGCCAGTATAAATGCCTCCTAAAATTATGATGGGCATTAGTAATGCCCATATACCATTTTTTAAAGATCTTAAAACATACTCCAAGTCCCAATTACCCTCTTTGTGACCAAAATTTCTGGTAATAGCATAGACCAGCATTAAAAATGTAAGAACAAGAGCTGGACCTATTCCAGCGATGAATAGATCCCCAATGGATGTTTGAGTCATAATCCCATAAAGTATTAAAGGAATACTTGGTGGAATTACTATGCCCAAAGTTCCAGCAGCACAGAGTGCCCCAAGAGCGAAACTTTTTGGATAGCCAGCGTTAATCAACGCGGGGTACATCAATGTTCCTATAGCTAACAAAGTTACGGTTCCCGATCCTGAAACAGCTGCAAAAGCTGCACAGGAAAGAATAGTTGCTATAGCCAGTCCACCGGGTATCGGTGCAGTAAGTGATTTCATTAAATCAATCAATCTTGCTGCCATGCCGCCTCTTGACATAATGTTTCCAGCTAGAATGAATAACGGGATGGATAACAGGATATCTTTATTAGCTGCATCCCATGCATCTACTACGATATTGCTTACCACCCCGTCTCCAAATGCCCAGTAAGCGTATGCAGTTGCGACACCTAAAACCACAATTAGATTTTGTCGCAATACAAAAAGAAGGATAATAATTACCGGTAAGAGTGCAGCTGTCATGAGTTGTCACCTTGTGGTATTTCATCCCCTCTTCCATCTTCGATATAAGGACGTTGTGATGGATCAATGGTGTAAAACAAGTGTCGTATTGAAGTCAACAAAAAAGCAATCGGTATAACGGCCTGAAAGGGCCAAACAACGATCCTCAATACTATTGATTGGACACTATCATTGTAGGTTTCAATAACAACCTGAAAAGCAACAATGGCAAATAACAAACAAAACAGAGACATTATGGCTTCTTGTATTCTAGTTAAGAATGGATTCCATGATTCAGGGAGCCAGTTGTCAGCAAATCTTGGTCTTAAATGAGCACCTTCAGATGAAGCAACACCCAGACCAAACATAACCACAAACAAGTTTGCATAAACTCCAAGTTGTCTGGACCAGTGTAAGCCAGTTCCCGTGATTTCTCTGACAGCAACATCAGTGAACATCACAAAAACAAGAACAGCAAAGGCAAGGAAGGTAATACCTTTTTCAAACCTATTTAGTAAATTGAGCGTTTTTTCTATGATCATTTTTTATTATTACCGCGTTTCAAATCATAGTTCAAATTCAGTAATGATTTAATAGCAAGGAGATATATATTGAGTTTCATTGTAGTAAACTATAATGGTTCACAACAAATAGATATTGTGTAATCAAATAATGAAAACAAAGGTTGTCTATGTCAAAAGTAGAGCATATTAAAGTTTCAGACGAAGCAAAATTTTTTTTAGCATCCAACCATCAACTATTGATTGATGGAGAATGGGTGCCATCAACTTCAGGTGAGAAAATCCCAGTTTTTGATCCTGGAACGGAAGAAAAAATTGCTGAAGTGGATTCTGGAAATGAGGACGATATTTCCTCTGCTGTCTCGGCAGCTAGAGAGGCACTTACGGGAGAATGGTCTAAAATACCTTCACATGATAGAGCCCAATTGTTAAACAAATTGGCGGATGATATAGATGCCTGTATGCCATTATTGGCTGAGTTGGAAGTCTTAGACAATGGCATGCCTTTAGCATTGGCTCATTATTCAATTGCCAGTCATGGTACAACCTTGCTTAGATACTATGCTGGGTGGGCCACAAAAATCCTTGGAGATACGGTACCTGTATCACCAGGTGGTGTGGCTAATGGTGAATCAATAACCTATACAAGAAGAGAACCAATTGGGGTCGTTGGAGCAATCATTCCTTGGAATTCTCCGTTTATTTTTGCAATTCTAAAGCTAGCCCCTGCTTTGGCAGCTGGGTGTACCGTTGTATTGAAGCCAGCGGAGCTCACTCCTATGACTGCACTTTTCTTAGGAGAACTAATTCAAAAATCAGGAATTCCAAAAGGTGTGGTTAATATTGTTACCGGCTATGGTGAAACTGCAGGTAACGCTCTCTCACATCACAAAAATGTTGATAAGATCGCATTTACAGGTTCAACCGAAGTCGGCAAAAAAATAGTTGCTGCATCTGTTGATAATCTAAAAAGAGTAACCCTTGAGCTTGGAGGTAAAAATCCTGTTGTCGTTTTTCCTGATGCCAATTTGGAAAAAGTTATCCCTGGTGCGGCCAGAGCTTGTTTCTTTCTTCAAGGACAAAATTGTATGGCAGGGACACGGCTTTTTGTTCATCAAGATATCTTTGAACAAGTGATTACAGGGATTAAGGTAATGGCTGAGTCTTTTAAAATTGGCCATGGACTTGATCCAGACAAAGACTTTGGTCCGTTAATTTCGGATACCCAGAGAAAAAGAGTAATGTCGTACATTCAGGCGGGGATTGACGAGGGAGCAGAATTGATAACTGGTGGTAAGATTGCTGGCGAAAAAGGATTCTTTATTCAACCAACAATATTTACGCAAGTCCATGGTGATATGAAAATTGCAAAGGAAGAGATATTTGGCCCTGTTTTATGTGCACAATCATTTGGTGACAATGATTTGGAAACCATTGCTCAGCAAGCAAATGACACCTCATACGGTCTATCAGGTAGTGTTTGGACCCAGGACATTTCTGTAGCCCATAAGATGGCAATGTTAATTGATGCCGGCCAAGTGAGCATTAATTGGCATGCTGCAGTAGATCCAGCAATACCTTTTGGTGGCAACAAACAATCAGGATGGGGAAGAGAGTTTGGCAAAGAAGGTTTAGAACCTTACCTTAAAACCAAAGCTACCTCCGTTATTTTTTAGACTTATTTTAACTACCAAGGGACGTCATTGCCGAATCGGTCTAGGAATTTTCCACTATCGGATGCGGTCAGAAATTCAAACATTTTTTGTTGATCCTCAACGCTGTCTACAGGATCAATTTCTGCTTCTGCTCCACCAAGATGTGTTCGACACCATCCTGGTGCAAGTGCAACAACAATAATATCTTTCCATTCATTAGACATTCCTTTGGTAACCACATTCAGCCCAGATTTACTGGCTCGGTAAGAGTATAAGCCGCCAAAAGTATTTTGATATACAGAACCTAAATCACTAGACATCATGATTAGGGTTTTCTTGTCACTCATTGAAATTTGCTTGCGAAAGGATGTTGCTACTTTAAAAGGTGCAAGCAAGTTTACTTCTAAAATGTCTCTCCATATTTGATAATCCATACTGTTGATTTTTTGATAGTCCATTGCAGCAGGCATTCCTTTAGGTCCACCTGTTCCAGCATTGTTGATTAAAATATCAATTGCAGTGTTGTTATGTTTTTCTGCAAGTTCATCTACTTGTTTGTGATTTGTAACTTCAAGTTCTTCAATGATGAAGTTTGTTCCATATTTATCTTGCAGTTGTAATAACTCTGTTGCTTTTTCTGGTTGTCTTGTACAGGCGATGACTTTCCATTTTTTCTGAGCATATTGAGCAACATGTTCGTAACCTATTCCTCTGTTAGCACCTGTTACCATAACTGTTGACATCACATCTCTACTCCATTTGTGGCAAAAAACAAAACTCAACTATATTTTTGATTCAATATTAAAGATAAATTAATATATATTATATATATCAATAAGATATAGATTTATATTAATGTGTATTATCGTAAATTACTGTTTTATCAATTATTAATATACACTGAATGAAAGTGATTTTATTCTTCTATTTCAACAAAGAAAGTTGAGAATCAAGCGAATAAGTACATTAGAATACTAGCATCTAAAACTAATACAATATGGATACCTTGATATGGATACAACTGAAATAATCAACTCGATCACCCAAATTGCTGCAGACTTTGGTTTACGCCTTCTTTATGCAGTGTTGATCATTTTTGTTGGCCGATGGGTTGTTAAACTTCTTTTAAAGATCATTAAATCAGCGCTTGAGAAGACAACAGTTGAAGAAACAGTAAGAATATTTGTTGCTAACCTTCTCAGCACCTTATTGATGGTGATTATTTTTATTGCTGCCATCAATCAATTGGGTATTGAAACCACATCCATCATCGCTATGCTCGGTGCAGCTGGTTTGGCAATTGGTCTTGCTTTACAAGGTTCTTTAGCTAATTTTGCAGCCGGTATATTGATTGTTATTTTCAGACCTTACAAAGTTGGAGATTATATCGAAGCTGGGTCTGCTGCAGGTACTGTTTTGGATATTCAAATTTTCTCCACAGTCCTAAAAACACCGGATAACAAGGTAGTTGTTGTTCCAAATGGAACCATCATGGATAGCAGCATCATCAACTACACGGGACAGGAGACACGTCGTGTTGACATTATTGCTAGTTGCGGTTACGAAGATGATATAGACAAAGTAAAAGATATACTGCAGGACATCCTCAATCAGGATGAGAGAATTCTTAAAGAACCAGAACCTAGGATTGCAGTTTCAGAATTGGCCGACAATAGCATTAATTTTATTGTGAGACCTTGGGTTAACTCATCCGATGTTTTGAGTGTTAAATACTCAATTTTGGAACAGATTAAGAAAAGATTTGATGCGGAAGGAATCTCAATCCCTTACCCTCAAAGGGACGTCCATATCTACAACCACGATACCAAAGAATAGTTTATCTATATCTGTCGATTGATCAGGTTAGGCTTCTAACATCCATTTCTGGAATTTTGGAGTTGCAGGTGGCTCAAGTCCGGTTTCTTCTTTGCACCGTTGTTTAAGCTCAGTGATGCTTGTGAATCCTTTATCAAAAAGTTTTGTTTTTCCACGAGATTTCGCCATTCTTTTTCTCAGTTGTGTTGTGGCTGATTTATTAACCGCACAATCTTTACTGAGTACGACCCCATAATTTTTCTTAGCACCTTCTCTGGTCACTAGGCCAGCATCAACATCAAATGCGACTCTTTCTGCTTCTCTTGTAAATGGATCTCCCCATCCACCTCCTCCCCAAGTTACATGATAGAGAATGTCACCATCCTCAACTTTGATGCGATCACATTTCGATTGGAGTAATTCTTTGTCTCCATTGCTTCTCACCAATGTTTTAGTACTACGGGCACCTGGATGACCTCCATTGACTCCCCATGGGTAAGTAAGCCAGCGGTCATCATGTATAGAAACTTCTCCAGGTTCTAAAAATCTGTAGGTTGTGCAAAGTGCATTTCCTCCTCGATGGTATCCAGCGCCGCCACTATCAGGAACTGTGTAATACTCTTCTATGACTAGTGGGAAATAACTTTCCAGAAATTCATTGGGTACATTAGTGAAACTAGGCCAGAGCGAATGACCGTCAGGACCATCACCCATTGGTTTGGCTGGAACGCCACCGAATCCTATCATATAGAGTTGATACCACTCACCTTTTTTGTCATAACCTGAATACATGAGGTGGGGGCTGTCAGAGAATCCAGCAGCACAAAGAAAGTCGGGAGCGCCTTGACCTAAGAGGCCTCCCAAGACATCAAATATTCTTCCCAGTGCATGTGTTCTGCAAGATAAGGCAGCTGGGTGTACTGGTTTTAAAAGCGTACCCTTTGGAATTTTTACTTCCATTAAATCGTAAAATCCATCATTAAACATAATTGCTGGATCAAAGACCATGATCATGTAGACACCACAGAACATCTTAAACATCTCTTCATTTAAAAAGAAGTTAACAGAACTGATGGATTGAGGATCCGTGCCTTCAAAATCGAAGATTACTTTCTTGCCTTTTCTCCACATTGCACATTTAATTTTATATGGCCCCATACCAAGACCGTCATCACAAATATAATCTTCAAAATATTGTTTTTCAGTGGGCACTGTATTCATAATCAATTTGCCCATTGCGGTTTTGTTTCTGTCCAATAATTCTTCCAGGGCTGAATAATAAATATCATCACCAAATCTTTCTGCCATTTCCAAGACTCGTTTTTCTGCCATTCTTATTGCGGCAACAATGGCATTAAAATCACTTCTATTCCAATGTGGCAAACGGCAGTTGTGTAAGATCAACTCTAGAAGGTCTTCTTGCAGGACATCATTTCTGTAGATCTTTGTTGGCGGCACCCTAATGCCTTCTTCAAATATTTGACTGGCGTCTGTTGGCAGACTACCAGGAACTTTACCACCGACATCCGTCATATGCCCAAACATAGCTGCATAACTGATAAGTCTACCGTCTTTAAAGATCGGTCTAAGTAATAACCAGTCGTTAACATGGCTGACCGCTCCATTGCATGAATATGGATCCGTAGTCAGAAACATATCTCCTTCTTCCATAGTTCCGTCATAGGCTTCTTTAAATCCATAGATGAAGCTTCCAAATTGTCCGACAACCATTTTTCCCTCTAAGTTAGCTATCATTGGAAATTCATCGCCTTGTTCTCGGATACCTGGAGACATAGCTGTCCTAAATAGAACTGCGTCCATTTCCCAGCGAGCTGAAAACATTGAATTTTCTATAACATCCAAGGTAATTGGGTCAAGCTTTACACGTTTAAAGGGTTTGTTATTGGTTTGAATTATTGTTGTTGGCATGCGTTACTCCTGTTAAGCATCTGGTGTAATCAGAATGTTACCAAATTTATCCACTCGGCCTGAGTGACCTGGTAAAACTACTGTAGTTGAATCCATTTCCAGGACAATGGCCGGTCCTTTGATGACATTTCCTTGTTTTAATTTTGAGCGATCATAGAGTGAAGCGAACTTACTTTTGCCTTCCATGAAGACTTTAGTTTTAGAGATAAATGCTCGTGAGGGTTTATCGTTGCCTCTGGGTACAGATGGAGCTTTTACACTGAGTGCTTTATCTCTAACTACCGATCGTAAATTCACCAGTTCTTTTTCTGCTGGTAGAGCAAATGTGAAGAGCTGTTCATGCATTTCATCAAATGTTGCACCAATCGCATTTAGCCCTTTTCTTCTGAGTTCACTTAAATCAAAATCAACTGTGAGCAGCAAACCTTGTCCATGATATCGAATATCTACCTGATAAGTCGTAGTTCGGTTTTTCTTTGCAACACCTTCTTCATCAAGAGTTTTTGATGCTTTTTTTGCAAGATCAGTAAATATTTGCACCACTTCTTTCTTGCTGGTATCGCTAAATCGTCGGATAAAAGACATGGAGGCCTCGTCTTGAATCGCTGTGGTTACATCTCCATAGGCACATAATACTCCAGGTCCAGGAGGAATAATTACTGGCCATGAATTGGTGAGTTTCCCTAGTGCATTTGCATGCAAGGGACCTGCTCCACCAAAGCCAATTAAGGCGAAATCTCTTGGGTCGTACCCTTTTTCAACAGATACCAATCTTAAAGCCCCATACATGTTTTCGTTTACAATGTCATAAATCCCAGCTGCTGCAGCTTCAACAGATAATCCCAAAGCATCACCAACTGTTTTTACTGCATCTTTGGCAAGATCTTTCCTGAGTATCATATCACCACCCAATCGAACATCAGATGGCATATAACCAAGTACTAAATTTGCATCAGTTACTGTTGGTTCAACTCCGCCTTTATCATATGCAGCAGGTCCAGGCTCTGCTCCGGCGCTCTGTGGACCAACTCTTAGTGCACCTGTAAGTTCAGGTACATGGGCAATAGATCCGCCTCCGGCTCCTACAGTCCTGACATCGACTGATGAAGCACGTACTGTGACATCTCCAACAGAGGTTTCTCTACTTTGTGCGGCTTTGCCATTTTTCACAAGTGAAACATCTGTGGAAGTTCCACCCATATCAAAAGTCAACAGATTATCGTATCCAGCCTGTTGTGCAATCCAGATTGCACCAGATACTCCACCAGCAGGTCCACTCATAAGTAAGTTGACGGGATTACTGTCAGAGGCTTTGGCAGAAGCCAGTCCACCATCTGATCTGAGGATATGCAATTTCACATCTTTCATCTTTCTTTTTAATCCTCGTTGCAGATTTTTTACATATTCTGAGACTTTCGGTCTGACATAGGAATTTGCAACCGTGGTAATCGTTCTTTCATACTCTTGCATTTCTGGAGCAATATCTGAGGAGAGCGAGACTGGTACTCCCGGTAATAGTTTCTTTTTATTTATAATCTTTTTAATTTCCCTTTCGTTGGCGTCATTGGCAAATGAATTGATTAATGAAACTGTCAGTGCTTCAATGCCTTTCTTTGAAAGATCTTTAATGTCTTTTTCAAGCTTTCCTTTTTTTATTTTTCTCAAAATCTCACCAGATGCAGAGATTCTCTCATCTGCTTCGATGGTTAAACCCAGTGGCGCCAAAGGATTACTTTTATTGTATATAACCCAACCGCCTAAACCACCAGGAACAAAGGACCGGGCTATTTGTAAAACTTGCCGATAGCCTTTTGTGGTAATCAGGCCAACCTTGGCACCAGTACCAGTTAAGATTGTGTTAGTTGCAACTGTCGTACCGTGCATAACTGAAGATATTTCAGTGGGGTCAATACCTGCATTATCACAAACTCTTGCGATTCCGTTGAAAACACCAATTGATGAATCCTCAGGGGTACTTGGTACTTTTGCTGTATATAATCGGCCTGTTTTTTCGTCGACAAGAAGAAGGTCGGTGAAAGTGCCTCCTACATCAACACCTAGTCGGTAGCTCATGTTTTCTCCTAGTTTTATTACATACGATGAATAAACTTGTCACTTCATCGCAGGTGGATATTGTAATACGCAGAAGCTGCTCTGTGAATAGAGGAATACGATTTGCTATAAAAAATAATATTTTTTACTGATGATTAATCTCAGCATTCTCTGGAAATATGCCGGCTTTGGGAAGCATAGCAGGAACACTTCTACCAAGTTGTGATTCCAGCCATTCAGTGGTTTTTATAACATCTCTAAGATTAACCCCTGTGGTAACATCAGAACGGTCTAGCATGTACAAAAGGTCATCTGTTGGTATATTGCCTGTTGCTTTAGGAGCAAAAGGGCATCCCCCTATTCCACCAGTTGAGGCATCAATGATTGAAACTCCTACTTCAACAGCAGCAGCAGCATTAGCCAGACCTGTGTTTCTAGTATTATGAAGATGAGTTCTCAAAGGGATGGTTGGATGGAGTTCCTTGATCATGGAGAATACATTTTTGATTTGTATCGGCACAGCAACTCCCACACTGTCAGCTAAACCAAGAATATCCGGTTGTCCTTGCAAAACTTGTTCAGCGATGGCTACTATTTTTTCGGGTTCGACTTCGCCTTCATAAGGGCAGCCAAAAGAACAGGAAATAACGACATTGGTTCTGATCCCAGCTGATTTTGCATCCGAGGCTATTCTTAACCAATTATCGATTGATTCTTGAGTGCTAACCCCCTGGTTTTTCTTATTGTAGGTATCGGTACTCACTATCACCATTCCCACTTCATCAATTCCACAGTCTCGAGCACGTTCAAAGCCTCTCTGATTCATGATTAGTCCAATATAGGTAACATCGTCTCTATCTGGCAAACTTTCAACTAGAGTTTCGGCATCTGCCATTTGGGGGACTTTTTTTGGATGAACAAAGCTAGTTACCTCAATTTGCTTGATGCCAGCATTAATAGTTTTAACGATAAATTCTTTCTTAATATCGGTTGGCAAAATTTCAGGTTCACTTTGCAATCCATCCCTTGGGCCGACTTCTAATATTGAAATTGAGCTCACAACTAATTATCCCTAATAACTGTTTGTTTGATTCTGATCAGTGTAAACCAATATTGTGATATTCTCTACGTTTTGAATTGCTTGTACTTTATGACAAACCTGGGAAAAATTACAGCCGTTACAATTACAACCTCTGACTTGAATCGGATAGTTGAGGTTTATGAAAAATTTCTAAAGTATAGGGTCACTAAAACAGGTCAAATTACCCCAAAAGAATCCTCTGCATGGAATGCAGATCTTTTAACAAACACAGACTATGTTGTTGTGCAACCAGAGAAATCAGATGATTTCTCATTTAGATTTATCCATCAACCGGATCAATCCAATTATATTGCATTTAAAAGTACAGGTTGGAATGCTGCTGAACTCATTGTTGAGGATGTTGATGAACTTGCCGTTGAATTGGAAAATTCCCCTTTCAAAATAATTGGTGCACCAGCTGATCTTTCTTTCACAAAAGATATCAGAGCCATGCAAGTTATAGGTCCTGCCAATGAAATTCTGTATCTTACCCAGTTTAAAAAAAACGTCCCTGAATTTGATAGCCCAAAGCCCCGCTGTTCTGTGGATCAGACCTTCATTGTGATTCTAGCAGGAAAGTCTTTGGATGAAATGCAGGATTATTTTCACGACAATTTTGGATTGGCAAAAGCGACGATTATAGAATCAAGAATTCGATCAATATCAAGGGTTTTTAATTATCCAGAAGATACCAAATACAAAGCTGCAGCTCTAGCGTTAAAAGATCAATCAATGATTGAGCTGGATGAATTGCCCAAAGAAGGAAACAATAGATTTTCCATAGATGGTTATTTGCCTGCAGGCATTGCTATGGTTAGTTTTCTTTATTATGAGTCCCCTGAAGCATCCAAAAACACATATCCTTCAAACTTGCCTTCTCATGAGTCTATATTGTGTTCAGTGCAGAAAGGAACAACCAATGAATTAATTGAATTAATTCATTGTTAGATACATTATATAGTAGTATTTAATTTAACTTAACAAATGAGGGGGTTAAGAGATGACTATAAGAATTAAATTTACAGTACTTGCTGTTGTGATGATCTGTTTAAGTTCTTTCAGCTTTCAGAGTTATGCTCAGGATGAAGGTGGGCTTGAAGAAATTGTTGTTACTGCACAAAAAAGATCAGAATCGATGCAGGATGTTCCTATCTCCATCCAAGTTTTTTCTGCAGATGCAATCGAACGCTTAAATATTAGCAATACCATTGATTTGGTCAGAAATGTACCAAATATGATTGGTATCAACAATGTAGGTTTGCCACAGGCAGCATCCTACTTCCTTAGGGGTGTCGGACAGGATGAGTCTATATCTTCATTGGATCCAGCTGTTGGTACGTTTGTTGATGGAGTTTATATTTCCAGGCAAATTGCTAACAACACCAGGCTTTATGATGTTGAAAGAGCCGAAGTTCTGCGTGGACCACAAGGGACCCTTTACGGACGAAACACCAGTGGAGGTGCAGTACGCATCATTACGCAAAAACCACACGATCACAACGAGGGCTTTATTGATATTGCTTACGGTGAGTACGACACTACAGAGGTCACTGGGAAGGTCAATCTTGTGATTAGCGACAATATTTTTGCAAAGTTCACAGCCTTTCGCTTGGATCAAAGTGATGGATTCTTAGAGAATGTGACTCTCAACAGAGATCAGTGGGTACGCGAGGCAACGGGTGCAAGGGTACAGATTTTATACTCGCCATCAGACCAATTCGAGGCTTTGTTTAGTTATGAGCACAGTGATGATGATACCGGCGGTATTGTTGGTGCCAATGCTCTCAGTGCATGTTGTGCTGATGATGTTTACAAAGTTGAGAGTGGCCTTGAAAATACTTGGGCTGGTACTAACTTAGACGCATATAGCCTCAAGGCAACTTGGAGTTTAGATAAGATGGATATCGACTTAATCATGGCTCGTCGTGACTTAAACCACAATTTTATGAACGATTACTCAGATGGCGTTATTCCTGCTTACATCATTCCAAATGACAGCGATCATGTGCAAGAAAGTGTTGAGCTGAACTTCAGTGGAGAGCGACGAGATGGAGCCATCCGCTGGGCAGCAGGAGCGTCCTATTACGATGATGATAATGACGTTACCTTTGGTGACGGTTTATGCCTCTTCGGTTGCGTTGTAGAAGCAACTTTTTGGCGAGACATGACCAATGTGACTAAAACAAGGGCGGTCTATGCAGATGTTGCTATTGATATTAATGACCAATGGACTCTCACCGTCGGTGGAAGACACACAGATGATGATCGGGTAATGACTGTTCAACAATACATTGATGTAAATCCGTTAGCTATTCGATTCAGAAATCGAGGTAATTTTCTCAATAGAAGTGGTTACATACCAATGTGGGGAACTGCAGATGTTGTAGCTTTGGGTACACCAGATCGGTTTAACGTCAGTGAATTTACCAGTCGTGTGGTTATCGAATACAATCCAACAGACTCCATTATGGTCTATGCAAGTGTGGCCGACAGCTTCAAAGGCGGTGGCTGGGCAGCTCGTGTGACAGGCGTGGCTGATTTCAAAGGCCTGACGCCTGAATTTGTTGAAAGTATCGAGTTAGGTATGAAGAGCCAATGGCTTAATGACACTCTCAGGTTCAACATCACCTACTTTGATTCAGACTATGATGATCTGCAGGTAACTGCAATTGATCAGGTATCTGGTGCTTTTGTTTATTCAAATAAAGCCGATGCCTCGGTTGATGGGATTGAAGCAGAGTTTGTTTACGCCCCGCAGGATAACTTAACTGTATTTGCAAATGTGGGAACTCTGAATGGAAATTATACTGATGTCAGACCGGGTGCAGAAGGCTTGATGACAAAAGAACTCAAAAGAACGCCAGATATGAGTTATCGGTTGGGAGTCTTGTATGACCAAGATATTGGAACTGGTGAATTGAATCTCTCTGTAGTACTTAACCATGAGGATGAGTATTTCACCAATCAGAATAACACCCCATTCGGCACAAGACCTAGTGCAGATACATGGGATCTGAACGTAACTTATAGACCCAATAATGCAAATTGGAGGGTTACTGCTGGTTGCACCAATTGTGCTGATGAGGATCGATTTAATTCAACACTAGATTTTGGAACACTTGGATTTGCAACTCAATTCCAGGATATGCCTAGATTGTGGAGAGTATCTTTCCGTTACGATTACTAAATACATAGTATTTAAGAATTGTTAAAATGATTGGCCGGTATTTGTTACCGGCCAATTTTTTTAACTAATCAAATAAATCTTATTTATGGACTTTAATTTAATCAGCTTGGTTCTTTTGACGCTG
>Ga0209034_10000773_pt1 | contig 15802 bp, 16 predicted proteins | sample MarorgKNORR_S2LV_2_FD_188219 | JGI IMG/M metagenome (GOLD analysis project Ga0209034, IMG submission 188219) | Marine microbial communities from the Southern Atlantic Ocean, analyzing organic carbon cycling - 250m_A/KNORR_S2/LV (SPAdes) (version 2) | ecosystem: Environmental > Aquatic > Marine...
GCGCTTGAACCAGCACGAGGCTTGGTAGCCATCACACCGTTGGCAGCTGCGGGCACGCTGAAGTCATCCAGCCAAGCCGCGTCTGCGATTCCGTCTGCTCCGAAAGTGGGCAGAGAGACTCCTAGCACAGCCATGGTCTCCATGATAGCCGCTCCATCACTGGAGTAGGATACCATAACCACCGAGTCGCACTCAGCGTCAGCGATAGCCTGAACCTCGGCAGCGAAGTCAGTCTGTGTGTCCTCGTAGCCAATCTTGGTGCACAGGAATTCCTCCCCACCCCAAGCGCCCGCGAAGGCATCTGCTAGACCAGCGCCGTAATCGTTGGTCATGTGGATCAGAGCCGGGTTGCCGACACCAGCAGCGCCCACCATGTCAGACATGGCGGGACCCTGTATAGCGTCGCTCGGAACGACTCGCCAGAAGCCTGGGTAGGCACTGGCATCGCTCAGTCCGGGGTTGGTACTCGCGTACGAGACCTGCACAACGCCAGCAGCGCTCAAGACCGCGTTAGCGGCCATCGAGGCACCAGAGCAGGCAGCTCCTGCAACACCGACTACGCCCGCGTCCACTAGGGACTGGGCGGCTCCAGAAGCGACATCGCCGCTGCAGCCGGAGTCGGCCTCGACCAGTTCGAAGTTTCCACCGGCCGCGTTCAGGTCGTCAATCGCCATCTGTGCAGCCACAGTAAAGGGCGGTGCGTAGACGGCGATCGGGCCCGTCAGCGGGTTCAGCAGTCCAATCTTCGTGGTCGTAGAAACAGGAGGTACGAAATCGGGGTTGGCCACACCCATGTAGTGGGCGGCCAGCTCCTCTGCGATTGCGTCTCCAACATCCACGTCGAAGCCCTCTGCGTTACCATCCGCGTCCAGATTCTCGAACGGCGGGTAGAACGGGTCTGTGCAGAACTCCAAGTTACCAGACTCGAGGACACCGGTTAGGGTGCTTCCCTCGGTGGGCGTCGGGTAAGCCGAGGCAGTGTCTGCGGTCCTGTCGTCCGTGAGGACCACAGCACCTTCGAACCAGGCTCCGAAGATGGCGTCGTACTGACCACCATCGACAAGTGCGGTTATCGCGACGTTCAGAGCGTCTTCAAGCTCGTCAGAGTCTTCGCGAATAGCCAGACCGAACGTCTCATCAGAGAAGGTCGTTAGAAGATCGCCCTCCAATGCGAGCACGGGTGCATCGCCGAGTGCATAGTCTGCATCTCCGTTGTTTACTGCGAGTATTACCGAGGGGAAATCGGTGTACGCTTGGATCGTAGCGGCGCCCAGGTTCTCCTGTGCGTAGATGTCCGAAGTGGTTCCAGATTGCAGAGCAATCGTAGTTCCAGCCGCGTTCAAATCGCCGATGCCAGTTATGGCAGCGGCTCCACTAGCTCCAATGACTCCCTGGCTGCTGGTGTAGTAGCCACGGGTGAAATCGACCACTTGGTCTCTCTCATCCGTCTTGGTCATCGCCGAGAGAATAGCATCACACATATCTCCCGCATTCAGGTTGGGGATGATGGGGTCCCAGTCAGAGGTCACCCACACAGCGCTTACGCCTGCTGCGGGTGTCAGCTCCCAGGTTGGGTCGTATGTACACGTCCCATCGTCGGATGTCGCATCAGCGTTGTAGTTGTTCGCAGTAGCGTCCATACAACCCATTACGTCTTCCGGTTCATCATCTCCCCCTAGACAACCAGCGAAAGCTGCCGCCAGCATGCTTAGGGTAAGCATCATTGCAATTATTTTCTTGTTTTCCATAACGTATTCACGTTCCAGTGGCGGCGCGACAATGTGTACCCGTTATAGATATTCGCGATTATTACCGTAGGTAAACCGATTGGGCCGTAAAATTGGGAAAAATTACACGATTCGCGGTTTTTCGGGGTCCTACGCGAGATTATTCGATAGTGAGGATGATGGAGTGCAACCTCTCCGGAGGGCTGTGGGAGGCAAACCGATGGACTACGCATCCAGCGGTGTCGACATCGATGCCGAGGGTCGTGCCGTCGAGAGCCTGATTGGTGCTTTGGGTTCCTCTGTGAGGTCCCCGGGACAGAAGGGCGCTCCCGTGCCCCTCCCAGGGGGCTTCGGAGGCATCGTCGAATTCGGAGATTCTAGGCTGGCGCTGGCTACCGATGGGGTCGGCTCCAAACTCCAACTGGCCACTCAGATGGGGCGCTTGGAGGGAGTGGGCATCGACTGCATAGCGATGAACGTAAACGACCTCATATGCGTGGGTGCTGAACCGCTCGCCTTCGTCGATTACATCGCTGTCCCCAAGACCGATCCTCATGTGCACTCGGTGCTCGGCGCCTCGCTCGCAGAAGGATGTCGTTTGGCTAGAGTAACGCTGGCGGGTGGAGAGACGGCTACCCTTCCGGGGATTGTCACAGAGTTAGACCTCTCAGGCACTGCTCTCGGGTGGTTCCCGACCGGCCATGCAATCACAGGTGAGGGATTGGAATCTGGCGATGCTCTGATTGGTCTTCCGAGCAGTGGCATCCACTCCAACGGCTTCACACTGGTCCGCGCTGTGCTCGAGCGCTCCGGCGCGCAACTCGACGAGGTTCCTCCGTTCGATTCCGAGCACGATGGCCACTTAACTCTGGGAGAGGTGCTCCTGAATCCAACTCGAATCTATGTCGACCCATTGGTAGATCTTGTGCTTGCCTGCAGGAGCGGAAACGGTCCTTGCGCCTCGGCAGACATCAAGGCGATGGCGCACATCACCGGAGGCGGGCTGTCCAATCTTCTGAGGCTGCACGAGACGCTGGGTTGGCACATCGACGACCCGTTGCCCGTTCCTCCTGAGTTCCAGTGGATTGCCGAGGTCGGCTCGGTCGAGAGCAGAGAGATGCATCGCACTTTCAACATGGGGATGGGGATGGTGCTGGCAGTCTCCGAGAGTGTTGCTGGTCCGGTCTCAGAGTGGTTGGCTGGGCGTCTTCAAGGCACTCGGAGAGTCGGTTCTGTAAACAACGACGGTAGAAGAGTCACTCACGCAGATCCCAGCGTCGTCTTCGAGCACTACTGAGTGGTTTGCACCGTCGTCAATACCTTGTGCAATAGGCTTCTCGGACCAGCATGGAATCGCGGGAGCCCGAAGGCTGGCCCGGTGTGCTGCACCGAGAGGGGCGAACGCTGTGCAGGCTGGCTGTCGATCCCGCGGAAGCGGGTTCTGGACCTGCTGCGAAGGGTGAGGGGGCGATCTTCCACAACCCGGCGATGGCTGGCAGCCGGACTCGGAGCGTACTCCTGATGCAGCACGCGATCGAGACCGGTCTGCTCGGCGACAGTACGGTATACGCGCTGGATGGTTTGTCCGCTTCGGGCTTGCGTGCCCGACGCTGGCTGAACGAACTCCCAGCGGACATCGCCGGTCGAATCAGCGCGACGATGAGTGACATGGATCCAGTAGCACTGGACTGGGCTATGAGGTGCCATGAGGAGTTTCCACCCGAGCATGGCGAGGGTGAGTTGATCGCACACCTCGGGGACCTGAGGAAGACCGTTCTGGAACACGGCCGCCACTGGGTCGACATTGACCCGTATGGCTCTCCTCTTCCCTTCCTCGATACGGCCATCCAGTCGCTGGCCCGAAGGGGTGTCATGGAAGTCAGCGCAACCGATAGCGCAGCCTTGACTGGTTCTTCGAAAAACGCACTATTGCGGCGCTATGGGGCACGTGTGCGAACAGACGGACTGGCGCATGACTCTGGTTTGAGAGTTCTACTTGCTACAGTGGCGAGGGCAGCAGCACGGCACGAGAGGTCGGTCGAGCCACTGATGTCAATCTGGGAGTCTCACCACCTCAGGGTCTCCATGTGTGTGGTCCGTGGCGTCGAGGGTGCTAATCAGGTCGAGGATTCGCTGGGTTGGAGAATCGGTTCCCCCACTGCCGATGAGGTCAGATTGTCGATTTCCGCGGGGCTGCAACCGGAGACTTCGCTGAACTCGCTACCGATGCACTGCTTCCTACCGTTATCACATCCGGTTGAGCGCTCTGACAAGCGCGTCTCTGGGCCACTATGGATCGGACCGATCGGTCAATCAGAAGCGATGGCTTCCCTCACCGAGGAAAGGGCTCTGGATATCTGTGGACCAATCGCATCCGAGGAAGATTCCGTCGGATGGTCGGAGAGGGACTTCGAGTACGAGCGCAGGCGAATCGCACGTAGCGTCAGGCACATCTCAGACGAGGCTTCGGTCATCGGTTCCCCTCACCTCATTCTGGTCGACGATCTGGCCAGTTGGCTCGGCTCGGGCTCGCCTCCCAGCCCCTCGGGGATGGTGCAGGCGCTGTGCGAGGCCGGACACCGGGCGGCGGTCGCGCACTACGGCAAACCCGCATTCAGGACAGATGCGCCCTGGGATGCGATCGTCTCGGCCGCTGGAACAGGTAGGTGAAGTCATGGATGAGGTACGAGAGAGGCTGCTCTCGATGTCGGGGGCTGCATCACAGGCAGGGATCCCGCTGGCATGGTTCGAGGAGTTGTACTCTGCAGCCGACCGGGACGATGAATGGATACCATGGTCTGATGGCCGCCCGAATCCGCTGGCTGTCGAATGGGTAGTAGGGCAAAATGACCCGGGGCGTGCCTTGGTTGTAGGCTGCGGGCTGGGTGAGGATGCTGCCTTCCTAGATCAGCGCGGATGGGATGTGACAGCCTTCGACATCTCGCCTACAGCAATTGAATGGGCGAAGGAGCTGTTTAGCGATTCCAAGGTTGAGTGGCTCGCGGCTGATCTGCTCGAGCTTCCAGAGGAATGGGGCGCTTCTTTCGACATGGTGCTGGAGGTCCACACCCTGCAAGCCATGCCCGAGTCTGTTCGTTTGCAAGCCTCACCTGCTCTCGCGCCCTTAGTCAGAGAGGGCGGGCATCTGGTATGCATCGGCAGATACCAGACCGATACTGAGCTCGAGGAAGGGCCTCCTTGGCCTCTTCCAAGGTCGTTCATCGAATCCGTTGGCGAGAGTCTCGCATTGCAAAGCCTCGATGTATGCTCGTTGCCCGACGATGAGCCGGATGTATCTCGATTCAGAGCCGTATGGAGAGCGTAAGTCTAGCCGCCGATGTAGGACATCTCGACCCGGGGTAGGGCCGATGTCTCCTCTGAGCGCACCTCACTGTATCGGTCCTCACGTCTTGACCAGATAGCCGAAATCGCCTCACTCAGGGCTTCTCCCTCGGCACCGTTGTGGATGATTGCCCTAAGGTCATGTCCACCAGAGGCGAAAAGGCAGGTGTGGAGTCTGCCATCCGCGGACAAGCGCGCTCGCACGCAGTCCCCGCAGAATGGCTTGCTGACTGACGAGATGAAGCCTATCTCCCCCGAGCCATCTGAGTGAGCCCAGCGACGGGCAACATCGCTCGGCCTGCTCGATTCGACCGGTTCCAGTTCGAACTCTTTCTGCAGGTATCCCAGCAGGTCAACTGAGGGGACGACCTGTCCGAGTTGCCATCCGTTGGTCCTGCCCACGTCCATGTACTCGATGAAACGCACAGTCACCCCCGTCCCCTTGAAGCGGCGGACCAGCGGCGCGACCTCTGTCTCGTTGACACCTCGCTGCACCACGCAGTTCACCTTGACAGGAGACAGTCCGGCCTCCACTGCCGCATCAATCCCTCGCAGCACGACCTCGACCGGGATGCTGCTGTCGGTCATCTGAGAGTGGATCTTGGGATCTAGTGCATCGAGGCTTACGGTGACCCGGTCGAGTCCAGCATCAGCCAGTCGTGGAGCCTGTCCGGGGAGAAGTGATGCGTTAGTAGTCAGGGCGACCTCGACTCCTGTGGAAGAAAGTCGGGATATCAGATCGTGCAAGTCAGGGCGTAGCAGCGGCTCGCCGCCGGTTATGCGCACCTTCTCCAACCCGAGCGGTCTGCAGGCGATTACTACCTTCTCAATCTCCTCGAAAGATAGGTAGGCGCGTCGTGGGAGGAAGGTGTGATCCTCGCCGAAGCGCTCGCGTGGCATGCAGTACCTACATCTGAAATTGCACCTGTCAGTGACCGATATCCTCAGGTCGCGGAAGGGCCTGCCCAGTCTGTCCAGCAGGTCGGAGTCGGCCATGTTTCAGCGTGGAGCGTTTCGGTGATGAGGCTTGCCTGTGTGCGGACAGGTTGAATAAAGGGCTGTACCAGCCGGCTATCGAGTCCCATGCTGAGTATCAGCCCGAAAGCCGGCGAGATGTTGGACCAATTCGCATCTCAGACCGAAGAGGCCAGCGAACTGTGCCTCAGAGTAGAGATCATCGGAAGAGGGCCGAAGGGTTTCCAGTACGACCTACAGTTCATCGATGCCAATGATGCCAAAGATGACGACATCAGGTTGCAAATCGAGGACAGGGAGGTGCTCGTCGCGGCGAGGAGCGCTCAGTACCTCGAAGGCACCACGCTTGACTACAAGGAGACGCTTATGGGCGGCGGCTTCAGCTTCGACAATCCCAACCCGATGTGGATGGACGAGCTCTCTAAGGCGGTCGCCGATATCATCGCCAGCGAGGTCAACCCCGTAGTCGCCTCGCACGGTGGCCACGTCGACCTGATTGGTGTAGATTCGGGCAAGGCCATCATCGCCTTCGGCGGTGGCTGCCAAGGGTGCGGGATGGTCGATGTCACACTCAAGCAGGGCGTCGAGGTCATGATCAAGGACAGCGTGCCAGGTATCTCCGAAGTGGTCGATGCGACTGACCACGCAGCGGGCACCAATCCGTTCTACTAGTCAGAAGACCATCGGGACATCGTCCTCGTCGTCTGTGTCAGGTGGCGGTAGGGCCATCGACTGAGCGCGCTCGAAGGCCTCTCGTACGCGCTCCTCGATGTTTCGAGCATCATCCAGAAGGCCCTGAACTGGAATCTCCCGGTCTATCAACTCGCTCAGACCTTCGATTGCAATCAGAGCGGCTCTGGCATCGGGATACATCGGGTTGCATTCGGCAAGCAGAGCAGTGACATCGAGTCCTCTCCTCTCGCCCTCTGCAATCAGGTAGCCGGATATTCCCGCGACGATGCCATGCTGAATCTGCTGGATGCTGGCATTGTCGAGTTGTTTCCGGCTCATCTGTGTCGAAGAGACCCCCCAGAGGTCACTATCCTCCTTGATGCCAAGATCATTGCTGACCACGCCGTCAATTACGATCAGACGGTCGAATCCTCCCTTAGTGAACCACTCTAGGACCGTCTCGCCGAAGTATACGTCGTTGTCACTGGGGAACTGTATCTCAGCGGTGAAGACGCCCAGACCATCCCCTTGGTATACGCGCACGGGGTGTTTGGGCACGGAATCGTGGATCAGCGCGATGGCTGGGAACTCCGGATGCATGACCGTTCCCATCGGGCTCAGTTCCAATGTCTGGATGAGGTGCGAGGTCGCGATGACGCCCACTGAGCCCACGGTAGAGAAGCCACATACAGCGGTACCACCCAGACGAGTGGGGTCGGCTTCAGCGTGAAGCACTAGGGGGTAGGCACCGCTCGAGTACTCGTCCATTGAACTGCCCCCACAATCGAGGTTTATTGAATCCCCCGATGAACATGCCTCCCGGAGCACCGAGAATCGCGGTGTTGCTGTTATGGAACACGGCGATAAATTAACATCGAAGACATACAGTGGCAGGATGCATGAGCGGGGTTGGGAGCAGCGGAGTAGGTAGGATATACATCAAAGCGGGTTCAGAGGAGATCGATCTCTCAGGCTCGGCTAGGGAAGTAAACGACGCGTGGCTGAACATCACCAAGCAAGACACCTGGCAGTCAACTCTCTCCAGAATAAGGGTGGCTAGGCAGGAAGCCATCGAAAGCGCTCGTGAAGTCGCGATAAAAAGTGGCATTCCGGAGCGCGGTTCTGCATTCAGACGTCTCGTCGACACCTGCGGCATCGAGAAAAAGAGTGATGTGATTCTAGCGGCCATCCACTATCTCAGATCAGTAGAGAAGGAGATGGACACCCCTCCTCGGGACCTGAAGACACTGATCTCCCAAACCAAGAAGTGGACTGATGATGATGTCTCAAAGTGGAATCTATCTCTCTACATCAACCGGATGTTGAAGGGGGGCTCGGGGCAGATGCCCATGTTGGAATACCGCAAGGACAAGCCAGAAAAGAATCGCTACGTCGTCTTGACGGAGACCGGTCTCGACCACCTCGAGAAGTTGTCGTTGTGAGTTGGTCGCGTGACGGAATCGCCGAAAGACTGGTCCTTCACCTCGCATGTCGGCGAGGACCTGCGTGAGGCGGATCTAGCCGAGGCGGATCTCAGACGGGCCATCTTCGACAATGCCGATCTGGAGGGAGCTAATCTCTCAGGTGCTAACCTGCGTGATGCGTCGCTCAAGCGGGCGAATCTGATGAAAGCGGCTCTGGACGGAGCAGACCTGCGAGGGGCTAAGATGATCAAAGCTAGGTTGGGCTTCTCGAACTTGCAGGGAGCGCGCCTGAACGGTACGGACATGCGGGGGATCCGCGGCAAGTACGCTGTCTGGCGTGATGCGAATTGGTGGGATGCCGAGATGGATGACTCACTCCGCAAGGCACTTGCCAAAAAGTGGCCGAGGCAGTAGTCACTCGGGAGCGAGTCTGGCGAGTCCTTCTCGCATCCAGTCGGGAACCGTAACTTTCTGCCTGACGTTCTCCATGTCTACACAAACCGTTACCTGATCCGAGGTCCAGCACAGCACGTCGTCCTGATTGCGGAACTCGTAGCGCCACGAAATCGAGGTGTTGCCAATCCTCGGGACGGTGATTGTGCAGTGGACGGTGTCGCCGTAGGCGAGCGGGTGGAGGAACTGTGCGTCGCTGTGCACCAGCGGGAAGCCGATACCGTGCTCGTGGAGAATCGTGTCGTAGTGCATCCCGCAGGAGTGCTCCCATGATTCCTCGTAGAACCGGTGGGCGAGATCCCAGAACTGGGGGTAGTAGACTATCCTGGCCATGTCGATCATCGGGAAGTCGACCCGTCTCTGGGATGTGAATGCCATGCTGCCGCCTCGGGCACCTCATGCTTGAACGCTCGGTCGTAGGGGTGGCGGACCCACCGCGATTCGAACACGGGTTTCCAGCTCCGGAGGCTAGAGTGATATCCAGGCTACACTATGGGTCCAGTGACGTAGCCAAGGACCTCCCCTAATTGAATCGGTCGCAATGCTATGCGCTGAGTCCGTAGTGGCGGACCCACCGCGATTCGAACACGGGTTACGAGCTCCGCAAGCTCATGTGATATCCAGGCTACACTATGGGTCCAGCACGTTTTCCACCGGCGGCCTCTGTTTAACCCCGACGGTATTGGGCAGTAATCACATGCTCAGCGGGAGCACGGTCTTCCACCTCGGCTCGGCCAGCTTCTTGGCGTTGGGGGCAATCCTGGTGTTCTTGGTCTTGTGAGTCAGCACGCCGTGCATGCCCTCCACGGCGAACCTCACCCGCAACTCCAGCATCCGGTCCCTCTCAGCGGTGTTGAACTGCTCGGAGTCCAGTTCGACGGTGGTCGTAGCCTCTTCATCGCCCTCGTTCCTCAGGCTCAGGGTGTTGCCCTCGATGTCTACCCTAGGAGAGAAGTCGTAGTCCTTCGGGTCGTTCATCCAGACCTCGGCATCGACGATGAGTCGGTTACGTACAGAGACCTTGGTTATCTCCATCGACTTGACCATGCATCGCCATCGAGGGCGAGTTCAAAGCACTTCGCCAACGACTGTGAGCGTATCACACACCGATCTCACTGACCCTAGGGACCATGATGATGAATTCGACCACCAGCGTCCAATCGTTGCCTTGGTCGGGGTCGACATCGTCCACAGGCAGGTCCGGGTCGCATTGGTCAGCGGTTATCGTCCAGAACCACGTGCCTTGGCCGAAGCGCTCTCCGGGCTCGTTCAGCAGGCTCTCGACTAGGCCCTCTGATGAGTCCGCTGTGATAGTGTAGCCGCTCTCGGGGTGAGTGTTCATGTCACCTCTGTCGATAGAGGCACTCGCGTTCTCGGTGAAATTGTCGTGGCTGGTCGATGCGAATGTGCTCCAACCCGTCTCGGGGATGTTTAGGGAGAGTGTGAAGTTGTCCTCGGGCCACGTGATCGGAAGTATGTCACGAGCGAGGGTGAGGGTCGCGTTGACCTGTATCATCCTCGCTCCGATGCCAGGATTATGGCTGATTTCGTAACTCTGCCCTTGCTCGAGGTAACCAGACCATTCGGCCTCGATGTGCTGCTCCTCCCAGACCACGCTGAATGTGCGTGAAATCACCATCAGGCTCCACACCACGGTGTGCATTGCTCCCTTGTCGTCAATCACCGATACGGAGCCGGTGCGATTTCCCGAACTATAGATTGTCAGGTCGACAAAGGACGAAGTGGCATCGGCATCGTTGGTCTGGTCGCCGTCGTGATCAGAGTCCGAGCCCAGATCGAAGTCCCACATGAATTCGACAGCGGCCCCCTCAGGGTCGATTGAGTTGCTCGCGTCTAGCCTCGCCGTGTCTCCAGCTCGGATGTAGGTAGGCATCTCGAGTTCGATTATTGGTGGAGAGTTCACGAATACAGAGATGGAAGCAGTATCGCTCTCACCGTTGTCATTGACCACCGTGACCTCCGCCTCGTGGTAGCCAGCTACATCGTAGGTGTGACTGACTATGCCTTGTTTGGTATCTCTGGCCTCACCGTCGCCGAAATCCCAGTAGTACTCGTCAATAATGGTGGGATCCGGAGTGGTCGATTCCCTAGCGTCAAAATTCACTGTCTCGCCGACGTTAATCTCCTGTCTGTCTGCGCTGATTCTGGCGTTGGGGGTGGTGGAACTGAGCCCTGAGCATCCCACAAGGCTCGTTGCCAGCAGCATCACGATGATTACGCAGCACAACGCTCTGGGGCTCTTAGTCACGGAGTCACTGCGATACTGGCCGCTCATAGGGGTGTTGGAATCCGGCTCGGTGCTGTGAGGTTTACGAGAGTTCATGGACGGTGCCACGCATGGGCGGCTGTGTCCGCTGGAATGCTGAGTGGTTATCGCGTTCTCGGATTCGACCTCGAGACCACGGGTTTCGATTACCGGTCGGACAGGATTGTGCAGTTCGCCCTGATTGGGAGCGATGTGGATGGTAGTCACATCAATCTGCAGTCTCTGATCGACCCCAGAGTACCCATCCCCCCGAGTACCACTCAGGTGCATGGTATCACTGACGATGATGTGAGGGGGGTGGGTGAGTTCAACCAGCATGTGGCAGACATTTCCTCTATGATTGAGGACTCCATCATCGTCGGGCACAACGTCGTTCAGTTCGACTGGAGGTTTCTCGAGATGGAGTGCATGCGAGCGGGGGTGGAGGCCCCGCGCCCGCGGGCGATTATCGACACTTTGGTCCTAGCTAGGAGGTTAGGCATCCCAGGGCGGCACACACTGGGGCATTTGTGCGAGCGATTCGAGATAGGGATGGACAGAAGCCATCAGGCCGACGTCGACGCTGCTGCCACCCTCCTCCTCCTATGGAGGATACTAGAGGCCTATCAGGAGAAGGCTGAGAGGATCATTCTCGAATTGATTTGAGAAGGGGTGTCCACGGAAGGACCTCACACCAGTCACCCAGATGCACTATCTTGCCGTCGACTCTGACGCTGCCGAGGAAGATGGCATCCTCGTATCCGGAGTCCATCAGCTCGCGCATCTGGTCGAGCGCCTGATCTCGGAGTATGGCGCCGAAGCGGTGATCCGAATGAGCCAGTTCGCCGTCTTCGCCGACAGGTGGCATACGTTCGAACAGCGCCGCTCCCGACTCCGGGTCGAACTTGACTGCTCGCACCACCTCGTCGCGAAACATGCTGCCCGGAGAGAGTGTGCCGTCCCGGCGAGCGGCCCACCAGGTGGGGCACCAAGCCTTCCACTCACAGAAGCCGCACTGCAGATCCCCTGGGGTACCTTCGAGGGGTTCCTCGGTTGGTCTCATGCCCTCCCAGGCCGCGAAGGCGTCGTCGAGGACTGAAGGGCCGTCAGCTCGGTGGACGGTCTGATTCGAAGAGTACCAGCCCTCGGCGTACACCGGAGGGTGGTCGGGGTTGATTTCCTTCAGCAGGTCGCGGTAGAACCTGAGTTGGCGGCTCACCTTCTCATTGAGTTTCTGTTTCGGTGGGTTACCGGTCTTCAGGTCGGCGACAATCCAGCCCTTCGAATCTCCATTCTCGTCAAGGTCAGCTACTAGTAGGTCCAGACGACCCATCAGACGACCGCATTCAGACACCAGAGTGCCTTCGTTGGACAGTACTATGCTCTGGACCTGTTTCCACTGGGCCACAGTGACCTCTGAAAGGGCAACTTTACCCATATTTGACTTGGAGAAAAGGATGTTGAGTGCGCCTACGAGTCCATCGTGGGCCTTCGTGATCATCTCGTCTTTCCACCTCGGATGACGAGGGGTGGCGAGGAAGATGTCGCGCTCCAAGGCCCAGTGGCGGTCGAGTACCGCCTTGGAGGTGGGAGGTAGCCATGCAATCTCGGAGTCGTCCTTGTCTGAGAGATCAAGATTGCACAGATCCTCGACCGAGTTATGCACGGCTGTTCCCATGGCTGCTGGCATGCTGGCCTTGCGCGGCAGCCGCTGACGGGACAGCCAGTACTTGCGCGGACACTCCTCGTACCGGTTCCACGAAGAAGGTGACAACTGATGTGCAGTGAAGTCGCCTTCCACTCTATTCCCGCCCCCTGCACATGGACCGGGCGTGACAACGGTTAACAGCATCGTAGGTGCATTTCCCATCGATGTCGGAGAAGCCGGAGGTAGAGGTCGACTCGGATTTGAACGCCGCAGGCGCTCTCGTCGTCAGTTGCTTCCCGTCTATCGGCTTCGTAAGCAGCATCGTGGCGCATTACCTAGTCGACAAACTAGATCTGGAACTGGTAGGCGGTGTCAGACATCCGAAACTGCCCCCGGTCTGTCTCGTTCAGGACGGAAAGCCACTTCCTCCGATGAGATTCTACTCCGGAGAGCCGATCTGCAACATGGAGCGGTGCGACAAGGTTGTTCTGATTGCTTCTGAGATTCAGGTCTTGCCGGAACTAAACCTGCCGCTCGCAGACACTCTGCTCGACTGGTGCTCGGAGAGCGGGGTAGGCGCGACCATCCTGATTGATTCCTACGCTCAAGGCATCGGCCAGCAGCACTCGATTTTCGACGATGACGAAACTGACGAAACTATGCTCGGAATAGGCTCTACTGAAAACTCACACAAGACTCTGTCCGGCCTCGGAGTGCCTCTGCTCAAGCAGGGAGTGGTTGGGGGCATCACAGGAGTGATGATGGGAGAAAGCCGGAGGAGAGAGATCGATGTGATGGCGATTCTCGCCGAGTCGGACGGAGAGATCGGGGGTAGCCTCCCAGACGCTCGTGCGGCGGCACGCATCATCGAGTGTCTCGACGAGTTGCTGCCTGCGGTGCACCTAGACCCTGAGCCCCTGTTGGCCGAGGCCCAGAGGATAGAGGGCGAGATCCGCGAGATGATGGCGGTGCACCTCAATCCGCCCAGCGACACCGAAGGCGCACCTAGTTCGATGTATGGCTAGAAATCGCCTAGTGACTCTTCCTTAGGGGGCTCTGTCCCCATCATATCAGTAAGTTCGACCTCTGTCAGAACATCGACGCCTAGTCTGTTGGCCTTGTCGAGCTTTGACCCGGCCGACTCTCCTGCGACAAGGAAATCCAGTTTGCCAGAAACTGAAGTCACCACCTTCCCACCCTCGGCCTTGATGGAAAGTGCGACCTCCTTCCTCGGGCGGCTGAGGGTACCGGTTATGCAGAATGTCTGACCCTGCAGCGGACCTGTCTCCTGCTTGGGCGACTCCTCCGTGATATCGAGTTCTAGGCTGAGTTCCCTCACGACTGCGGAACGAGTGTCCAGACCCTCGAGGAGAAGCCTAGCGACCGTTTCCCCCACACCATCGATGGCGATGAGCCTGCTCATCGCCGGTGGCTCATCCATCTTCTCGACCAGTTCGAGAAGGGTTCGGAGACTGCCCACCTCAGTCGCGATGACCGAGGCTATCTCAGGGCCTATCCTCGGCAGACCCAGCGCTGCGATAAAAGTGCTGAGCGCCATGCTCCTGCTGCCCTCTAGTTGGTCGATCACATTACTCGCAGACTTCTCGGCCATCCTTTCGAGTCGCTCGATGTCTTCGCGCTTCAACTTGTATAGATCGGCGAGGTTCGACACAAGTCCTGTTTCGCACATCTGCTCGGCCAGTTTCTCTCCTATACCATCCATCTCGAGGTACCTGCACCAGTAGAGAATTGCCCTCTCGAGACGGGACGGACAGTCTAGATTTGTGCAGCGTATGAAAGCCCCGTCCTCTATCAGCGTGGTGGCGCAGCGCGGGCATTCAGTTGGTACGGACACCTCCCTCCTCTCTGGCAGCGGTTCTGCGAAAGAGGTGCCGTCGGAGTGCCGTCTGCCCTCCATATCAGAGGCTACTGCAGGTCCTAGAACTTCGATTATCTTGGGGATGACATCTCCTCGGCGCACCACCCTGACCTTGTCTCCGAGCTGGATTCCGAGACGTTCCACCTCGCCCCTGTTGTGCAGTGTGGTGTTCTCCACCGTCACTCCGGACACCATTACGGGGGCGACTCTGGAGACAGGGGTCACGTTCCCGGTCCTACCAGTCTGCCAGTCGACGTCCATGAGTACGGTGGTCGCCTCCTCAGGGGGGAACTTCCATGCCAGGGCCCAGCGGGGGTGGTGCGCAGTCATGCCAAGGAGTTCTCGCTTGCCCAGTCTGTCGAGTTTGATGACGATGCCGTCGATCTCCCAGTCAGCGGCATCCCTGCTCTCGGTCCAGCTCCTCACGACAGACATTATCGCCGCGCTGGTGGAGTCGTCATCGGAGCCACCTACGACCTCGTTCCCGGCCACCTCGATGCCCACTCCCTGCAACCACGAGATGATCTCGGAATCGTACTCGAACGCCGGTGGCTCGGGACTGTCGGGATGCCTAGATCCGCCAGAGGGGAACTCAGCTCCGTATGCGAGGAAGACGAGGTCCTCGGCTCTGCCCTTGCCGGCCTCGGCGTGCTTCTGCCTTAGTGAACCAGCGGCGAGGTTTCTCGGGTTCGGTGCCACCTCGGCGTAACTGTCCCTGAAGATCGCCAAGGGCATCACCACCTCTCCTCTAACGTGGCAGTCACCCTCCCAACTGAGTGACTCTGCGACATTCGGGATCCGGCGGACGTTTGCTGTAACGTCTTCGCCACGTGTCCCGCTGCCTCTAGTGGCGGCTCTGACCAGACGACCCCTGCGGTACTCCAGCGACAACGCGGAGCCGTCCAACTTGGGCTGGCACACGAACCTGCGGCTCTGAGCGGTGGTCTCTGCGACGAAGTGCGAGACTTCTTCCTCGGTGCTCGACTTGTCGAGACTGAGCATCGCGAACAGGTGCTCCACTTTGACCGAGCCGGGTGGTGGGTCGGAGCCAACCCTCTGAAGTTGGGGGTGCCGCGGGGACAGTCTGCTCAACTCATCCCACAACTCGTCGTACTCAGCATCCGAGATCTCCGGACTCGCCTCGTTGTAGTAGAGGTGCGAGTGGTGTGCTATCTGCGTGGCGAGCCATTCGACCTGAGCCTGCTCGCCGCCTTCGCTGGGCCGCTCCGCTACCATGGTATGCGAAGTGCGGCCACTGCCTTGAACCTGCGGTTTAGGAGCCCGTAGGGCTCCTACTTTCTAGGTGAACGTATCAATCTGAAGCGAAAATGGTGGGCCTGCCAGGATTTGAACCTGGGTCGCGCGACCCCCAGCCGCGAAGTATAGGCCAAACTAACCTACAGGCCCCTTGGGCTC
>Ga0209034_10000774_pt1 | contig 15794 bp, 10 predicted proteins | sample MarorgKNORR_S2LV_2_FD_188219 | JGI IMG/M metagenome (GOLD analysis project Ga0209034, IMG submission 188219) | Marine microbial communities from the Southern Atlantic Ocean, analyzing organic carbon cycling - 250m_A/KNORR_S2/LV (SPAdes) (version 2) | ecosystem: Environmental > Aquatic > Marine...
GTAGGTTTGCACAATCTCTTAGGTGCTGGGCAGTGGGCGTATTTGTTTGAAGTAAGTCTGATAGAGTTTCGCCCATCTGGTCAAGACCAGTGTACATGCTTGGTATAGCTCTGCTTACATGCAGAACAGTGAGGCTTGAATTTGTGTGTTTTGCTATCTTGATAGCAGTTTGAATGGCATCAAATCCAGCATTTGGACCAGATGTGCACACTAATATGCGTTTAAGTTTTTTGATTGTTCCACGGGCTACGAGTATTGAGATAGGTGTGTCTTTAACAATTCTATGCGTAGTATCGCCAAGCAGGAGTTCAGTAGGAGCGCTGGAGTGTGCTCTAGCACCTATTGCAAGAAGATTATATTTACCGGAATTAAGTTCGGACAAAATCTCTGTCTCTGGGTTGCCTTGGCGCACTAAAATATTCGACGGACTTGACATTTGTTCACTCACTAGTTGTAGCTCATCAAGGGTTGCTTGGTCTGATGATTGTTTGCTAGTTACTGTCAACAGAGTCACTTCGGATTCTAGGGCATTTGTTACTATGTCGCTAATTTTGATTGTCGCAGATGAATAGGGTTCTTTAGTAATACTGAGTAGTGTGTGCATGATGATTTTGTTAGTGTATAGCTCCTGCGCTACTATCTAATAAACGCCATATTACCAAGATAGCACCAATAAACGGCATTCCTGAAAATAGAAGTCTTATACGTGGTCCAGAAAAATGATGTGTTGCAACAGAGCCTATTTGTGCGCCAATCGCAGCCCCAGTCTGCATTATTAAAGCTATCATGATATCTACATTACCCTTTATGGCATGTGTTATTGTGCCGAAGCCGGCAGAAAATATTATTTCGAATAAGTCAGTACCTATTGCTACATGGGTTGGTATGCCTAGCACGTAAACCATCAAAGGCATACGTATGAAACCACCGCCTACTCCAAGGAATCCTGCAAGAGTTCCAGAAATTAATCCTGATATTATAATTACCCATAGAGATATAGAAGCTATTCCTGAAGCAGGTAACGATATCATAGGCTTTAGACGTATCAATTGGATTCGTTTTGTCAACCCAGTAAATCCTACAGCTTCTTTTGCTTCTATTTTGTCGGTGTGAATCATGCGAATTGCCCGGATGCTTTCGATAGCCGTGAATGAACCTATTGCCACTAATATTGCTACATAGGCCCAACCTATAATTTGGTCAGCCTTTCCTATTTCCTTGATTGCTTCAACAACTTGGGCTCCAATCTCAACTCCAATGATCGTACCAATGATCATGAGAACTCCTAATTTGACATCTACATGACCTAGAATTCTGTGACGACGCGCCGCGACTATTGATTTGCCAGTCATATGTGCTAAATCAGTCCCGACCACAAAATTCATTGGCACTCCAGAGAGAAACATCATTGGACCAGCAATAAACCCACCACCTACTCCGAAGAAGCCTCCAAGCACACCTACCACAAAGCCAATTGCGGCTAAATATAAAGGGTTAATTACTACACCAGCAATAGGAAATTCCATAATGTTATTCTGACTCCGAGTGAGGTAGTCCCAGTCTTTCCAGTAGGAATGTGGTGAGTCGTTCTAGAAGTGCAGCTTGCGCTACGATTAGAACCAGACCTAGAAAGGCATAAATTAACAAATTGTCATGAAAAAGTGCGTTAATAGGGTCAGCTAGCCATCGTAGAGCGAGTAGGGCGTAGGTAGTTACTAGTATTCCGTATACAACCAACTCTATTGCCAGGTTTTTGATAATCGTCTTAGTATTCATGTATCTATATAGTTTTCCAATATATGTGCCAGGGCAGGTGAACTAAATTGTGATTGCTGCCCGCCCTTATTATACTGAATAATCACTGCAATATAAAAGAATAATAATATGAAGTGGTACAGTATAATCCAGACAGTTTGTACAGTCAGAAATTGCGGAGATTTATATGACGGCAGTGAAACGAAAAAAAGTTTTGGTTGCTGATGCAATATCCTCCATGGGTGTGAGAGGATTGGAAGAGTTTTGCGACGTGGATTGTGACTATAGTGTTACGGCTGAGGAAATCATGGTAATGATTGGCAACTATAATGGCCTGGTAGTCAGAAGTAGAACGAAAGTTACATCAGAATTGATTGATCGTGGTCATCAGCTAGAGGTAGTAGGTAGGTGTGGAGTAGGCGTAGACAATATTGACATAGAAGCTTGCAAGAATAATCATGTACTAGTAGTAAATTCACCGCTAGCTTCAAGTGTTGCAGTAGCTGAGTTGACTGTTGGACTTATGTTGAGCTTGGCTCGCAGATTACCTTATTGTGATAGGGAAGTAAAAGCTGGCAAATGGCCAAAGAGCGAAGTTAGAGGCTATGAATTATATGGCAAAACTTTGGGTTTGATTGCAATCGGACGCATAGGAACTGAGGTGGCCAGACTAGCAAATGCGTTTGGTATGAAGGTGATAGGGTATGATCCGTACATATCTGATAGTAGGTTCGATGAGATCGATGTCATTGTTGAAAGTTATGAGGAATTGCTCAGACAATCAGATTATATTTCTCTTCATGCTCCGCTTAGCGAAGAAACTAGAGGTATGATTGATGTGGATGCGATCAGTAAAATGAAAGATGGGGTTAGAATTATTTGTGCTGCAAGAGGTGGTCTGATTGATGAGAATGCTCTTTTGCAGAATCTGGAATCAGGCAAGATAGCGGGCGCTGCCTTAGATGTGTTTGAGCATGAGCCTCCAGGCGCCTCCAAGTTAATTAGTCATCCAAACATAGTGGTAACTCCTCATATAGGAGCGCAGACTGTTGAAGCTCAAGATCGGGCTGGTATTGACGTAGCTAATGAAGTTGTTGCGGCTCTTAAAGGGGAAAGTCTTCGCTGGCGTATCGTTTGATTTGGGTGGTCTCCGGAATTATTCAGGAGCTGATCCTACTACTCTCTTATCTGATGGTTTCATGCTGTTTCGAAAAAGTTTGTATTGACATATAAAGGTGATAGACCCATAAATAATTGCATTGGTAATTGCTGAGTATTGACTTGCAAAATGTTTGTGATGAAAAAGTTTCATTGCATCATGAAAAGCACGGATCATGGCGTCAGGCTCCTGGCGCGTTGAAGTCCCCTTGAGATGTTTTACAATCACTCTCGGGTAATACACTATTCGGTAGTTTAATTGTTGAATTCGTAGATTGATATCCAGATCTTCGCCATACATAAAAAAGGTTTCATCCATCAGACCAGCTTCTGTTAGTGCTTCGCCTCTGATTAGTTGGCAGGCGCCTACTGTAGAGTCCACATCAGCTATTTCATCTTCGTCAATGTGCGACATATTATAGCGACCAAAGATGGGGTTTTTTGGAAAAATCTTCGATATACCAGAGAAATGATAGAATGCTGTTTGGGGAGTTGGTAGTCCGCGTTTGCACGCTTTGTCCAATTCGCCACTTTCAAGAACTAGTTTGGGTCCAAGCACGCCAATGTCTGGGCGGCTGTCCATGTATGTCAGGAGTTCCTGCAAAGCATGCTTAGGTATTTCCGTGTCGGGATTTAATAGTAAAGCGTGTCGAAAGTTGGTAGAATTTGGAAATCCAGCTGCTTTGAAACCAAAATTGTTGCCTCGCGAGTAGCCTCCGTTGATCTTACATTTAATTAGATTACACCATGGATAGTGTTTTTTTATGTTGTTGTATGTTTCGTCTGTACTGGCATTATCAACAACGAACACCTCTGCCGTCATATTCTCAATGGCGTATTCGAGACTGTCTAAACATTTTGGTAAGTGCTTCCACGAATTATGGGAGACTATTACTATAGCTATATCTTGCATGATTAGGCCCACAGGATTTTTCTGTAGCTATCTAAACGGACGATGCATTCGGCTGGGGTCATCTTGCCCCTTAATATGGCTAACATAGTACGTAATATCCAGTACTCTATACCAATCATAGTAATTAGTTTTAGTATTAAATATGAAAATAGGCCTAAATTAGTTCTGTAAAACCTAGATTGACTTTGGGCGAATAGTACAGAATTCCGTTCTGGATTTGCGATAGTACTATGGGCGCCTCTATGCATGATCGTAGCAGAGGGTAAGTATTGTAGGCCCCATTTTTGCTTGTGTGCTCTGTAACACCAATCGGTCTCTTCAAAATATAACTGGTAATTCTCATCCATGCCACCGATTTGTTCCCATAAGGCTCGTTGGACAAATATTGCTGCTCCAAGGATATGTTCGACTCCTCTTTCTTTTTCATATTCTTCTGGTCTATATCGGCCATTCAGTGTGGAGTCAATGGGTACTAACTTTTCAAAAAACCCAAAAAAAGCTTGGGCCATATCTGGGAAGCGAAATGTTGAGTGTTGTAAAGTGCCATCAGGATTTATCACATGAGGGGCAATCATGCCTACCTTGGGGTGTATATCAGCATAATTTGTAAGAGTCCTTAGGGCTCCCGATGAAATTTCTGTGTCAGGGTTAAGCACAAGGAAATGTCGTCCCTTTGCTGCTTTAAGGCCTATATTGTTTCCGGCTGCGAATCCCAGATTGCCATGCCCGGAAATTAGTGTGATGTCAGGATAGTTTCGCGTGATTATTTCACAGGTATCATCTGTCGAACCGTTGTCAACAATTAATATTTCTACCTCTATGTCATGGTTATTATTGATTATTGAGTCGACGCAGGCGTTAACGACTTGTGCGGAGTTGTACGTAACTATAATAACTGAAACATCCGGTTCTTTAAATGTCATGAGAGGTATTTTACCTCGGAAAAATGTTTTTGAGCGTCTAGAGTGTATAATTTTGTATATGAAAGCGTATGATGATGGCACTCTATTGAGGAAAAAGATTGATGTCTGAATCTCATTTGATATTGCCCGTTACCGGCATGACTTGTTCTAATTGTGCTGCACTAATTGAGCGAGGATTGAAAAAGTTGCAATATGTAGATATGGTTAGCGTTAATTTGGCTAGTGAAAGAGTTATGGTGCAGTATGGTCAAAACAGATATTCTTTGATAGAGCTTGTGGCGAATATTGAAGAATCTGGTTATGGTGTGATAAAGACTATTTTGAAAGCGTCCGTCAGTAATTTGGTTGATGATAATGATGCAAGAGGACTTGAACGTCATCTAATAAAATTAGAAGGTGTCATTAGCTGTGTAGTTAACTATGTTTCGGGTAATTTGACCGTGGAATATGTTCCAACTGTTCTTAGTGATAGTGATATACAAAATATAATTTCTAATACAGGCTTCAATTGTGTTGTAGAGGATCGAGATGAATATGACACCGTTAAGGCATCGCGCGCACAGGAATTGGGGAATCATAAGCGTCTTTTACTTATTGGATCAATATTAACTGTCCCAATAATTGTGTTATCAATGTTAAGTAAAGTTAGCTGGATAGCTGACAATGATTATGTAACTTTGTTTACACCGTGGGTTTTGGGTGTGCTTACTACTCCTGTCCAGTTTTATGTAGGATGGGCGTACTACGTTGCGGGTTACAAATCTATACGTAACAGATCTGCGAATATGGATGTGCTTGTTGCGGTCGGATCAAGTGTAGCTTATATGTATAGTTTATTAGTTCTGTTGAGCAACTTTTTTGGTTGGCACGATTTAGGTGAGTACGTTTATTTTGATACTGCGGCTGTGATTATCTTATTTGTTAGGATTGGGAAATACCTTGAGTTGCGGACCAAGGGTCGTGCTGCAGAGTCGATCAACAGACTATTGGCCTTGCAGGCAACAACTGCTTGTGTTGTGTATGATGGTCGTGAGAGTGAAGTAGCGGTTAACAATGTGGTTGTTGGAGATGTTATCTTAGTTCGTCCAGGCGAACGCATTCCAGTGGATGGAACAGTTCTTACAGGCGAATCGACTGTTGACGAATCTTTGTTGACTGGTGAACCTTTAGACGTCATAAAGATGCCTGGAGATAAAGTTGTTGGTGCGACTATTAATCGTCGGGGAAGCTTCACATATCAAGCTACTGCAGTGGGTTCAGATACAGTACTGTCCCAAATAATTGATATTGTGGAGCGTACACAGGCATCTAAGGCCCCCATTCAAAATCATGTTGATAGAGTTTCGTCTGTATTTGTGCCGGGTGTAATTGTGTTGGCAATCCTTACTTTTAGTGGTTGGTTTTGGTTGGGCGGAGTTACTTTCACTACCGCAATGATATACATGGTATCGGTGCTTGTAATAGCATGTCCTTGTGCACTTGGATTGGCGACTCCTGCAGCGATTGTGGTAGGTGTTGGTCGCGGTGCTGAGGAGGGTATATTATTTCGTGATAGTGAGACTTTGGAGAAGACCGCTAATATTAGTACTATGTTCCTTGACAAGACCGGTACTATTACTGTGGGACATACTACTGTTACAGATGTCATAATATCGCCTGACCAATCTGCCATAAAAAATGAAGATAGTTTGCTGGAATTAGTAGCCTCGATTGAACAAAGTAGCGAGCATCCACTAGCACAGGCGATTGTTGGTGCAGCAACTGTTCGGGGTTTGATGCTTAGACGAGCAATTGGATTTAGGGCAGTTCCGGGTGCAGGCGTGCGTGCCACTTTGAATGACAACAAAGTTTTTATAGGCAATAAAAGAATTTTAGACCCAACAACTGTAATATCGACTGAAATAGATAGTGCCTTAAATAGGTTGCAAGCTGCAGCAAAGACAGCTGTGTTGGTGGCTCTAAATGATACAGTTGTTGGAGTAATTGGATTGGCAGACAGGATAAAGGATGGTTCCATTGAAGCCATTAATGAATTGCGGCAGTCTGGGTTGGAGTTAGTAATGCTTACCGGTGATAGTTGTACTACTGCAGACGCCATTGCAAAAGAAGTGGGACTCGACCAGGTATTGTCAGAATTGATGCCAATTGATAAGGCGAAAGCCGTGAAAAATGTGCAGAGTGATGAATTGCGAACTGGTTATGTGGCAATGGTAGGGGATGGCATCAACGATGCGGCTGCGCTTGCGCAGTCCGATGTTGGTATGGCAATCGGTACGGGTACCGATATTGCTATGGAGTCTGCTGATATTACACTCGTCAGGGGTGATCTGATAGCATCGGTTAGTGCAGTAAAATTATCTCAAGCTACTGTTCGTACTATCAGGCAGAATTTATTCTGGGCTTTTTGCTATAATGTTTTATTGATTCCAACTGCTATGATGGGAGGTTTGCATCCAATGTTAGCGGCAGCAGCCATGGCATTTAGTTCTATTTTTGTGGTTGGTAATAGTCTTAGGCTCAGAAATGTAAGATTGTAAGTGTAAATTAATTGGTCATCTACAACTTATGATGCAAGAAAATACTTTTGAAAATCCAAAACACAATCAGAAACTTCTAGATAATATCGCTCCATTTGCTATTGAAGGGCGCTCAGGTTTGTTGCCGGCACTTCATGTGGCGCAGGAAATGTATGGTTGGATATCGGAGTCAGTAGCTGCGATTATCGCACGGGCGCTTAAGGTTCCGCTAGCAGACGTATTTGGAGTAATTGATTTTTATACAATGCTTTATAGTAGACCAGTGGGTCGTACTGTTGTACGAGTGTGTGCTGACCCTAGTTGTTCCATAGCTGGTGCTAAAAAAGTTTTGGACAATGCATGCGACTATTTAGGAGTTAAACCAGATGAGACGACTGAGGATGGGGAATGGACAATAGAAAGCACTACGTGCTTAGGATTGTGCGATCAGGCTCCGGCTGCATTGGTGGGCGATATAGCAATAGCTTCGTTAGATGCAGATAGAACTAGTGAGTGGCTTGCGTTAGATGGAAAGCGACCAGTCAGCATAATTGACGGCGATATTCGTATTTTGACACGTGACTGCGGTGGATCGACTGCCACTGACTTAAAAACTTATCAAGTGCGAGATGGGTACTTAGCATTATCGAAGGCATGCGCAGAACTTAAGCCTGTTGATGTTATAGAAGAGGTTAAAGCCTCAGGTTTGGTGGGCCGAGGGGGGGCTGCTTTTCCCACTGGATTCAAATGGGAGAGTGCGTTAGTTGCAGAAGGTCAGCCGAAATATGTCGTGTGTAATGCAGACGAGTCAGAACCCGGGACTTTTAAAGATCGGGTACTGATGGAAGACAATCCACACCAGGTACTTGAGGGAATGTTACTTGCTGGCTATGCAATAGGTGCAGAAAAGGGTTATTTTTACATTAGAGGAGAATATTCGCGATCGATTGAGGTAATCAAAGAGGCTATTGATGAAGCGCGGTGTGCTGGATTTATAGGTCATAATATTTGTGATATAGGGTTTAATTTTGATATTGAGGTGCGGGTTGGTGCAGGAGCTTATATATGCGGTGAGGAGACAGCTTTGTTTGAGTCAATTGAAGGCAAAAGGGGATTCCCACGTATAAAGCCACCATTCCCCACTACGCATGGCCTATTTGGCAAACCTACCGTAGTGAACAACGTTGAAACTTTGTGTAACATACCGATGATAATTCGTGATGGAGCTGAAGTATTTAGAAGTTTTGGTACTGACAAATCTCCAGGACCAAAACTATTCTGCCTTTCCGGTGATGTTGTGAGGCCAGGTCTGTACGAGGTGGCTTTCGGAGTCACACTTCGGCATATTATTGAGGATCTTGCTGGTGGGGTTAAAGGAGGCAGTCTACAAGCAATATTGGTAGGTGGTGCTGCTGGAGCTTTTGCTACAATAGATGATCTGGATATACCATTGACATTCGAGGATCTGCGCGATGCAAATTTACCTCTTGGTTCGGGCGTATTGATGGTTTTCAACGAACTGCGGCATATACCCAAAATTCTTAGTGAGCTTGCATATTTCTTTGCACATGAATCGTGTGGCAAATGTTATCCTTGCCAGTTGGGGACACAGAGGCAATACGAAATACTTCAGAGAGTAGTGCGAGGACAGGTAAAGAGCGGTGATAAGGAGCGGTTACTTGATGTAGGGTGGACCATGACCGATGCATCGTTGTGTGGACTTGGGCAAACAGCATCGACTGCTGTAATTAGTGCAATGGATAAGTGGCCAGATTTGATTGAGGACTAGAATTCTAAAGATGAGCAAAAGTATATCTTTGACTATTGACGGTGAACTAATAACGATACCTGAAGGTGCTACATTGCTCGACGCAGCGAATCAGTGTGGTGCAGATGTGCCAACTATATGTTATCACGAGCACTGTACCTCATATGGTTTATGCCGTCTATGCGTTGTTGAGGTTGAAGGTCAACGAGTTTTAGCAGCGTCTTGTGTTGCAAAAGCTGAAGCAGATATGAAAGTAAGTACCTCTAGCGAACGTGTTGTACGTGCGCGTAGAACCATACTAGAAATGTTAGATTCGGCTGTGGACTTAGGCGAAGCTCCTGAAATTCAGGATCAACTGAATGATTACAAGGCTGATAGGGAACGGTTTTCGGAAGGATGGGATCGTGAATGTGAAGTGATTGATGATAATCCTATGTTTATCCGCGATTACTCCCAGTGTATATTGTGCTGGCGCTGTGTTCAGGTATGTGCAGATGATGCACAATATGCTTTTGCTATTAACTTTAGCGGACGAGGTCATGAAACTAATATTAGTACTTTTTACAATCAGGAGTTGACTTTATCTACCTGTGTGTTTTGTGGTCAGTGTGTGGGTGTTTGTCCTACTGGCGCACTTAAGCCTAAACGTGAATGGTTGTTGGAAACTGGGTATGCCCAGGATGAAATTATAAAGCTTACACGAGCTAAGAGACGAAAGAAGAAACGTAGACAAGAAAAGCCTTATCAAACTGGTTAGTGACAGCGGGGATAATGTGACAGTCTTAGAAAGTAGTAGGATGGTAACAACAACCTGCCCATATTGTGGGGTTGGGTGTGGACTAGATTTGCATATAAAAGATGATTATATCTATCGCGTGACATCCGATTTTAACAATGTAGTAAATCAAGGTAATTTATGTGTGAAGGGTCGCTTTGGTTATGATTATATATATAGTGATAGGCGAATTACTTCACCAATGATTCGAAAAGAACCCCAAGAAGCTGGCAAGCGTGTGCAAGCATTTGATGTGAAAGATTGGGTAGAGGTTTCATGGGATGAAGCTCTTGATTATGTAGCCAAGCGGTTGGTAAAGATACATCAGCGTGACGGAGCAAATGCCCTAGCGGTTTACTGTTGTGCAAAAGCCTCCAATGAGGACAATTACTTGCTGCAAAAGTTGTTTAGATCTGTGTTCCTTACAAACAATGTTGATCACTGCACTAGATTATGTCATGCTGGATCAGTAGTGGCATTACAAATGGCAATTGGCTCTGCAGCAATGAGCAATACAGCTGCTGAAGTTATCAAAAGTGACTGTTTCATAGTAACAGGGTCAAACACTCCGGAGAATCATCCTATTATTGCTTTGCAAATGAAAGCCGCTGTTGAGAAACACGGCGCAAAACTTATTGTGATAGATCCGCGCAAGCTTGAGCTTTGCGATTATGCGGATCTGTGGCTACCATTAAAACCTGGTACAAATGTTCCTGTGTTCACTGCAATGGCAAATGTAATTATAAATGAAGGGCTGATAAACACAAAATTTGTTGACGACCGTACAGAGGGATTTAGCGAATTTAAGAAATCTGTCCAAGAGTTCACTCCTGAATATGCTGAAAATATATCAGGTGTGGAACAGGATTTAATAGTGAAGGCCGCTCGTATGTATGCTGAGGCTCAGCGTGGTGCAATATATTGGGGTATGGGCATTTCTCAATTGGCACATGGTACTTCTAGTGCTTTAGGTTTGGTTCATTTAGCGTTATTAACTGGCCATGTTGGTAGGGAAGGAACCGGGCTTAATCCATTGCGAGGACAAAACAATGTGCAGGGTGCCTCTGACATGGGATGTATGCCCTATCATTATCCTGGATATATGGAAGTAGATAAAAAGGAGAACGCAGCTAAATGGGAAGATGCATGGAATATGGAATCAGGTAGCCTGAGTCTTGATAAAGGTCTCACTACAACTGAAATATTATCCAGTGTTGGAGAAGATGGGGTAAGAGCACTATATATTATGGGTGAGAATCCCATGATGACTGAACCCAATCTTAATAAGACAAAAAAACATATGGAAGAGTTGGAGTTTCTTGTTGCTCAAGATTTGTTTATAAACGAGTCGGGAGCATATGCCGACGTATTTTTGCCGGCAACTTCATGGGCCGAAAAGGATGGTACTTTTACAAATACCGACAGGAGAGTACAGCGCGTTCGAAAGGCAATAGAACCGATAGGTCAAGTTCGTGGTGACTGGGAGATAATATGTGATCTTGCTAAAAGGTCAGAAGAGTTGCTAGAACGGTCTCGATCTACATTCTGGAGATATAACGGACCAGAGGAGATTTTGCAGGAAATGGGGGAAGTTGTGCCTGAATATCGAGGGATTTCGTATAAAAGGATAGATAAAATCGGATTACAAACTCCAGTGCCGGATGAGAAACACCCTGGAACCCCTTATTTATTTGAAGAAAGTTTCCCGTCTGGTAAAGCAAAATTCTTCCCGCTCACATATGTTCCGGTGGTTGAAGCACCTGATGATGAATATCCATTTATATTAACTACTGGTCGATTATTAGAACATTGGCATGGTGGGACTATGACCCGTAATTCCAAACTGGATGATTTATACCCCGAGGCTAGAGTGGAAGTGCATCCTATAGATGCAGTTCGAACTGGCTTGGATGATGGCGATGCAGTAGAGGTAGTTTCCAGGAGAGGTAAAGTTGTACTCCGAGCAAGCGTAACTGAGAAGACAAGCCCTGGGGTTTTATTTATATCTATGCATTTTGCAGAGGCAGCGGTTAACTTGCTTACAGTTGACGCCTTGGATCCCCAAGCAAAAATACCTGAATTTAAGGCGTGTGCAGTAAGTGTCAATCGAGTTGACAAGGAACTTTTACCAGATCGTTCAGTAAGATTGGATCGAGGCAGATGGTAGGGTCTGCCCCAAAATCCGTTTTTTGTGCTGATATATTAAACAAGTGGGGAAGTATATGAAAAGAAAATTATCTGAATTATTATCACCTGTGCCTAGCGATATTGATATTGCTCAAGCTGTTGATCCCTTACCTATTACTGATATTGCTGCTGATATTGGTTTAGAGTTAGATGAATTAGTGTCATATGGTCAACATAAAGCCAAAGTAAAACTTAGTGTCAGAGAGCGATTGGGGAATAAAATAAACGGGAATTATATAGACGTTACCGCTATCACTCCTACTCCTCTAGGAGAAGGTAAGACTACAACCACCGTAGGTTTGTGTCAGGCTCTTGGTGCTCATCTAGGCAGGAAAGTGATTACATGCATTCGGCAGCCTAGTCAGGGTCCTACATTTGGCATCAAAGGTGGAGCTGCGGGTGGAGGATACAGTCAAGTAATTCCTATGGAAGAATTCAATTTGCATATGACTGGAGATATACACGCTATCACTGCGGCAAATAATCTATTGGCTGCAGCTATAGATGCACGCATGTTTCATGAGTCAACGCAAACCGATGATGCATTGTTCGGCAGATTGTGTCCGTCTGATGGTGAAGGTGTGCGAAAGTTTTCATCTGTTATGTTGAGGAGACTTAAAAAACTTGGGATTGACAAGATGGATCCCGATGAATTGACCGAAGAAGAGCGTAGAAGGTTTGTGCGGCTAGATATTGATCCCGATAGCATTACATGGCAACGTGTTTTAGATGTAAATGACAGGTTTTTACGTCGTGTTACTGTTGGAGAAGGCCCCAAGGAAAAAGGGAAAACAAGGCAAACTGGATTCGATATTACAGTTGCCAGCGAAATCATGGCTATCTTAGCTTTGACTACCGATTTGGCCGATATGCGTGCGAGATTGGGACGGATGGTTATTGGCACAAATAAAGATGAAGTACCCATAACTGCTGACGATTTGGGTGTTGGTGGAGCGTTAGCTGTACTTATGCGAGATGCGATAATGCCAACATTGATGCAGACATTGGAAGGCACTCCTGCCTTCGTGCATGCAGGACCATTTGCCAATATAGCACATGGGAATTCATCAATTGTTGCAGATCAGATTGCGCTCAAGTTGGTTGGCCGTGATGGGTATGTGGTGACTGAATCTGGCTTCGGTGCTGATATAGGTATGGAGAAGTTTTTTGACATTAAATGTCGGTATAGTGGACTTATACCAAATGCTGTGGTTCTTGTTGCAACCATTCGTGCTTTAAAAATGCATGGAGGAGGCCCTGCTGTTAGCGCCGGTAAGCCATTAGATGAAACCTATCAAACCGAGAATTTAGAATTGCTTGAGATCGGATGTGCAAACATGATTACACATATAAAAAATGCACTGCGATTTGGCGTGCCAGTTGTTGTGGCAGTCAATCGCTTCAAGGATGATACGGATGCTGAAGTAGAATTGGTGCGCAAAATAGCATTGCGTGCAGGTGCAGAAGATGCAGTAATGTCTAATCACTGGGCGGAAGGAGGTGCTGGTGCGATCGAGCTTGGTGAGGCCGTAATGAATGCATGCAAAAAACCCGCTAATTTCGACTTTTTATATCCATTGAATATGACGATAAAGGAGAAGATTGAGTTGATTGCTCGCGAAATTTATGGGGCTGATGGAGTTGATTATAGTTTGGAAGCCAATAAGAAGATTGATTTGTATGAGCGTAGCGGTTTTGGTAATCTTCCCATCTGTATGGCCAAAACTCATCTGAGCTTAAGTCATGATCCTACTCTAAAAGGTGTTCCGACGGGATTTGTTTTACCTATACGGGATATACGAGCTAGTGTTGGTGCTGGTTTTCTATATCCTTTGGTTGGGACAATGAGTACTATGCCTGGACTACCTACTCGTCCCGCATATTATGACATTGATATTGACCCTGATACTGGTACTGTGATAGGACTCTCCTAGGGTATTTCCGTATGGCCATTGCTTGTCATTTGTAATGGTACCGGTTGACATTTGACTTGTACTAGTTGGGTGTTACAACTAGCCATACAGATTGAAGTTGACAGGATAGTATCGTTGAATATAATGTGCAACACTAATATGGCCCACTAGCTCAATCGGCAGAGCAGTTGACTCTTAATCAATTGGTTCCAGGTTCGAGTCCTGGGTGGGTCACTCGTGTTCATTACTTGATTCCATCAAAATCATGACAAGATCTATACTTGAAGCCAATCATACCTGCCTCTGACTTCAGATAGGATTCTTTAAGGTGTTGGTTGCTGTTGGTTTAACTAAAACACATATGTTTTTTGTTAGACCATGTTAGACAAAGGATTGTTTGGATTGATAGATACGAATGCTAGTGGCTAGTATTCATATCCTCATGTTTAGATAATTTCTTGCTAATTGTTCTGTAATTGTAAGTGCTTGTAGCTAGTAGTGCTACGGCTGCTGCAACGACAATATTGTTAGGTTCCTGGATTAGCGAGAAGTTCACTATTGCAGCTAATGCAACTACTATAAAGGCTATCGTAATAGCACGATGGCGTCGTAGACGCTTCAAACGATCGTTAATATTGCTTGTGGAGTTCAATATATAAATTCCTCACGTAATGGACTGAATATATCTGCAATTAGTGTATGAGAATCTTTTGTATTGGCACCGTGATCTATATTGCTTGGCACTATAAAGCAATCACCTGACTTTAACAAACGTTTCTCATCGCCTATCCATAATTGTACCTCTCCTTCAAGTACAATGCCTACCTGTTCGTGTGGATGTCGGTGGGTAGGCACTTCAGTATGCGGCTCCAATTTTATAAGTGACAGGAGCATATTTTCTCCCCAAAATGTTTTGGTCATAGCATTAGGAGCGACTTCTAACTCATCACGAGAGTTTATGTTGCAGAAGGGCATAAATTAATTCTCCTTGTCTATCAGTTTGTGACGTGCAATGTTCTAATATATTGGTTTTATTATATTAGTATTTAAACTAATGACACGAAATATATAGGATTTGTTAACTTGTGTATTGCGAGTATACTAATATTTATAAAAACAACATTCATTGTGGAGATAACTATGTATGCAGTAAGAGTACATGAATATGGTGGTCGAGAAGCGCTTGTTTATGAAGATATTGAGACTCCTACACCGAACTCTGGGGAAGTGCTAATAAAGACGGAGGCAATAGGTGTAAATTTTATAGATATTTACCATAGAACTGGCAGTTATGCAGGCAAGTTACCTTTTGTGCCAGGCATGGAGGCTGCAGGAATTGTGGATTCCATAGGTCCTGATGTTGACGGTGTTAATGTAGGGGATCGAGTTGCTTACGCTATGTGCATGGGTTCATACGCTGAATACACAGTAGTACCTAGCTGGAAGGTAGTAATATTGCCGAAGAATGTAGATAGTCGACTAGGTGCTGCAGTCATTTTGCAAGGTATGACAGCCCACTATTTGTCAAATAGCACTTATTCTCTAGGTGCCGAAGATACAGCTTTGGTGCATGCAGCTGCTGGAGGAGTAGGTCTTCTGCTTGTACAGATGGCTAAAAAACGTGGTGCTAAGGTTATTGGAACTGTATCTACTCATGAGAAGGCAAAGAGAGTAATGGATGCAGGCGCAGATGAGGTGATTCTTTATACGGAAAGTGATTTTGAGGCGGACACTATGAAGCTTACAAATGCGATTGGTGTAGATGTAGTTTATGATTCGGTTGGTAAAACCACATTTGAAAAGAGTCTAAATTGTTTGAAGCCACGCGGGAACATGATTTTATTCGGTCAAAGTAGTGGTAGGGTGCCAGCTATGGATCCACAGAT
>Ga0209034_10000776_pt1 | contig 15774 bp, 18 predicted proteins | sample MarorgKNORR_S2LV_2_FD_188219 | JGI IMG/M metagenome (GOLD analysis project Ga0209034, IMG submission 188219) | Marine microbial communities from the Southern Atlantic Ocean, analyzing organic carbon cycling - 250m_A/KNORR_S2/LV (SPAdes) (version 2) | ecosystem: Environmental > Aquatic > Marine...
GCAGTTTGGCAATGTGCTGCTTCATTTCTTTACCCGTACGCGTTGGAGTCGAACGTTCAAGATTATTGGTTAGAAGGCCGTGAGCAGCCTGTACTCGTGAATGGAAGAACCTAGAAGAACGGTAGAGGACTCAAGAATTGGGGCTCGCTAAACTACTTGTTTGGCCTGGTAGATTGGAAAAGTCTCCGATCCTCAAGATCTTCGTGCTTACCTTGACGGTCTCCGTAGTTTACTTCGCTATGAAGCTTGCCCCGGTACAGGCTTCTGCCTACCAGTTCGACGACGCGGTTCGGGACGAGGTGCTATTAGCCGCGGGCCGGCGGTCTTCGGACGATGCAATCAAGCGCAACTTGGTCGACCGTGCGGTCATGCTTGGTCTGCCGGTCCAACGTAGCGACATTAAGATCACTCGGCCAAACTCAACCTACATTGTCGTCGAAGTGAGCTACGAAGTGACGCTAGAATTCATTGGCGGGTATACGTACCAGTCGATTTTCTTGCCGAGGCACAAGGGCCGGCTGACTTTTTGAGCAAGTATGGTTCGGTCTTCCTCTCAGCGAAGCGTATTAGCTAATTGAGAAAGCGTTTGGACGAGGAACTGCTGCAGGAATACGACGATCATCAGGACTACTAACGGCGACATGTCGATGCCTGTCATCGGGGGAAGCCTGCGGCGGATTGGTCTTAGGATAGGTTCGGTGGCCGTATACAGAAACTGAGCGATGGGATTGTAGGGGTCAGCCTGAACCCAGGAGATCACGGCGCGACCAAAGACCAGTATCAGTAGGAAGGTTAGGCCCATGTCGACAACCCTGGCAATTGCTTCGATTAGATTGGCGAGTACGAACAGAGCATCCTCCCCGTGGTGTCCCTGACTTGGTCATTCCGTGTTACGACGATCAGGGGGAACGTTTCCCAAAGATAGCGGTCCCAACCCTTACAATGGTAGCGCCCTCTTCAATTGCTACCTCAAAATCACCACTCATCCCCATCGACAGGCCGATGCTTCCAAACTCTGTGTTTGAAGCCATTATTTCGTTCCGTAGCCGGCGCAAATTGGCGAAGTATGGTCTTGAAGCTTCAGGGTTGGGTGCATATGGGGCCATTGTCATTAGCCCCTGTAGTTTTAGGCCATTAGCTTCGTGTACCTGGCGGCAGATGGCAGTGATCTCGGGAAGCTGGGTTTCGATTAGTGATTTGGTCGATTGATCAATTTGTACGTAGACTCGTACGCTTCGATCGGCGGCTGTGGCCGAGGCCGAGAGTCGGGACACTGATGAGGCCTTTCGGACCGAGTGAATGGCGTCGAATAGGCGCGCCGCCAACATTGCCTTATTGCTTTGCAACGGGCCAATAAAGTGCCACTCTGCATCTCCCTTGACTTCGGGTATCTTGTCATTGGCTTCTTGCACACGGCTTTCACCCAAGGCGTGTGCTCCCAATGCCAATGCCGCCTCAATGCGAGAAATGTCGATGCGTTTGGATACTGCTAGTAGGGTGATTTCATCAGGCTCGCGCCCCGCCCGATGCGCTGCAGCCACGATTTGTTCCTCTACAGATTCCAGGTTGCACTCGATATCACGCATTTAGGTGGATGGTAGCATCGGGCCGTGCTTTGCTTGATATAGGTGTCGGCGGCGGAAGTCCTTCTAAGTGATTAGACATGCCTAGTTGGTTCCTGGGGGTGCGAAAAGTACCTTCGGTGGCACCGGTTCCGCGAGAGTCATATTTGCCTGTCGAAGGTACACTTGCCCCTTGGGACCCTTCCTTGGCTTTCTGACATGCTTGGCTTGCGTCCAGCGCACGTTTGCCTTGGTGGCGCCTCGCGCTGAGCTAAAGTATGCCGCCAACGAGGCCGCTTCTTGTAGGGCTACCTGGCTTGGTTCCTTGATGCGGCCGGGGTTGCGAATAACAACGTGAGATCCGGGCCCTTCAGCGTGAAGCCAAAAATCATTTGGGCGGGCGAGCTTGTGGGTTACTCGTTCATTGGCGTCCGCGTTGCGGCCAACGAAGATCTTGAAGCCATCGCTTGATGTGAATACGTCGATGCCTGCTCCGGGCATAAATTTGTCTTGGCCATGTCTCGTGCGGCGTGACTTCTTGGATGAGCGATTGGCCGTTTCTATGGAAGGTGTCTCTTCCCCAATTGCACTCTTCTCAGATGACAGAGGTGCCTCCGGGATGATCCACTTGCTAGTAGCGATCTTCACGCCTTGCGTTAAGGCGCCCTTCGCAAGGCGCTGACAGTCTCGAATCTCCTGTGCAACGGTAACTTTTGACGAAAGCTGACGCAGGGCTTTGATACGGGCTTCGAGTTCGCGACATCTCTCAGTGGTACGCGTCGCGCTCCGCTGAGCACGTCGGGCCCGCCTGTAATAAATTTGCGCGTTGTCGACTACTGACCTCGATGGATCAACGGTTATGTCCACTGGATCGCCATCTCCGAAAGCATTGGGAACACGGACGATGGCTTGGGTTGGCTTGGCGTGTGGATGTGTTAATAACAAGTCGGCCCAACGTCGGTGTTGTTTAGCATCACCGGCCGCATTGGAATCTGCTGATACTGCGTCAAGCGTGCGCAGGAGACGAATAATCCCACCATCAATCCCTGACTTTAGACTATGATGCGCTATCTCCAGTGCCATCAATCTGGCTTGTAGAGGATAGAAGGTGGCTACGGCGCCGCTGAGGTTTGGGAACTCCTTTACGTACAGGGTTTGGGATCCTTTCTCGATATGCCGCATTCGGAACGGTGCTACCAGGAATTTGCGTGCGGCAGGAAGGCAGCCTAGTTCACTGAGCCTTACAGGTGAATATATACGGGCAGCCATCGGCTCCTTTACAGCTCGTTCCATCTCCATTTGAGCCGCCATCCTCAGGGGTACCCCACTGTGGTGTCGGGCGGTGATTTCACGCGCCGTGAGTGGAGACATGCCTGCAATGGAGCGCAGTAAGCCACGGACAAGGTCGTTATCATCCACAGAGGAGTTCAGTGAGCTCCAAATTTTGGCGTCGAGATCTCCAATCGTGGCCCGCCCATCTGCCACTGGGGCGGTGTATGGTTCGCCGACTGCGGGGCGTCCGCGCTGTGGTTTCCACGCTGCACAAACTCGTTCAGTGTGGTCGACAACCAGGGCAGTGGCACGGCGGGGTATAAGTTCAAAAACGACTCGAATTGCATCGGTGCCAGTAGTACGAAGCTCGACAATGCGCTCGCCTGGCACAGCTTGAATTGCTTCGATCCGCCGGCCGTTCAAGAGTCGGCGGGCAGCCATGGCGAAGCCAGGAGGTTGCTTTGGTGTGGGATAGCGTCCTGGGCGCAAGTACAGATGTGGCTGATTGGGAGCGGCCGAAAACCATAGACGCAAGGTCTTCCCCGAACCACATACGAAAATAACATCGTTTTTCGGCAACGCGTACACTTGTCTGATTCGGGTTCCACGCAGCTTCACATCCAGTTCGGCTGTCAGACGCTGCAAGACTAATGTGTCCACGTCATTGATCCCGTTTTAAATAAAAGAAAATGCCCCGCGGCAAGTGCCGCGGGGCTAGTAGGGGCGCGATCTTGTCAATAACACCATGCCGCTCAGGCGAGAGTTCAGTCCCGTCGTTCTTCGAAGAAGCTTTGCCGCAGATTCTCGGTCATCTTGCGGACCTGCCGTGCATAGATTGCTGGCGGTCGACCACGCTCCTCTAACAGAGTGTCAAATTTCGTTGGGCCGACGTTATAAGCTGCCAGAGCGTAATCAAGGCCGTGTTTGTCGTAACGTTTTAGTAAAGAATACAGATAGGAGGTGCCAAGGAGAATGTTGATCTGTGGGTCGGTAAGCAGTCGCTGGCCATTCCACTCAAGTTCGAGTTGATCGGCGACCGCTCGAGCTGTAGCGGGGCGCAGCTGCATAAGGCCGATGGCCCCTGCTTCAGACTCAGCATAAACGTCAAAGCGACTTTCTGTGAAGATCATCGCGAGAATAAGCTCCGGCTCTAGATCATACTGTTGGCTGACCTCGATGATGCTATGAGCGATCCCCCGCTGCTTGTGCCTTGGGACATTGATGTTGTTAGCATCCAGGACGTCACGAACGCTGGTTTCGATACGCAAAGATTCAAGCTCGGCTTCCACTTCGGCTATAACTGCGTAGTGAGTGCCGCGCTGTCGTTCTAACTTATCCAGTTCGGTGGTTTGGTACTGAAACGCCTGCACGAGAATAAGGCAAAGCCCCATCATCCCCAGCGTCAGCCACCGCATTGGACTACACATGGTGTTCAACTCCTTGTTCGACGTCGAAGGCACATCTAGGCTCAGGTGTTGCTAGATGGCGTGTTTTCTCTTCGAGTCTTTGAGGGAACACGGACGACATTTTGTCGTTCGTGTTATTGCCCGCCAGCGGGGGGGCCGTCAGAACTTCGACGTAGCTAGCGAGTGGCTCCTACTCTATTTTTGGGGAGCCGAGATTATGATCTAAGTAGATAAAAATTTTAGGTGCTGAAATCAGCGTTCGCAAGGAAGATGCGAAACTGAACTGATCATCATTGGCAACGCGCTAGACAAGCTGTTCTTAAAAGATCATATGTGTTGATTATTATCTTATACTGTCTATCAGTAGGCAAAAAGCTCGGCTCCAGGAAGGTTGAATTCGTGCTCCTAGACACCGCTGAGACGTCGAGTTGACAGGTTCGGCACTACGCCCCGATAATGCCTTTTAACGAAGGTTTTCTGCGGGTTTCGCGACCCTCATGAGGGATGGTCAACTAGTTTCTAAAAACGCTTGTTGACTGTGCTTATCCTTCGTTCATCGATGCTCTTGAACCATTTTTTAGAAGGAGATTGCTATGTCCGCGCGTGTAGCCATTAATGGCTTTGGACGCATTGGTCGGAACACGTTGCGAGCTGCGGTTCGTGATACGGCCGACATCGAAATCGTTGCGCTTAACGACCTTACCGACCCCAACACGCTTGCCCACCTGTTGAAATATGATTCAGTGCACGGGGCATTCCAAGGGACAGTCGAAGTTGGTGACAGCGCGCTTAATATTAACGGAAACGCCGTAGCGGTTCTTTCTGAGAGAGATCCTGCCAATCTTCCTTGGGGGGATCTAGGCATTGATGTCGTCATCGAATCGACAGGGTTCTTTCATGCCCGACCAGACGCCCAGAAACATCTTGATGCTGGTGCCAAGAAAGTCCTGATCTCTGCGCCCGCGAAGGATCCCGATGTGACGCTGTGCCTTGGTGTTAACACTGAGACCTACGACCCCGGTAACCATCACATTATTTCCAACGCTTCGTGCACGACCAACTGCTTAGCTCCGGTTGCAAAAGTCATTAACGAGCAGTTTGGACTTGAGCGTGGTTGGATGACCACGATTCACGCTTATACGAGCGACCAGCGAATTCAGGATTTGCCACACGGCGATCTGCGCAGGGCTCGAGCCTCAGCGGTATCGATGATTCCCACGACAACTGGCGCCGCCAAGGCGGTGGGTCTAGTGCTCCCCGATCTGGTCGGCAAGCTTGATGGTTGTGCCGTTCGCGTTCCGACCCCAAACGTTTCTATGGTTGATTTGGTAGCCCACGTGGAAACCAGAACCTCAGCGGACGAAGTCAACGATGCTTTTCGTGCTGCGGCAGGAACCGAGTCACTTCAGGGAATACTCGTGGTCTCCGAAGAGCCCTTGGTGTCAATCGATTACAACGGCAATCCAGCTTCATCGACTGTGGACGCGGGCTTTACAAGTGTTGTTGACGGCACTTTGGTGCAAGTAATGTCGTGGTACGACAACGAGATGGGTTATTCGACTCGCTTGAAAGATCTCGCTGAGTACGTTGGTGTCCAGCTCGGCTGAAGCTCTCGCTGGAAAGCTGCGGGTCGATGACCTAGAACCTCATGGTCGTCGTGTCCTGCTGCGTGGCGACCTGAATCTTCCGGTTCAGGATGGCGTAGTTACTGATATGACTCGAGTGATCGCAATGCTTCCAACCTTACGAGCATTGCTTGGTGCCGGTGCGGCGGTTGTAGTTATGTCGCACCGCGGGCGTCCCAATGGTGAAACCCCCGAGGAATTCAGTATGGCGCCTGTTGCTGAGGCAATGCGCCTGGTACTCGGCCACGAGGTGATACTCCTAGAGGATTGCATAGGGGACAAAGTCGAAACAGCGGTACAAGCATTGGTTCCAGGTGACGTGGCTCTCCTCGGAAATCTCCGCTGTCATCCTGGCGAGACTTCTAATGATGCCGAATTTTCTCGCAGGCTTGCGAGCCTTGCAGATCTTTACGTCGACGACGCCTTCGGCGCAGTGCACCGGGCGCACGCTTCGATCATAGGCGTGCCACCACTTGTCGAGGTCGCCGCGGCTGGCTATCTACTTGAGCTTGAGGTGCAGATGTTGAGCCGTTGTATGGACGAACCCGCCAAGCCGTTTGTTTTGGTTGCTGGGGGCGCTAAGGTAAGTGACAAGCTCGATGCGCTCGCTAATCTCATGCCGTTGGTCGACCACTTAATCATTGGGGGAGCCATGGCTAACACGGTGTTGACCTACCAAGGTATCGATATGGGCAATTCACGCATTGAAGAGGATGCGATTGAGCTGGCCGCTGTTTTGCTTGACCGGGCAGACTTAAATGGGGTCGAGGTACTGTTACCCAATGACTTCGTCGTTGCCGCGGATCTCGGTGACGCGGCTTCCGCCCGGGTTGTTCGCCAGATTCCGGCGACCACGATGGTGTTTGACATTGGCCCGGAGAGTATCGAGCGGTTCGCATCCGCTATTGCGGATGCACAGACTGTCTTGTGGAACGGTCCCATGGGGGTGTTTGAGATTGACGAGTTGGCCGGTGGGACCCAGGGTATTGGGTCGGCTATCGCAGACGTTATGGGGCGCGGAGGCATTAGCATCGTTGGTGGTGGGGACACTGCAGCAGCAGTTTCAGCAGCGGGCCTGTCAAGCTCAATGACCCACGTCTCGACTGGTGGTGGAGCGTCGCTCGATCTATTGAGCGGGAGCGTTCTTCCAGGGATTGTGGCGCTCACAGATCGGTGAGCTTGCGAATGCCCCATGGTAGTGAATAGAACAACGGTAGTGAATAGAACAACTGGACTTTCAATGAAATTAAAGCAGGTCGTCAATGTGTGGGAGGTTCTATGAGCGAGCGTACGCCGTTCATTGTCGGTAACTGGAAGATGTACAAGACAGTCGCAGAGGCTCGCGAAGCACTTACCGTGTTGCGAGACATAGTCGGGAATATTGACGGAGTTGACTGCGGTGTAGCTCCCCCGTTTCCGGCGCTTGAGGCTTGTGCTGCGACTATCACCGGGAGCTCCATCGCGCTCGCGGGCCAAAATCTCTACCCAGGGGATGAAGGAGCTTTCACGGGCGAGGTATCGGCTCCGATGCTAAAGGCTGCTGGGGCAACCCACGTTATCATTGGGCATTCAGAGCGTCGCCACCTTTTCGGTGAAGACGACACCCTGATTGCCTGTAAAGTAAAATCAGCGGTGGACCAAAATCTTATCCCGATCCTTTGTGTCGGGGAGACGCAGGAACAGCGAGCAGCAGACCAAACTGCAGCAGTCGTGACCGCTCAGCTCGGCGGTGGACTGGCCAAGGTTAATAGTGCTGAGCTGCTAGATTTGGTAGTTGCCTATGAGCCGGTCTGGGCAATCGGTACTGGGTTGACCGCGACACCGGCTCAGGCACAGGAGGTGCACGGTCTTATCCGCGATTTTCTCGGCGATTCCGTAGGGGCAACAAGCGCCCAGAGAACCCGGATTCAGTATGGTGGAAGTGTCAAGCCGAACAATGCTGCAGAGCTTCTCGCCGAACGCGATATCGATGGAGCTCTGGTTGGTGGTGCCAGTCTTGACCCGAGTTCTTTCGCAGCGATTGTCGAGGCAGCAGCAGGTTAACAGGGTAGTCAACAACCTTCAGGGCCATTCAATGGTCGCGTTGTTGGAGGTTCATTGCTCTGGTAAATTGTTACCGTTCGAGGGTCATTCGGCCTCTCGTTTTTCCGGAGTTTGCTTCCAAGGCTAGTATCGTATCCAAGTGCTGTAGGCGGCTCCGATAAGAGGTTTTCGAAATGGTTGAAACCATACTCATTGTCCTTCATGTTGTTGTTTGCTTTTTCCTGGTCTTTGTCGTGTTGTTGCAGTCGGGCCAAGCCGCTGACCTCGCCGGAGCGTTTGGGGGAGGTGGCAGCCAGACGGCGCTCGGCATGCGGGGGGCGGCAACGATCCTGCAGCGACTGACCACTGTGGCAGCGATTCTTTTTATGGTTACGTCGCTGACTTTAGGGATTGTGGGTCGGACGGAGACGTCGGTAATTGATGATCTCGAAACTCCGGCTAGTGTTCCTGTGGAAGGTTCCGAACAGGCCTCCGCTAGTGATGATGATGTTTCCCGGGAGTAGCAGGATTCTGGGCGAGAATCGGACTGAGCCATAGGGCAGGCCAGTAGGGGTTGCGCCCGAAAGTATTGGATGCCGAGGTGGCGGAATTTGGCAGACGCGCATGGTTAAGGACCATGTGGGCTTTGCCCGTGGGGGTTCGAGTCCCCCCCTCGGCATCATCTTATCTTCGCGAGTTCATACGGAGTAAGCTTTGCAGATTAAGGGAAACAGAGGATCACGACACGTCATTCTGGCAAAACCGCGCGGTTTCTGCGCGGGGGTTGTACGCGCTGTCGACATCGTCGATTTGGCACTCGAAATGTATGGTCCACCTGTCTATGTTCGGCACGAAATCGTCCATAACAAGTACGTTGTCCGTAACTTCGAAACGCGTGGCGTTGTGTTTGTCGACCGTATTGCCGAGGTGCCGGACAACAGCATCGTTATCTTTTCAGCACATGGCATTCCTCCCGAGGTTCGTCGCGAAGCCGAAGAGCGTGGCCTGCGGAGTGTTGATGCCACCTGTCCGTTGGTTACGAAAGTGCACAATGAAGCTTTGCACTACGTGGAACAGGGCTACCATATCTTGTTGGTCGGTCACGCTGGTCATGTCGAGGTCGAGGGCACCATGGGCCATGTTCCAGATGACGTGACCCTGGTTCAGACCGAGGAAGAGGCAGAGACTGTCGAGGTTCCGAGCGACGAAAAGGTCGCCTACCTAACCCAAACGACATTATCAGTGGACGATGTTGCTGGTGTGCTTGGGGTCCTGGAACGCCGTTTCCCGGACATTGTCGGTCCAGCCAAGAATGACATCTGCTACGCAACGCAGAACCGGCAGGATGCGGTCAAACGCATGACCTCTGATGTCGATGCGATCTTTGTTGTCGGTGCGCCGAACTCGTCGAACTCCAACCGGTTGGTAGAAGTCGCACGTGCTGCAGGGGTTGCGGCTTATTTGGTGCAAACCAGTGAAGATATTGAGCCTGAGTGGCTTGACCACGTTGAAACCGTCGGTATTACCGCCGGCGCATCAGCGCCCGAGAGCTTGGTAATGGATATCGTTGAGGTGCTTCGGGGACCTACAGGCGACGTTCTCGAGATCACGGGCCCAGACGAAAATGTTCACTTCCCACTGCCACCAGAGCTCGTCGATGACTACAGGGAACGCGGCTTGAACTTCGAGAGTTCGATTATAGGTTTCCGTGAGCGTTGGGACATTCCGGGAAGCTGAAGAACCCCATCCTGGGGCTGCAGCTTGCAGGAGATTTGACGATTACATCATTCGCTTAATGATTGTCTCCGACTGCTCGTTGCTGATTGCAATCTCCCGGTGAGCGATCGGACCGCCTTCCTCAAGCACGGGCTCCTGAGCGTCTAGTGTAGGGCGCTGAACATGCAGGAACTTACCGATATAGATCTCATCACCCCACATCAATGCCTTTTCGCAGGCTGACTTCCAGTCCTCGGGGTTGTGTCCCTCGTCCTCAAGCTTCCGCACACGGGGACGAAAGAAGGCGTAGTCGTTATCGTGGTTAAAAGTCACACAGGGGCTGAAGATATCGATTAAAGAGAAGCCGTGGTGTTGTATAGCTTCTTTCATCAGCATCTGTAGGTGCTTTTGATCACCAGAATAGCCACGCGCGACAAAAGTAGCCCCGTTCATGATCGCCTGGGTTATGGGGTTTAGAGGCTTTTCAACATTGCCGAACGGCGTCGACTTAGTCTTCATGCCGATTTCACTGGTGGGCGAAATCTGGCCTGTCGTCAGGCCGTAGATCTGGTTGTTCATGACTAGGTAGGTTAGGTCGACGTTGCGGCGCGAGATGTGGGTGAAGTGATTACCACCGATACCATAGCCATCGCCGTCGCCACCGGTAACGAGAACAGTCATCTCGTGGTTTGCCATCTTGACGCCCGTAGCCACCGCTAGCGAGCGACCGTGCAACGTGTGCATACCGTACGCGTTGAAATAGCCCGGGAAGTTTGAAGAACAGCCAATGCCGCTGATGGTAACGACTTCGTGCGGCCTCAGTCCGAGACTGGAAACGACAACCTGAAGCGACTTCAAGACACTGAAGTCACCGCAACCTGGACACCAATCTGGATCGACCTTGCCCTTGAAGTCTTTCGAAGTGGTCTCAATGATTGATTCTGCAATCTTAGTTTCACTCATCTTTACCTCGTTTGTTCATAAAGTCTCGGGACTGTCGATCTCTGCTCAGACCATGATCTCGTGGCGTGGCACGTAGATCTCTGTCTCGTTAGCAAGCTGTTCCTGCACGCCGGCCACGATGTGGTGGGGCATGAAGGGCTCGCCGTCGTACTTGCGGATATGACCGTTGGCCTTGAAGCCAGTTTCGCTGCGCAGATAACGAGCGAACTGGCCACTTTGGTTATTTTCAACGATGATGACGCGCTTGGACCTGCCAAGGATCTCTTCGATCTCATCTCCGTACAACGGCACGATCCATTTCACCGGCAAGTGGTTTGCGATGATTCCAGCATTGGAGAGCTGTTTGCAGGCCTCATGAATGACTCCCCATGTTGAACCCCAACCGAGTAGCGTGACGTCAGCATCGGCCGGACCTTCAAGTTCCGGGGGCGCGATGCGGTCGACGACACTCTCAAATTTACGGGCCCGCTTTTCAACCATCATTTGGCGCTTGTGTGGGTTAGTAAATTCGTCGGAGATCAACACTCCGTCCTCGTCGTGTTCGTCGGTTGAGACGACATGGACATAACCTTCAAGACCTAGGATGGCGCGCGGCGAGACACCATTTTCAGTGTCTTTGTAACGCTTGTACCCACCACCTTCACGCGTGGCCGGGTCCGCAAGGCCGTCGTCGTTAGAGACACGAGGCTCGGTGATCAGCTCACCACGATTGATTTCGGGTTGCATATTGATCTCCTTCGCCGGCACGCTAAACGTGCCTTCAGAGATCAGTAAATCGGAAAGGACGATGCCGGGACATTGTGCAGCATCACACAGGTTGAACACTTCCGGGATTGTATTGAAGGCGTCCAGCGCGTTCTTGGGCGCAACGATGAAGCGTTGGAAGTCACCCTGACTGGCGCCGAGCATTTGCCATAAGTCGCCTTGTTCTGTTTTCGTCGGTACGCCGGTCGATGGACCGGCGCGCATGACGTTGATATAGACAACTGGTATTTCCATCATCGCGGCTGATCCGATAGCCTCGGTCATAAGGGCGAAGCCGCCGCCAGAGGTAGCGCACATGGCGCGCGCGCCAGCATGGGCCGCACCGATCACTATGTTGGCAACGCCGATTTCGTCTTCGATCTGGCGCACCATGATATCGAGGTCGCGCGCATTATTGGCCATCCAATGGAGCACGCCCGTTGCAGGGCTCATCGGATAAGCAGCGTAGAATTTCACGCCGGCCGCTGCACCACCCATTGCTAGGGCGTCATTGCCGCTCCATACGGCTAAGGGTTCGTCGCCGCTAGGGACGGGATCCGGAAAGATTTCGAAATTTGCGTGGGTATAGTCGAATGCAGCCTTAGCAGTGCCTGTATTGAGGTCAATAACGTCCTGTCCCTTGCGCTTGAACACTTCCGTCAGTGCCTCGCCCAAGACCTCGAAATCAATACCCATCAGTGCCGTTGTCACACCGATGAACGCCGTGTTCTGCATAAGTTTGTTCGGGTTGTTGTCGGTAAGCTCACCAACCGGAATGGGCACCAGCGTTACACCTTCCGGAGGCTCGCTGGGCTCGAGTTTGTCACTGTTGTAGATGGCTCGTCCCCCTGGGCCAAGTATCTGCAAATGGCGGTCGAGGGTGTCCTGATTTAGACACATCAACAGGTCAATCTTGTCACCGTGGCATGGTAGCTCTACATCGGCGACGCGGATGGTCAATAGAATGTGACCGCCGCGAATGATGGACTGATAGGCGTTGTAGGCATGGATGTGGAGCCCCCGCCGCACGAACATTCGTGCCAGGATATTCCCAGGTGTTGCGACACCTTGACCGGCCGCGCCACCGATGGCGAGTGCGAAGTCGAACTTGGCATCCTTCATGGACAGAGTCTCCCTCAGATCTAAAAAATTCGAAGTCGTAGGTCAGGCCTAGCTGCGTAACAGGCGACCATTTCTCAGGGCCCCAAGCTTACCGCGAGATGACCGGTTTGAGCCAGCTATTGCCTGTGAGTCTTGCTAGTACAGATGAGTACCGATCCAAGGTCTCCACACAGTGGCCGGCAATAATTGGATGATCGCGTGGGCGGTAGCTTTCGCGCAGGCTCGGTCAAAGGCACGATGGTCCGTACTTCCGTGTTTCTTCTCGCACCAGGCACCGATAGTCTTGCGATGTTCATTCGGGTCGCGCACCTCAACGAGGACTTCAATAGAACCGCTCTGCTCAAACGACCCGCCACGTAAGGGCATAACCATGAGGTTCTGCTGACGCTGGGCTTCGCGGACAATCGTGGCCGAAAACAGATCAACTTCCTGCAGGCGTCTGTATATCTCGTCTTCGGCCCACAAGTCTATGAGTTCAGGCAGCGTTAGCTGCTCGAGAACATCGTATTTGACCGTTTGGCTATTTACACTCATGTTAAAAACGCTTCGGGCGACGAAAATGCTCACCGCTATGTCCGGATCGCCATGTTAGTTACGGGCCCATAACGGGTCAAGCAACTTAACTCCTAGGATCATGTATAGAAGGGCAGGGGTGGCGAAACTATTCAGCATCGTCTGGCGAAGTAGACACAATACCTGCATATTTCCCCAGCATCTGCCTGCAGGAAGCATCTGGAAGTATTTTCCTTCGTGATAGAATCACAAATCGCCATGACCGAAATCGGCCTGATGGCAGCGTTTGCTGCCGGTATCATCTCTTTCCTTTCGCCCTGCGTGCTCCCGCTTGTGCCGGGATACATGTCGTTTATCTCGGGGGTCTCTCTCGACGAACTGAGAGCCGACGACCGGGACAGCGCGGTGACGCGTAAAATCCTGGTAAACACGTTCGCTTTCGTTATTGGCTTTTCGATTGTGTTTATCCTGCTCGGAGCCAGTGCTAGCTTCATCGGGCAGGTCTTACTAGCCAATCAGCGAGTGTTGCGTTACCTAGCGGGCGGGATCGTGATCCTCTTCGGACTTCACTTGACAGGGATTCTAAAAATCAAGTGGTTCTACCAGGACAAGCGCTATCATGGAGAAAACGTTGCCCGTGGCCCTGTGGGAGCCATGTTCCTTGGTCTCGCCTTCGCCGCCGGTTGGTCACCTTGCATCGGACCCATACTTGCAGGCATATTGGCCTTCGCTGCCACACAGGACACCATGTGGGCGGGCATCGGACTATTGGCGGTATATTCGGCCGGTCTGGGAATTCCTTTTGTGCTAACGGGATTACTGACTCAGAGAATGCTCGCGGCGATGGACAACGCGAAGAGAGTGTTGTGGGCGATTGAAATGGGTGGCGGCGTCCTATTGATCATCGTTGGCGCGCTGATCTTCACCGACAACTTCTTGATCTTTAACCGTTACCTAGCTTTCCTTGAACGCTTCACTTTTTATCTTGAAAGCTTCACGCTTTAGTAGTCCGTTTTAATTTGTACGGGACGGCTTGCCAAAGAATTAAGGGATCAAATCAGCAGCAGGACCGGCTAGCTGGCTATGGAGGCAGTAGAGAAGGTTAGAGGCATTGCCTGGCCGGGAATGGATAGTCGTTGTAGGTTACTGGACCGTCGGCGGGCCATCTCCCTCTGCTGGTTCAACGCTCTGGTATTGGTCACCCTCAAAGCCAAAAAACTCCTTTGCCTTTTGCTCGATGATGTCATGACTGCGTGGATCACCGAGGTTTAATGCCAACTCGTTGATGATCTTTACTTGCTCGATGAGCCAATCGTCCCAGACTTCTTGGCAAATGCTTGTGCGCACTTGTTCCTTGAGTTCGCCGCGGAAGGGTATGTGGACGTCGATTGCTGGCTCGTCTTTTTGGTGTTTGATGCAAAAAACCTTGTTGGACATATTCCCTCCATGGATGACGCTCGATAAGCCGTACGACCTTGGTTAGCTCTGTTTAAAGTCCTCGGGTGATGCGGACACCAGCACTGGCGCCGATACGTGTCGCGCCTGCGGCGACCATCTGGACTGCAGTTTCTCGATTACTGATGCCGCCGGATGCCTTGATGCCTAATTTCGTCCCAACGACTCGGCGCATGAGTGCTACATCGTCTGTAGTAGCACCGCCAGGACCGAAACCAGTAGACGTCTTGACGAAATCAGCACCAGTGTCACGAGAAATTTCGCAGCCAATGATTTTCTCTTCGTCAGTCAGTAGTGCGGTTTCAAGGATCACCTTTACAATCGCACCGCTCTTGTGACTGTTTGTGGCCACTTGTTCGATGTCGTGTCGTACCCAGTCATAACGCTTTGACTTCAAAGCACCAATATTTATTACCATGTCGATCTCCTGGGCCCCGTCGCGCACGGCACGCGCAGTTTCAAAGGCTTTCGCCTCTGGCATACTGGCACCCAAAGGAAATCCGACCACAGTACACGGTAAGACTTGGCTGCCACGCAACATGTCAACAACCAACGGTACGTAGTAAGGGTTCACGCAGACGCTAGCGAAACCGTAGTCGACGGCCTCCCGGCAGATCCGGACTATGTCAGCCTCTGTAGCCTCCGGTTTAAGTAAGGTGTGATCAATGAGTGAGGCTATCGCGTCGCTGCTTGGCGGTGTTGACACCTCTAACCCAATGCGATCGGCTCCGGCGTTGGCGATGGTCACAACTCTGTCAGCGCACTTGGTGAGACAGTCTGTGCGACACCAGCACGCGATCTCGTCCTCTGTTTGGCCAGAGATATCGGCAGCAAGTTGCCGCGTGAGTGCTGCAATCAGAGCCTCTTCCTCTGGCGAGAGTGGACTTTCCCCCGCTGTCAGCGGGGTGTAGGTGATTTCGATGCCTCTCTCCCGAGCGCGATCCTGAGCGGCGGGAGTGATCAGAGCATCGGCTGGTGCCTGCAGGCGCGCACCGGTTATTGCGTCAACGTCGTCAACGGTAATCGTTGGCCGGCCACGGGCCGAAATTGCAGGTAATAGACCACCGGAGATTTGCCCTTGAACCCGCAAGCGATAAACGGTCTGTTGCACGAGGTTCCGGAGATCTGCTCCCGTGATTGATCGATGCTTCTCGTCAGACATGAGGGGGATAGTAGATCAAGAACAAACTTGCTGCGCCTAGCTACGTGATGAGCTGTCCACATTACCAATTATCGATTAAGCCCACCCAAATATTGAGGGAGGTCCATCCCCAAGGGTACTGTGGCTACCGGTCACTGAGCACTTGGCGCACCCGGTTGGCTAATCTGCGCGCATCTGACAAGACGGATTCAGGGTTCAGAGTACTGAATGTT
>Ga0209034_10000777_pt1 | contig 15761 bp, 12 predicted proteins | sample MarorgKNORR_S2LV_2_FD_188219 | JGI IMG/M metagenome (GOLD analysis project Ga0209034, IMG submission 188219) | Marine microbial communities from the Southern Atlantic Ocean, analyzing organic carbon cycling - 250m_A/KNORR_S2/LV (SPAdes) (version 2) | ecosystem: Environmental > Aquatic > Marine...
GGAACTCTGATGATGGGAACACGGTTCCTCCCTACGTTGCAGCATCCCCCACTCCAACTCCGGAGCCCCCTATTGCAACTCCGGAACCGACACCACAGGTGGCGGCAGATCCAACCCCCGTTCCGGTGACCACAATTGCGTCATCAGCTCCTTCTAAAATCATATCCGTACCCATATTGGCCACCCGAGCCACCAATGTCGGCAGTTTGGAGTTTGTATTGGTCTATGACCCGGCCAAGCTGGAATTAACCCAGGTTGAACGAGGTCTGTTGTCCGGAAACGCACTTATAGACTCCAGCGCATCAGAACCGGGTCGACTCTGGGCCGGCATCATCGACGCTGACGGAATGAGTGGCAGCGGAACAGTGGCTGTCGTTAAGTTCCTTGTACGAGAGGGTGTAGGAGGATCCATGCCTCTGAATCTGGAGAGTATTTCTGCATTCGACGCCAATACTCTGGTTGATATAATCACTAGAAGTACTGCGGGGGAGTTCGACTCGACAATGCTAAACCCGCTATCCCCCATAGTTACGTTCCAATAACACTCTCGTCAATAATCTGACCGGCAACATCACCGACATGGAACAAAAGGGGAGGCGCTTTAGATCCAGCGCCTCCCCTTTACTTGTACTATCTTTCCAGGTTCCCTATTCTCGCCTACAATGTATCCGTAAATTGCGACCACGTATTAACTATGAACACGATTTAGGAGGGATGATTTTGGCTAATTTAACACTTGCAGAAGCAGAAATTATTTTGGCTGGGTCCAAAGCAAAAATGATCGAACTGGGCGTAAAAATGAGCATCTCCGTTGTCGACCCACGGGGAGACCTGATAACCATGTGCAAGATGGACGGAGCTCCTTGGCGAACCCCTGTGGTCTCTCGTGGAAAAGCTGTGGCCTCAGCCAGCTTTGAGGTGGCCAGTGGTGCGCTGACCGATAACTCCCAAGCACCGATCTTCCGGGCTTTCATGGCCCTTGAAGGAGGTCATTTCATACCCGGTCAGGGCGCGTTGCCCGTATTCCGGGATGGAGAGATCATCGGTGCTGTCGGCGGCAGCGGCGGAACAGCACAAGAGGACGAGGACTGCGCCCGAGCCGGGATTGAAGGTGCCGGTTTTTCAGCTACACGTTAATACATCGGATTATTACTAGGCATTCAAAGCGGCTGGGCTAGTCCCGGCCGCTTTTGTTTCCAGCGCCAACTATACTATCCAGTGTCCCAAGTTTGGTGGACGAAGCCCATCACGGAATTGTAGACTTGGCTAGGAAGGCGTTCTTAGACACTGATCTCAAACGGCCCCTCACAACAATTTCCCGGGTTTCCATTGCCCTATAAGGGAGTGAAATCATGCACGTAGGTTCATCCACCTTTTTCCAAAACCACCGGCAAGCCCTGACCGACGTGGAGGTCTATAAGAACGAACTGCGTCTGGCAGACATGGTTGAGCCGTTAGGATTTGATTCAATCTGGGGCGTAGAACACCATTTCACGGACTACACAATGTGCCCGGACGTCCTTCAGTTCCTCTCTTACATGGCCGGACGAACCAAGACCCTGCAACTGGGCAGTATGGTTGTGGTCCTACCCTGGCACAATCCCGTCCGCGTTGCCGAGCAATTCTCAGTTTTAGATCACCTGAGCGACGGCCGAGCTATCATCGGTGTTGGGCGTGGACTCGCCAGAGTCGAATTCGACGGCTTCAAACTCGAAATGTCTGAGTCACGAACCAGGTTCGCCGAGAGCACTAAGTTACTTGTTCAGGCACTCGAAGACGGTTACGCTGAGTTTGACGGTGAACTAATCAAGCAGCCGAGAGCGGACATCAGACCCAAGCCCTACAAAAGCTTTAAGGGGCGCACCTACGCCGCCGCTGTCTCGCCAGAATCCTCATTGGCTTTGGCCCAGCTGGGTTTAGGTATGTTGATCATTCCCCAAAAACCGTGGAACGAAGTTGAAACCGAGCTGGAATCTTACCGCAAGATTTTCCAAGAGATTAACGGCAAGCCGGCTCCTCCGCCCATAGTGGTTGGCTTCACTTTCTGCCATGAGGACCAAGAACGGGCTAAAGAGATGGCCAGTGAATATGTAGGTAACTACTGGGAATCAATCATGGATCACTACGAATTCCACAGCGACCATCTTAAAGAGACAAAAGGCTACGAATACTACGGCAAGTTCACCGAGAAGATCGAACGATACGGAGACCAAGATGTAAAGGATTTCTTCTTGGATCTACAAGTCTGGGGAACTCCAGAACAATGCTACGATAAAATCATGACCACACGAGGCCGCCTCGGCAGCGAATCATACCTGGCCGCATTCAGTTTTGGCGGCATGCCCTACCCGGAAGTGGAAAAGAGTATGAGGCTATTTGCAGAGACCGTGATGCCCAGGCTGAAGCAAATTCCTGCTGCAGCCTGATCTAATCTCCGGTGTAGCGGATATCCTCGCTCTTGGCCTCGCCTAGGGTACGCCAGGCAAACCGATCACTATATGAGTTTTGGATACCCTCGAGAGCGTCGGCGGCCAATGCACCTAAAACAGGACCAAATTTAAAGGCGTGTCCGCTGCCTCCGGTGGCAACTACCAGGCCTTCACGATTCGGGTCTCGGCTAATCCAAAAATCCCCGTCCCAAGTGTCGAAATAGAGGCACATCTTGCTGTCATAGAGTGGAATCGATGCCAAGGACGGCAGTGACTCAGCCAGAAATCTTCGGCAATGCTCTTCTTGCTCCGGAATAATAATCCTCTCCGCATCCGGAGAGACGCTGCGGCCCGGCCCGTGGTTGGCCAACTTAACCACGCCATCATCATTAGCAGGGAAGCCATACCAGCCGCTGCGTGGTATGTCAGCGCCCCAAGGTGGGAATGACGGTGCTCTATAGCCCTCCGGATCATCGGGCTTGAAGTAGAAGACAGGCTGACCTACAGGCCACATTCGATCAGCAAGATCCGGTATTAGAACAGTGGTCCAAGCGCCAGCAGCCACCAACACCCAGTCCGCTCGTAGCTCTGCACCAACCGAATCTACTGCGCCGATGACCCGGTTTCTGTCCTGCAACAAGTGAACCGCCGAAAATCCAGTTACGAGCGACACTCCAACATCAGCAGCGTCCTGGGCGAGGGCAGCGGTAACTGAACCAGCTTCCGCCCAACCGGCCTTAGGGTTGAAGTAGCCGTCGATATAATAATCCGAGTTCCAATGCGAATATCTCCTGGCCAGATCCCCCTCAGATAAGCGTTCCAAGGGAAATCCACGTCCAGTAAGAAGACTATATGAGTCTTGTTCAAATGAACCGGATGCCATGGGTAAACTCGTCATGAGCAAGAACCCATCTTCATGGTAGAGGTCTCGTCCCCAACAGGCGTTCCAAGAATGCCAACCGTCGATAGCTTCTGCACCCAAGGAAGAATAGAGCCCGTCTCCACCATAATCCATCCGTACCATCCGGCTGACATCGTTGGAGGCTGCTAAAGGATTGGGAATGGGTCCCGGATCAGACACCGTAACTTGATAGCCGCGTCGTTTCAATTCCAGGGCCGCAGTTAAGCCAAATATACCTGCGCCCACAACCAGCACCGACTCCTTAGCAGGCATTATTAACGGCAATTCCAGCCCATGTACCGCCAATAGACATGAGTGAAATACTAATCGGCGGCACTAGCAGAGCCTACTTCAGAAAATGCACTTCTTAGAGCCGATGACGCCTGATCCATGGCCTGCTGACTCTTGTCCACTACGGCTGTCATGCTGAAGAACCCATGAATCATGCCATCATATCTGGTTACCGTCGTTGCCACACCAGCTTCGGTAAGGCGCTTGGCATAAGCTTCGCCTTCATCTCTCAGCGGGTCAAACTCTGCCGTAATCACTAGCGCCGGCGGCTGACCAACAAGACTCTCAGCCTGGAGTGGCGCCGCGTATGGGTTTAATGCGTCAGCATCATTTTCCAGATAGTGTTCCCAATACCACTGCATGCCTACTTTGGTCAGGGAATAACCTTCCGCGTTGTCAGAATACGAAACGGTGTTGAAATTTACATCCGTCACCGGATATATAAGCAACTGTAATGCAATCTCCGGGCCACCCCGTTCTGCAGCCATCAGAGCCATGACCGCAGCCAGATTGCCACCGGCACTGTCGCCACCAACGGCCAGTCGTGTAGGATCGCCATTGATTCTGGCAGCGTTATCTACCGCCCAGGTGGTTGCAGCCCAGCAATCTTCCGCAGGGCCGGGGAATTTAGCATCGGGGGCCAATCTGTAATCCACCGAAACAACTACGCATTGCCCCCCAACGCACAAGTTTCGGGCCGATCCATCGGCCGATTCGAGGTCGCCCACAACCCAACCACCGCCGTGGAACCAGACAAGGATTGGAAATGGACCAGAACCCTCAGGGGTGTAAATACGCACTGGAACGTCGCTATCAGGCCCGGGAATAGTTCGGTCTTCCACTTTGGCCACTTCCGGCCCCGGGGAGCGTTTCCGCAGTTTGGCATTGGCCCTAGCCTCTTCGGGGCTAACAGTATCTGCCGGCGGCAACCCGAGGGCCGCCATGGCTTCCATAACTTGGACTACTTGCGGGTCTAGTGGCATATCATACCTCTCATGACTTCGATGCTTATTTTGATTGTCAGGTGTAATTTTCAGCGCATTATAGCTGAAATAATATCAGGTAGAAGCGTCGGCTCCAGGGTCCCAGATCCAATACTTAGCGATAGCCCCTGCGTCCACCCTAAGATCGGTACCGGTGATCATTTCAGCCTCGTTCGACGCCAAGAAGGCTGCGGCCTTGGCATAATGCCTAGGGCTGGGCAGAGCCTGCAACGGTGACCCACTGCTTGGGTCTGCCAACCAACCGCTGGAACGTTGACCACTCCTTGGCCCTGGCCATTGAACGCCCCAGCGCTCTGCACGCTCAAAGGCCTCTGTTCGATCGGTGGCCGTTGGAGTGAGACTGTTGACCCTGATTCCGTATTTGGCCAACTCCATAGCAACAGACCGAGTGAAATTCATCAATCCACCTTTGGAGGTGCCATATCCGATGTTTCCCGGTTCACCTTGGTGACCAGCCGTGGATATTATATTAATCATGTTGCCCTTGCGACCCAAATCAATCATCTGTTTGGCGGCGTATTTGGTGAACAAGAAAGCGCCAGTGAGCATGACATCGGTCTGGCGTCTCCATTCGTCAACCGGCATGTCCAAAACACCTTTCCAATTGAAAACAGTCGCCCCATTAACCAGTATGTCGACTCCACCGAAAGTTTCCTTAGCTAGATCAAGGGCAGCAGTGACCTGAGATTCATCTGTAACGTCACAGGTTATGCCAATGGAACGCCGCCCTAGGGCGTTTACGGCTTGGGCACATTTTTCAGCGTAATCTGGGTTTATATCGACACAGACCACATCTGCTCCTTCTTCAGCCATACCTTCAGCGATACCGCCCATGATGTTTGGGCTGGTTCCCGTCACCAGAGCGATTTTTCCATCAAGTTTCATCGTATTGGCTCGCTTTAGCTATTTCTTGAGGCTGGATCTGACCTGCAACCTTTCTATCTGGCCAGCATTCCTCCCCATATCGTGGATCACTAGGCCGGGGTGAACCATCATGGATTTATATCGAAAAATTAATCTATAGAGAGCACTATCTTTCCAAAGTTGGCATTGGTTTCCATATATCGATGGGCCTCTGCGACCTCTTCCAACGGAAACGTCCGGTCAACTACCGGTTTCATGCTTCCTGATACCAAATGCGGCAGCACATGACGCTTGAATTGGGCCGTAACAGCCAGTTTCTCTTCCAGAGAACGACCTCGGAGACCAGTTCCACACACCTGCAAGCGCTTGGCCATTAATGGACGTAGGTCGACGTCCACTTTGCTGCCACCCATCAAACCAACCTCAACTAGGCGGCCAAGTACGGCCATGGATTCGATGTTCTTATCCCAATAAGGTTCGCCGATGAAGTCGATCACCACGTCAACTCCTACCCCCGAAGTGATCTCTTTGATTACTTCAGAAAAGTCCTGTTCATGGTAATTAATGCCGACGTTCATTCCCAGACCAGCCGCTCCAGACAGCTTTTCTTCGGAACCGGCAGTTCCGAATACAAAAGCCCCCGCTTGGTGGGCCAACTGCACAGCAGCGGTGCCCACTCCGCTTCCTGCAGCATGCACCAGCACACTCTCGCCCATCTGGAGATTGCCTCGGTTGAACAAAGCATCATAGGCGGTGTAATACACCTCCGGAGTTGCAGCAGCCTGGACAAAATCCCAGCCAACAGGCATTTTGACGGCCATTCGATGATGAGTAATAACGCGATTAGCATAGCCCCCGCCACCCAGCAGACCAAACACTTGGTCTCCTTCTTTCATACCTTGCACCCGCTCGCCCACCTGTAGCACAACTCCCGAAAACTCTAATCCAGGAATGTCAGACGGGCTACCAAATGGAGCCGGGTAGCCGCCCTGGCGTTGAATCATGTCCGCGCGGTTCAAGGCGGAGGCTTTTACGTCAACCAGGATATCTTCTGGGCCAGGGATTGGATCATCCAATTCCATTATTTTTAGAACATCTGGTCCGCCGGGTTCGCTTATTACTGCTGCGCGCATTTTAGATTTCCTTTTATGTCTCGCGTTGTGTCTAAACTGAGATTGATTCAGGATGGCCATCCCAATGGATTGGGCAACAGTTTATCATCGGAAATAAACACCCGCAGCCAGTTACGAGCACGTTTTTGATAGCACGCAAAAGCCCCAGATCAGAAATCAGAACGAAACTAGATTACAGATCCGGGGCATCAGTCGCGATTTTATTTCCGACCTTGGCGCAGGATTAGTCGGGAGCCAAGGACGCACTATGGTCATCAATGCGCCGCATCAGGTCAATAATGTCCGGCATTGCTGGGCCATAACGGTCGGCGTCGTCGATACCATAGCCCTTGTGATAGGCGGATCGAAAGTTAGCGATGGCACCGCCTGCTCCGGTGACTGATGAGTTGCCCTCGTCCCATATGCCTCCGTGGATCAGATCAGGAATACTACTCGGCTCTCGGAACACATTCTTAGGATCGCCTCCGTCCTCCACTATGCGCATCTGTTCTTCAAACTGACGACGCATGAACACTATGGGCAGGTCCGTCCTCCCTAATTGCTCCACAGTCCGGTCGTATATCTGACCCTGGGAGACCCAGGCGTGAGCGTCTTGCGCCAGAACAAAGTCCCAAATTGGCTTACCGGTCTCATCAAAGATCGGGATGTCATAATAGGGAATTGATTCTTGTACAGGGGCGGGTACTGCCTCAGGTGCAATATAGCAACCGTAGGCAATGTGATAGGTGCTGACATCGTCGATGGGTACTCGGATTTGAAATTCCTGACGAACCTGTCCCGGACCACCGGTCTGAGTGTAGAACGGGAAGATGACCGTGGAATGGCGAGATTGACGGTCTTTATCGGCGCCAAGTGCTTTGGAGTAGTTAATACCCTTTTCCATACCGTATTGGGTCTCATGTGCATAAAGAGATTCTATCCCGCGACCCATGTCGATCCTGGAATGCAAAGTTGACATCTGTTGGTCCTTGGTACGGTCTTCTAGGTCGCCTTTCTTCTCTAAAATATACTTGAACATATGACCGTGAAGATAAACGCTGTGAGCCGGGTCTCCGGTATTTTCATGGCATTGGAGCCAATTGCATTCCAGCACTGATATGCCTATTTGGCGTATAGCGTTCGGCATCACAAACAAGTCCCAAGGAACCAACAGAGGCACCGGCTGAGGACCCATATAGGCCCAGACCAATCCACCCATCTCTCGCACTGGGTAGGATGAAATCTTGACCTGATCTTTAAGCTTATTGGAGGGCGACTCCAATGGGGTGTCGATACATTGTCCATCTGGAGCGAATTCCCAGCCGTGATAGCAACACCGTATTCCGTCTTCGTCCGGAATCCCATATTTCATCATGGCCATCCGGTGTGGGCAGCGTTCACCAATTAAGCCCAGTTCACCTTTTTTGGTGATAAAGAGAACGAGGTCCTCACCTAGGATCCTGACCGGCATGATTTCTTCTTCTTCCAATTGGACTAATGGCCGGACAGGTATCCAATAACGACGCATAAGTTCGCCCATCGGGGTTCCTGGGCCAACTCTAGTTAGTCTTTCCTGAGCTTCGACAGTCAGCATACGACTCTCCCTGATAGTCCAATATTCAGCAATATCGCGAGTAGAAGCCACCCGGTCCGTTGAGTGCCTGCCAGTATATCGCAGAATATATCGATTCTGAAGACATCGGTTCAAAAAAAGTCTAATCGACGAATTGCCAACTGGTTCTCTGTTCCGTAGTTATTTTTACTGAACTCAATAACCGGAAAAACCGATTCTTCTCCTCCCGATGAGATTCCAACTGCAACGAGTTTATTTAATGAACTGTGCCGTGGGCAACGAATGGCTAAACAGCGACGCAGTTAAGCTACTTCTGCAGACCTCAGCCCGAAATTATACCGCCGTCATCATAGATACTATTAGCACTATTTTTATGTTGATCGCCGTACTCCGTCCGAAGTCTGGTTTATTTTCTTTCTCCATTTCCAAGGCGGAATCTGTTATCGATTTGTTCCCAGCCTTTAGAAGAACCAGACTGGCCGAATGCTATATACTGTTTCACTCGCCAAGGCCTCCCGTAGGCCGAAGCTGTAACGAATCGCAATGGAGGAAACCACTATGGTCAGGCCCAGAGAGCCTCTATCCGACCCGCTGGACGCATTTTGCAAGGACACTGACGCGTACCTAGAAGGTGTAACCGGCGGTCCACTCTCCAGCCTGAGATATGCGGCCAAAGACATATTCGACATTGCCGGACACGTAACCGGCGGAGGTAACCCCGACTGGAAAGCGACCCATCAGCCGGCTGACCAGAACGCTTGGATCGTACAGAAACTGCATGCTTCAGGGGCTACCATGGTGGGCAAGACCCACACCGACGAGTTGACCAGGGGTATTCTGGGAGAGAACGCTCATTACGGCACTCCAATCAATTCCAAGGCTTTAGGGAGGGTGCCCGGCGGATCTTCCAGTGGCTCAGCGGCAGCGGTGGCAGGGGGATTGGTGGATTTTGCTCTGGGTTCTGACACTGGTGGCTCGGTCAGAATTCCTGCCAGTTTCTGCGGCCTTTACGGACTACGACCAACCCACGGCCGAATCCCGTTGGAAGGGATTTTGATGCAGGCGCCCAGCTACGACACCATCGGTTGGTTCGCCCGTGATGCGGTAACTTACGCACGGGTAGCTGAAGTTATATTTCAGACTGCGATTCCTGACATTACACCAGGTAGAATCATAATCGCTCGGGATGCGTTTGAAGAGGCCGACGAGAACGTTTCAGAGGTGCTGTTGCCCGTAGCCGAGAAGATTGCTGCGCTAGCTGATAGTTCCACCACCGTCAAACTAGCCCCTAACGGCCTGACCGAATGGGCAGCCCAGCAGAACGTGCTGCAATCTCAAGAGGCCTGGGACTCAGTTAAAGACTGGATAGACCGGGTTAATCCGAGGTTCAGCTTTTGGGTCTCGGAGCGTTATCAGTTCGCCATTAATCTGACTCAGGCTGTGATTGATGATGCAATCATAGTTCGAAACAATCTCCGAGCCAGAATGGACGAAGTCTTCGCCGATGGCGGCTTCCTATGCCTACCAACAGCAGTAGCTCCGGCTCCTTTAAGAGGTCTGCCAGCATCCGCTAAAAAAGAAGTCCAGTCCCGGTTGAGCCGTTTAACGTGCATCGCAGGGACCACAGGGCGTCCACAACTAAGCCTGCCATTAGGCGAGGTTAACGGTATGCCTGTTGGCATATCCCTCATGGGCAGCCGGGGTTCTGATGAACAGCTCATCGGATTTGCCCGCCGAATCGAGGCCTATTTAGCCAGATAATCACCACCCTTTAAACGTTTAATCGATATCTGATCAACACGAGCACCATCACTCTCAGCGGGCAACCGGCCCCGACCTGCGAGGAAAGACTTCGGAGTCGTTACTAATCAAAAGCGATTTAACACCGGGGCTGACCTGCCGTTAGAAGCTCACAACGAATCGACAACCAGGTTGGTTCTCTAGGCTGGTAGACATACGTGACTAACGCAGATTAATATCTGTCAGAAGCTTAAAAAGAGGTTCGGGAGGACAAGATTGATGGCCCATCAGGTTAACGGAGTGGTCGCAGCAAGCAGGGGAGAATCGGTTCAATTGGTGCCGATCTTGGTACCTGATCCTGGTCCGGGCGAAGCGTTGATCAGAGTGAAAGCCTGCGGAGTCTGCCACACGGACCTCCATTACCGCGAAGGGGCAATCAACAACGATTTTCCGTTCCTGTTGGGCCACGAGGCCTCGGGAACAGTGGAATCAGTCGGAGACGGCGTGACCAACGTGGCGCCCGGCGATTTCGTGATTATCGCCTGGCGTGCACCGTGCGGTACCTGTCGTTCCTGCCAGCGAGGAAATCCTTGGTATTGTTTCTCCAGCCGGAACGCCTCCCAGCCCATGACTCTGGTTAACGGCACTCCTCTATCGCCTGCATTGGGCATCGGCGCATTTGCTGAACTCACCCTAGTGGACGCGGGACAAGCAGTCAAAGTCTCGCCCCAGGCCAACCCGGCTGCCGCAGGATTAATTGGTTGCGGCATCATGGCTGGGCTCGGTGCAGCGATGAACACCGGAGGCGTGAGTCGAGGCGACTCCGTAGCGGTATTTGGTTGCGGCGGAGTGGGTAACGCGGCCATTGCCGGATCCAGACTTGCGGGAGCCCACACTATCATTGGAGTCGACCTCGACGACAGCAAGCTGGCTTGGGCCAAAGAATTCGGTGCGACACACACCATAAACGCCTCATCCATCGAGCCCGTGGAGGCTATCAGGGCTTTAACCGATGGTAACGGGGTCGATGTGGCAATTGAAGCCGTGGGTCATCCATCTACCTACGAACAGGCCTTCTACGCCAGGGACCACGCAGGAACGGTGGTACTGGTGGGTGTTCCAAGTCCAGACATGAAGATTGAACTACCGTTGATTGAAGTCTTTGGCCGAGGAGGCAGTCTCAAATCTTCTTGGTATGGAGATTGCCTGCCATCTCGTGATTTCCCCATACTCATCGACCTTTACCTGCAAGGCCGCCTGGATTTAGACCGATTCGTTACTGAAACTATCAAGATCGAGGGAGTAGAAGAAGCCTTCCACAAGATGGAACAGGGCGAAGTACTCCGTTCTGTGGTGGTTTTCTAATCGTGATCTAGTATCAAAAAACCTTTAGTAAAAGGTTTTTGAAGTACATAAGGTAGAATTTCTCTAAGACGAAGCCCCCGAATCACCTGAATCCAATCGCCTACAGATAGTCTTACCCTACAACTTCACCCGTAAGCCTGGCACATTCCCCCGTAGCCGGTCTTCCGCTTCTAAAACCAGTCCTCAGGCGATACCATTTCGACTATGGTTTGGATGAACTGCTTGACGTCAAAAACCGCAATATCTCATCCACTCGAGGCCATGACCAAAATACTGGGTTTGGAATGGCAACGGACTGAACTTAATCAACTGTGCCGATGACACTCGGCGTCTGACCAGCTAGTTACTAAACCTCCAAGACCCATTCCATGTTATTTGGTATGACAAGGTGAAGACTCACTTATCCAATCATGTTCTTCTCGCAAACCATCCAGTGGCTACTCTCGAGAGAACGTGTTCGGTCTCGAGGGCGACTTTGGCTGTCGCATTAATCCGTAGATCACTGCCGAGATAACGGCGGCACCCAGAGAAATCACCAACGGCCATGTATAACTGATATATTGATCGAACCACCATCCGGTGGCAAAGGGGACCAATAACAGAGCCCAACTGTAGCTCATGTTGATGATTCCGCGCAGCGTTGCATAGTGGTTACGTCCAAAGTAGTTGCCAATCACACCCCAGTTAACCGGGGTGATCCCCTCCGACAACCCCATCACCACCGCAGATATCCCAACAATCATGAATCTGTCAGAAGAGAGCAACAGGATCAAACCCAAGGCATAAAGCACCATTCCGCCACCAAGTATGAGCTGTGCCGGCGCCTTATCCCCAAAATACCCAACGATCAGTTTAGAAGGCACATTCAGGCCTAATCTCAGAGTGAAAAACAGAGCCGCAATCGACGTATCAAAGTCCTTCCATTCCAAAATAGCCACGTAATGCAGGTCGATTCCCACGCGGGATACTTGGCGCAGCACCGTACCCATCATCAGGTACCAGAAACATGATGTGCGCAGAGCCTCTCGTACCGTGAACTCGACTCCAGCATAGTAACGTTTTAGGCGTTGGATCTCGGCTGGACTAGACCCACTTGAGACTGAGGTATCATTTCCCTCTCGAGCTGCTTTGACATCGGCAGCAGTCGCGCCGTCAGGCAGTAGTCCGATGCTCTCTGGAGACTCTTTCAAAAATGGCATCAGAGGGAGAATCACCAGAAGATATGCTCCGGCTCCCATCAGAGCTGCTACCCGCCAGTCGTACACAGCGATGATCAATGTCATCACAGGAATCAAAATGGTTGATCCCATATTCCCAGATGCCTCACGGACGGACATGGCACGCACACGATAGCGGCTGAACCAGGTCACCACCATGGCTGTCGCTGAGTCTTGAAAGGCCATAGTGGCCCCTGAAGCAACAAATCCCAGATAGGCAAAGGCGAAGATCCACAAGTTTTGGGCAAAGGAAAAGATTATGAAGCCAACACCGGCCAATATAGTGCCGATGACCATTATTCTTCTTGGGCCGAAACGGTCAACCAGATAACCAACCAATGGCCCAGCCACAGCGCCTTCAGAGCGTCCCAAGGAAAATATCAATGAGGTCGTCGCACGATTCAGACCAAGGCTGGCTCCTACAGGAATCAAGAACAAGGCTGGTCCTTTATCAAAAAAGGCGTTGTTCATGGCCGCCATCACGCTGATAAGGACCAATACCCACCAGCCATAGAAAAACCAGTCGGGCAACAACCCAGCTGGACCTTTTCCAAGGTTTTCGGAAGACGTTCTTGATTCAGGTCGGTTTGGGGTCATGAAAGGTTATTGAAGTGGTTTCATCAGGTGCGTTTTGGACAAGAGAAACATGCAGACTCTAAATACTGCAATAAGGCAGTATCGCATAGATAATAGAGAACCGGAGCTCATTCATCAGTACGTCTAATCTGATCAGTGAATCAGATTAGTAGATAATTCGTGCGCCAGGCCAGGCACCTTTATCCCAATTCAGCTGCGACAAGTAAAATGCCGAATAGTTGCAGTTATTAGGAGTAATCATGCCCTACGACAAGAAGCTAGCAGAGCGAGTCCGTGCCGTATTCGATTCTGAGCATAACTACACTGAAAAGGAGATGTTTGGCAGTCTCTATTTTATGGTAGGACGCAATATGGCTGTGGGCGTAACCGGCAACGATCTCGTCGTCCGGCCCGGGCCAATAAATCTCATAGCCGCGCTTGCCCTACCTCACGTACGACCGTTGGATTTTACTGGTAGACCGATGGAGGGCTTTGTTTGCGTTGAACCCAAGGGACTCGTAACAGATACCTCCTTGGCAGCATGGGTGGAACGAGGAGCGGCTTACGCGCGGTCCCTGCCTGCCAAATAGCCATTTGACGAGTTCCTTAATCTTGATTTCAACTCAGCTTTGAATGCTATACTGGGCACATTCCCTCCCGGTAGTTCTATTTCGACATATATACTAGAGTTTTGGTTTTGAGAGGCTCATATGGACTTCGGCGCAATGATGTTCTCCACGGATTATTCCATACGTCCTGACGATCTAGCCAAAATGCTGGAAGATCGTGGCTTTGAATCGATGTGGGTGCCAGAGCACACACACATACCAGCCGACCGCACCAGCCCATGGCCCGGCGGGCCCGACTTACCCAAAGATTACTGGCACACCTATGACCCCTTCGTGGCACTCACGGCTGCCGCAAGTGTAACTACAGACCTGAAATTGGGCACGGGCATCTGCCTTATGATTGAACGTGACCCCATCACAACCGCCAAAGAGATTGCCAGCCTGGATATGATCTCTAGAGGACGATTCATATTTGGTGTCGGCGGAGGCTGGAACGCGGAAGAGATGAGAAACCACGGCACCAACTACAAACGTCGTTGGCGCATACTAAGAGAAAAGATTTTGGCCATGAAAGAGATATGGACTCAAGAAGAATCTGAATTCCACGGCGACCACGTGAATTTCGACAAGATGTGGGCCTACCCCAAACCGGTGCAACGACCCCATCCGCCCATACTGATGGGCGGCGACGGACCCACCACCTTTGACCGGGTTGTGGATTACTGCGACGGCTGGATGCCAATCGGCGGACGTGGTCCCAGTGGCACGAGTCTTGGAGAAAAAATTGTTCTGCTCAAGCGCCAGGCAGAAGAAGCGGGCCGAGATCCGGACTCTCTTAACATCACTAGCTTCGGGATACGCCCTGACCCGGATCTGATTGGACGCTTGCAAGAGGCAGGGGTCGATCGGGTGATCTTCACTTTGCCTTCGGAAGAACAAACATCAGTCACACCACTCATCGACGAGTGCGCCAAGCTTATTTCATAGTTTGCCATAGCCCGTCTAATTCCAAACATATATTACCCCTTGGTCCCATTTGAGTTATCCAACGGGCCTTTTCATTCAAGACCGTCGTATCCCGTAAGACTGTCAAATCAGGGCAGTAATGTTTGCCGGTTGGCCCGGGCAACACCACCTGACAACATTTTGGAATAACTGCCTATTACCCGCTGCCTAGTCGTCAATCTGGTTCTCCAGCGGCAACAACGCGAAGACCACAGCAGCTAAAGCAAAGAGCACAGCAACGTAAATCATGCCCGCATGAAACCCAGATATCTCATATATTGCACCAGCAATTAAAGGCGATGTGGCTGCCATCAGAAAGCTAACAAACGAAACCACTCCTAGACCGATCGTGGCCTCTTCTCGCCCTAACACATCGAACAACGCAGCAGTCAGTATGGGTTGGTCGGGATACAAGAACAATCCCAATAACGCAATTGTGATGGTCAACGAAATACCATCATCAAAAACCACTATCATCGTCGCCAAGACACAAGACCAAATCAGACCAGGCACCAGCACCTGCTTGCGGCCCAGCTTATCAGACACCATCCCGGCCATTGGTTTGGCCAGCAACCCAACGGCAATCAATAGTGAAATGTGAAATCCGCGGTTGAAAACGGCTAGGTCCAAGTCGTTGCCCAAGTAGAGGGCAAGTAGCGTCACAACCGCTCCCAACGCCATTGACCGTAATCCTCTCACAACGGTCATGCCCTGGAGCAGCCGACTCTTAAAAATGGCCTTGGTCATTGCCAGACGCTCTGCTAAACCAGCTGTCTTAACATCATTCTCTCTTAGGTCACCAATGCCTTTGAAGATCCAGACCGCCAGGAAGGCCATGAAGAACGGTCCAATGGCATAAATGCTCAAGATTCCGCGCCATCCCAATACCAATAAAAGGACTCCGGTTACCAACGGGCCCGCAACGTCACCCACGCTGCCACCAACGCCGTGAAAGGACAGCATGGTTCCTCTGCGATTGGCAAAATGGTGGGACAACGAGGCCGCTGCTGGCAGATGCCACAAGGAGTGTGAAACGGACACAACGGACACTCCCATAAGTAACAGTGGATAGACCGGGGATATTCCCATTAGCAGCGATCCAAGCCCAGAGGCTC
>Ga0209034_10000778_pt1 | contig 15751 bp, 14 predicted proteins | sample MarorgKNORR_S2LV_2_FD_188219 | JGI IMG/M metagenome (GOLD analysis project Ga0209034, IMG submission 188219) | Marine microbial communities from the Southern Atlantic Ocean, analyzing organic carbon cycling - 250m_A/KNORR_S2/LV (SPAdes) (version 2) | ecosystem: Environmental > Aquatic > Marine...
TTCTTACGGGCGATCTTGTCAATTTCGTCTATATATATGATCCCATGCTCGGCCCTAGATATATCAAAGTCCGCTGCTTGTATCAGTCTGAGTAAGATATTTTCCACATCTTCGCCAACATAGCCTGCCTCAGTGAGAGAAGTTGCATCTGCGATTGCAAAAGGGACGTCAAGTATTTTGGCTAACGTTTGCGCTAGATGAGTTTTACCCGATCCCGAGGGTCCAAACATTAATACGTTAGCTTTCTGCAGTTCTACGTCATTATCAGGTTGATTATTAGACCAGACACGTTTGTAGTGATTGTAAACAGCCACGCTTAAAGTTTTTTTTGCTTTTTCCTGACCTATTACATATTCTTCAAGTTTTTCAAATATTGCCCGTGGTGTAAGACCTTTCTCAAGAGGATTAGATAAAGGATCTGTTTTATCCTCATTTTCCTCAGAAATGATCTGGTCACAAAGGGTTACGCATTCATCACAAATGAATACTCTATCTGGTCCGGCAATTAGCCTTTTAACCTGCGCTTGAGACTTCGTGCAAAAAGAGCAAGTATAGTCACTTTGGGAAGTAGTCATATCAACACTTATGAGTTTGTATCAGCTGTAGGTGCAGATGCCATAACAATATCAACTAGACCGTACTCTTGTGCTTGTTCGGCACTCATGTAATAGTCTCGGTCAGTATCTCTAGCAATTTTTTCGTATGGTTGTCCAGTATGCTCTGAAATCACGTTTCGAATTTTGTCTTGCATGCGTATAATTTCTCTCGCTGCAATTTCTATATCAGATGCCTGTCCTTGTGCACCACCAAGGGCTTGATGCATATGAATCGTAGAATTCGGTAGTGAAAAGCGTTTTCCTGCGGCCCCTCCACACAATAAAACGGTTCCCATGCTAGCTGCCATTCCAACACATATAGTGGAGACGTCTGGCCTGATCAATTGCATGGTGTCATATATTGCTAAACCAGCAGTTATTACACCACCTGGAGAGTTGATATACAGGTTTATATCTCTATCTGGATCTTCTCGATCTAGGAATAAAAGTTGCGCGATGATCGCGTTAGCAACCTGGTCGTTGATGCCGCTGCCAAGAAATACGATTCTTTCTTTCAACAGGAGAGAGTAAATATCGTAAGATCTTTCTCCCCTTGGGTCTCTCTCTACTACCATAGGTATTAAATTTTCAGGTTGGTGAAGCATATTAAGTGTCTCCTACACCATAAGGTTGGGCATTTATTGTTTTTCGGACTCTTCTACTGAGGTATCTGCCGCATCATCTTCATCAGAGTTTTCTTCCTTGTCTTGATCAGGTTTCCCATCGGGATAGCCCTCAGCTATGTCTTCTAGTCTTTCCATAGTCTGTTCCATCCGCATAGATCTCCGCATATAATCCATCATCTCTGCGGTCTGACTTGAATCAGGTTTTTCATCGTCAGAATTGGAAAATAGCTCATCTATTCTGTCGTTTATGTCGTTGTCAGAAATGTCTATGTCTTCTTGATCGGCCAGAGCTGAAAGAACGAACGATCTTGTAAGTCTCCCTATAGCTTCTTCCCTAGATTCCTCTTCGAGTTCTGTCCTGGTTTTACCCATGGAGGCAAGGTAGTCATCGAGGACCATGTTGGCCTGTGTAACCATTCTTTCTTGCTCTTCAATCATGTGAGAAGACTCGTGCTCTATTAGTAATGGCGGTAGGTCGATGGTAGCGGATTCTAGGAGTGCTTGAATGACATTTTCCCGATATGCTCGGGAGGCTTCTGTTTCTGCTTCGTTGATAATGCTTTTATCGATCTCTTCTCTCAGGTCGTCCAGGGATTCATACCCTTCACCTATACTTTGGGCGAATTCGTCGTTTAGATCGGGAAGGACTCTCTCTTTTATGTCTTTTATATTAACTTCGAACGAGATGTTTTTTCCCGCGAGATTTTCATCCGGAAAATCCTCCGGTATATCAAGGTCAAAGGATGCATCGGAATCACTCTCTAATCCTACTAGTTTGTCGGAAAAACCAGGGAATGGGCGTCCAATATCTTCATTCACAAGGTAGACTGCGTCATTTTCGTCCAAAACTACCTCGTCGTCCAAAATGCCCTTTATTTGTGTGGAGACCATATCGCCCGTCTCTACAGACCTATCAACCGGCTCCCAAGAGGCCACACTCAGCCTCAACTGTTCTATTCGTTCGTCAATAGCGTCTTCTGGGAGAGATGGAGTTTCTCGTTCCACCCTAATATCTTTATATTCTCCTAGGTCTATGTCTGGTTTCATGGGAACCACAGCTGAAAACTTGAAGGGATCCAAACCCTCAAGGTCTATGCTGGGCATGCCTACTGCTTCGATCTCTTCTTCAGTTATCGCCTTACCAGTCAACTCAGGAAGCATGGAATCAAGTATTTCATTTAGTAGGGACTCCCGGCCATAGTACTGCTCAATGATACTTCTTGGAGCCTTACCTTTTCTAAAGCCTGGTATATTGATTCTTTGCACCACGCGACTATAAGCACGTTGGAGATATGGATCTATGTCTTCATCATCCAGCTCTATGTGGAGAGTTGTTTGGCGTTCTACAACCTCATCCTGAGTTATTTTCACGGGAGGCTCCTAACGGTCAAAACTTTTATAAAACAGCCTTGCAATTATATCACTCAGCTTGGGAATATCCATTTTTAGCTCTTCGATGCTCTGCATCGTTTGTTATTAAACAGTAAGAATTAGAAAACTTGAATAATAAAACCAACCCCAGTTATTATTTTGACAGTCAAGGTTTAATAGCGTTGACACTGGATAGTTTCCTAATTAGCATCACTTAACAAATAATGCTAATTATGCCTGTGTTTCAGAAATTATCTATTCACCAGTAAGGGTATAGAAATGTCCGATAAGTCTGAAAAATACGAAGACGAGATCGAGGAAATTTTGAAGGATTCTGGAGATCTTCCTGAGCCACCGAAAGCGCTAGCTCAGCCACAAAACCCTATATTTGAAGACCTAAAGATTTGGATTGTGCAAAGTTTAGGGCGAAGGTTTGGGCTTGTTTCCCCTTTAAAATTGATAATCGTATCTGCAGTAATGGGTATTTTGTATTTTGTCACGAAATTCCCGTTGTTTGCTTGGTTGGCACTAGTTGCATTTTTGGGAACATATCTTGTGTTTTTCCTGGGAAGGAAGTCACGATAGTATCGAAGCAACACGGGAAGTAACAAGGATGGTTGTTCAAAAAAAACAGGCCCAGAAAAAGGCCTGCTTTTTTTAGTTAAGTAGAACTTAACAGTTGTTATACTGCGCATTCTCCTTCGCCACGCTCTAACTGGTACTTGACGGTTTTTGTCCAATCCATGTAGTACTGCAGTGAGTCTCGATTAAGCTCTGGAAGGTCTTTGAATTCTTCTAGTATGGGCTCAATAGACTCTGATCCCACTCTAGCAACGTATTCCTTAAATTCCTCGCCATCTTCTCTATCCGTTTTGTAGTGGGACAGTATTTTTCCTATAGCTTCGGGGACACGCTTTGCCGGTATTTTTGTCTTCACCCGTTGGCCGATGCGAGTGTCTCCACCGTCAAAACTCCCACCCAAAAACATTTCATACGCCGGAATTTGTCCCCCTGGGCCCTTTGCAGCGGCACCATGGAATCCAATGTCTCCTATGTGATGTTGGCCACATCCATTTGGGCAACCTGACATTTTTATGTGCATTTTGCGTATCAGTGGATCACTGGTGTCTATTGATTCCACCATTTCACTTATCGCACTGCCTAAGCCCATAGAGGATGTAATTCCCAGCTTACAGCTGTCGGTCCCAGGGCATGAAACTATATCTGTAATTTCATGTGCTCCTGGATCACCCAGTCCGATCTCATTTAATGTTTCCCATACTTCGTAAAGAGCCTCACTAGGAACCCATCTAAATGCAAGATTTTGCTGGTGGCTGAGACGCATCCTGCCTCCTGCATATTTTCGCGACATTTCAGCTATTTGGTGAAATTGTTTAGCATCCACGTCACCTAATGGAAGTTTAACTGTGACGACTCTATAGCCTTCTTGCTTTTGTGCCCGGACGTTTGAGTCCACCCACCTGTCAAATTCTTCGCCAGCACCGGTTTTATAATTGCCTGTTAGCGAAGGAGCGTCCTTAGATTCATCCTCAATGAAAAGTAAAGGTGTTGGATCAAAGGATTTCTGTGCCCAAGCTCCCTTCAATTCTTCTTCCACTTGGTTCCTGAACTCATCCATTCCAATTCGGTCTATATAAAATTTAATCCGTGCCTTCATGCGATTCTTACGCAATTCGTCAGTCTTGTGAAATATCCGTATGACAGCTTCAGTAATCTTTATATATTCTTCAACGGGAACGAATTCAAACAGTGCTTGTCCTATTTTCGGCATGATAGATGTACCACCGCCGGTAACCATTTTAAATCCCTTTTTGCCATCTTTCATCTTGGGTATGAAACCCATATCGTGGATAGCGGAAATGGCATAGTCTTCGTCACTATCAGAAAAGGAGGTTTTAAATTTTCTGGGCAGTGATTGAGTGAATGGGTGTCTGACGAAATATCTTGCGTATGCCGCAGCATAAGGGGTTACGTCAAACGGCTCATCTGGGTTCACTCCCGCCATTGGGGATCCCGTTACATTTCTGACAGTATTGCCGCACGCCTCTCTTGTTGATAACCCAACATCTCCTATCATTCTCATTATTTCTGGGGTCACTTCTAATGGGATATGGTGAAACTGAAAATTCTCTCTGGTTGTTACGTGCCCCCTGCCAAGAGGAGCAAATTTTTCTGCCAATACACCCAATGTATCCATCTGGTCAGCGTTAATGCCACCAAAGGGCGCTTTTATTCTCATCATTTGTGACTCTGGTTGTCTCTGACCGTATACCCCTTGTCTCAGGCGGTAGGCCATGAAGTCATTGGGATTCCACTCTCCCGCTTGAAATCGAACAACCTGTTCTTCGAAATCGACAATTTCCTCAGGAAGTATCTCAAGAATGCCCTGTGTTTTGGGCTGCCATTCAGAAGTAGCCATATTCAAATCTCCTGCTATCGATCATTCGACAATCATGTTAATTACAGTGGACACTAAGTTGATTCGCTTAATTAACGTCAGTCAACTAATACCACAGTAGTTTATTACTCAATCTGATTGAGATTTACTCTAGCAATCACAGGCGTGACTGTCAATTAACTTAGGCACAAAAGGGAAAGTATAATGGTTAAGTAAATTCGAAATGTGCTATCAAATTCATCTAGGAAAATATTTTTGCTGAGCGTACCTATTTATTTTGCTTTCACTGCTGGCATTATTGCAGCATTCAATCCATGTGGTATGGCCATGTTTCCCGCTTACGTTGGATATCAGATTGGTTCTATTTCCGGCAGTAATAGTGTTTTAAGGCTGACTATTACTGGTCTAACGAGAGGGGTTGCTGTAACACTTGGCTTTGTCACCGTTTTTGGGTCATTAGGCTTGATTTTGGCGATCGGAGGCAAATTCATTGCCCCTTTTCTTCCATTTTTAGGACTTGGCGTGGGGATCGGTATCAGTTTAGTTGCCCTTTGGATGCTATATCAGAAGAGAACTCTAGCTTTACCTGGATTGTCTGGTTTTGAGGTTGGGACCTTGACTGATCTGCCCAGTACTTTTTTGTTCGGTATTGCTTATGCATTGGCTTCCGTTAGCTGTGCACTTCCCATATTTCTCGCAGCCATTGGCATAGTTGTGGGATCGGGATTAACCGTTGGTACTTTTCTTAATGTTGTTCTTGGATCACTTTCATATAGTTTGGGGATGGGAATTGTGATGACTGGAGTCACTTTGTCGGCACTATTCTTTGAAAATTCGCTTTCTAGAATTATTTCCAGAGCAACTGTGTACGTCGATATTTTAGGAAAGATAGCCATGTTGTCAGCAGGAATCTATCTCATTTGGTATTGGCTTATGGGCGATGGCAGGATAATACTTGAGCTTCGGGTGGATCAGCTGATTTCCTGACTGAATTTAGGCGATGGGATATATTTTTATCCCATCGCACGTTACTACTATTTCAGAAAATTAGTGGGTTTCGTTTTATGAGCCTGCAACAACTGGGTTTCTAAGGACTCCCACACCACTTATTTCGACTTCTACGACGTCTCCGGGATGTATGTCCCCCGGTGTTCCGGGTGTTCCGGTCATTATCACGTCACCTGGATTCAGAGTGATCACAGCACTCACATATTCGATGATTTTGGTTACCGGATGCAAAAGATCAGATGTGTTTTGATTCTGTTTTTCTTCTCCATTGATCCGACAGGTAACCTGGATGTTGGTGGGATCTAGATCTGTAGTCATCCAAGGGCCTATAGGTCCGAAAGTATCAGAAGATTTCGCTCTTGCCCACTGCAAATCATTTTGTTGCCAATCTCTGGCTGAAACATCATTGCCACATGTATAAGCAAAAACATAATCCAACGCATCGGCTTGACTGGCGCTTTTACATTTCTTTCCAATTACGAGGGCCAATTCGGCTTCAGGCTGTATTTTCACTCCCTCGTCCAGTGCTACCTTAGGTATCACTATGTCCTCGTTTTGGGCTATGACTGTGGTAGGTGCTTTCAGGAAAGGCTCTGGAGCACTAGGTCCTGGTCTTCCCCCTAAGTGACTTTTGTAATTAAGACCGATAGCCACTACCTTGCTGGGTTCTGTTGGTGAGAGAAGCGTAACGTCGGAAACTGAGTGGGATTTTCCCGTTTCAGAGTGATCCTCTAAAGGTGAATTCGAAATTTCTTTCAGAATATCTCCGTCCAGAATTCCGTGGGTCACAGCTCCATTTGCAATATATCGCGCGTACGTCGTCATTAGTATCCTCCCTGTATAGGACAGTTCTATTACCCATTAGGTACATATGTGTGGGCGAATGGTAGTTTAACTGAACAGTGACAGCTGTGCTACACCGCTATTGTCATTCCATCAAGGCAGGATCTTTTATACCAGCTTCTCGAAAGCCTTTTGCTCTTAATATACAGCTGTCACAAGTTCCACAAGGATTATCCATGCCTTGATAGCAACTCCAAGTTAAATGTATTGGGGCTTTGATTTGCACTGCTAATCTTGCGATTTCAGCTTTTGACATTGTTATGATCGGTGTCTCAACCTGAAAATCTATTCCGTAGGACTGGGAAATCTTACTTCCTTCGTTCAATGTGTCCACGGCTTTTTCGTAGAACTCAGGCCTGCAGTCAGGGTAGCCACTGTAATCAATAGCGTTTGGAGCCATGAATATCTTTGCTTGAATCATATTCTGATTCTCTCCATCTATCTCAATAGCTTTTAGGATAGAGCTTTCTAGGTAAGCTGCCGCCAACGAAAGGAAAATTGTGTTTCTTAGTGGTACATAGGTGATTGGTACTCCAAATCCAATGTCGCTGTCGTGTTCTCCACTTGGTATTGGAAATCTCTCAGGGTTTGTCAGAGCTGAGTACCATGCAATCTCACCTAAGAAAGAAATATCCATCAATTTATGATTGAGTTGTAGGAAATCGGCGATTCTTTTGGCGCATTCAACCTCTTTGCTGTGGGTTTGGCCATAGTGAAAAGTGATTGACGACAAATGGTCGACTTGAGTCATTGCCATGCTGGTTACCGTGGTTGAGTCAAGTCCTCCCGATAACAAAGTTACCCCGTAGGAAGACATTATGTATCACTTCTCATAAGTTGCAACTACAGATGTATGAAGGCCACCTCTAATTTTGTAATCCAATTCAACAGACATACTAATAGGGTCGCAGATATTTTTCAGGTCGTTCAAAATTATGTTCGCTGCGTGTTCTTGGACTACTCCTACTCCAGTGAAAGAGAGTAAATAGTATTTCATGGACTTGAGTTCTATACAGAGCGTGTTTGGCAAATAACGCACTTTCAAGGTTCCGAAATCAGGTAAACCTGTCCAAGGGCAAACTGCAGTGAATTCGTCAGTGTCTATGGATACTTCTGTTGAAGAGCCGGGGTACTCGTACTCGAAGGCCATCAAGAGTTCAGATTTAATGGACTCCACAGGGGACATATCGAAGGTGTCATTCAATTCTTGATACTGTTCTTTAAGTTCCTCTATCGACGGCATATCTTCTGCTCCGTAAAATAATGCTTTTGATAACCTAGTAACGTAGATAATTGTATCAATGGAAGAGTTATTGTTTCCATGCCTTTCAAAGAGGTGTTATAAACCTATGAATCCGACATTTAGACCCTTGGTAAAGGTTTTAGGACTTTCGAAGTCTTATGGAAGAAGGCGAGTACTAAACCAGCTTGAGTTCGATGTTGCCTCAGGATCAGGTTTGGTTGTGAAAGGATCTAATGGGAGTGGGAAAACCACACTTCTAGAAATACTTGCCGCTATCAGTCGTCCTGATGAAGGTTTAATAGAAGTTTGTGGGACGAACATCTCAGACGATCCAGCTCTAATCAGGACTCAAATTGGATTTGTAGCCCACTCACCTTATTTGTATCCCCAATTAACTGTTAAAGAAAATCTGATTTTTTTCTCCAGACTCCATCTGGTGCCATCTAAGACACTGGACAAGAATATTCTTTTAGCTGATATGGGATTAGATACAAGGTTAGATCAGAGAGTTAGTACCTTGTCTCATGGATTTCGAAAAAGAGTCAGTATAGTGAGGGCTTTATTGCATCAGCCGTCCGTTCTGTTGCTCGACGAGCCTGAAACAGGCTTGGATGAAGAAACCATGAACGTACTGAAAAGGCTAATAAAATCCTTTGTGGCTGGTGGAGGTGCTGTGATACTTACTACCCACCTAGAAGGCATAGATTATGGTGCCAAGATGGAAAATCTTTTTCTGGAACGGGGAAAATTAATAGGGTCGAGAGGAGTGGCTCGTGAAACATAGACAAGATTTGATATGAAAATTTATTTAACACATATCTTGATCATAGCTTGGAAGGATTTGCTTCTCGAGGCACGATCCAAAGAAGTAGTTGTTTCTGTCTTGGTGTTCTCTTTACTGTCGATAGTGGTGTTTAACATAGCGTTTGATCCTACTCCTCGAACAGTTGCAATGGTTGCCCCGGGAATCCTTTGGGTAGCGCTTTCCTTTGGAGGAGTTCTTGGCCTCTCAAGAACTTTTGCCTTAGAGGTCGAGAGTGGGGGATTTACAGGTACATTACTATCTCCCATTGCCAGAGACGCTTTTTTCTTCGGGAAGGTAATTTCCAGTTTTATGTTTATGGCACTGGTTGAACTCGTACTGGTACCGGTAATGGTCGTACTCTTTGATCTCAATATACCAGTGGTCCTGTTCATATTGGTATCTGCCCTTGCTCTACTGGCTGTGTCTTTGGTGGGTACTCTATTTGCTGCAATGGCAATAAATACACGAGCCAGAGAAATATTGATGCCTGTATTGTTTCTGCCAGTGATCATTCCAGCCTTGATAGCCTCAGTCGAATGTACAGAAATTCTTTTTGCAGGTAATGGGTCCGGAGATTTAGGAAAATGGATTAGTTTGCTGGGAGTATTTGATGCCGTTTATCTCATCGCTACCCCGCTATGCTTTGGGTTAGTTGTTTCAGACTAGAATGATGGGTCGTAATATTAGGAATGTTTACGCAAATGATATGAGTACTATAACTGGATGAAGGCAGTACAACTGATATAAAATTCTTGCCAAGACCCTTGCCAAGACCATGGTGTTAGGGTTTGTGAACTTGTACACAAAATTGACAGCTTAATTTAGCCATTGATATATTTTCGGATGGTGCCGCGTATGACGAAAGATGTGGCCCCACTCTTTTTTTGGCACTGGGCAGCATGGCTATGAGTCGCGTCAATGTATTTGACCTTATAATAGTTGGGCGGTCCGTCAAATGGGCGGTGATTTCTGACTGTTGTATAACGGGCATGAGGAGGAGACTTTGAAGAAACAGGACTTTGTAGTCCGATTTGCTGGAGAGGGTGGACAAGGTGTCGTGACATCTGCTGAAGGTCTCGCTCAGGCGATGGCTCAGTCTGGATATCACGTCCAAACATTTTCGACCTTTCCTTCACAGATTCGCGGTGGACCTACCTGGACACAAACTCGAATAGCTACAGAAACGGTGCTAAGCCCGGGCGACGAGCTTGATGTGTTGGTAGCCTTCAATGAATATGCTTATGAAAATCATAAAGATGATGTAGCCGCTGATGGAGTAATTGTTTACAACCAAGGTGAGTTTGAAATAGATGCCAGTGATAACGTCCTGGGGATGGATTTTGATGAACTGGCTAAACAGACTGGAAATAATCGTGCCGCTAACTTTGTTGTCATGGGAGCATTAGCTCAGCTTGTAGAGCTACCTCTCAAAGTTCTAGAAGATTTCAACAGGGAAAGATATACCAGAGGAAGGCCAAGCGACCAGCAGATTATTGATTCGAATAATATGGCGCTTTCGTTAGGATCTGTTGAAGCTGATAAAAGCGGTTTAGTATTAGGGGAAATTGCGGAAGCTGTTAAGCCAGAAGGAGAACAAATCCTGGTAAACGGTAATATCGCGATTAGCCTTGGGGCGACTGCAGCTGGGCTAGACACCTTTGTTGGCTACCCTATCTCCCCTGCCACACCAATTCTTCTTTGGATGGAACAAAATCTTGTTGGTGAAGGAAAATTTGTATATCAATCGACTTCAGAAATTGAGTCTATAACCAGTATCGTTGGAGCTGGATTTGCTGGTAAAAAAGCAATGACGAGCACTGCAGGCCCGGGGTTTTCTTTGATGGGGGAAGGTCTTGGACTAGCCTGGATGGCAGAAATACCACTCGTCGTAGTAAATGTGCAAAGAGGAGGCCCTTCTACTGGACTACCGACCAAAACAGAACAGTCGGATCTGCTCACTGCTCTTTATCCAGGACATGGCGATATTAAGCTTCCTGTCATAGCACCTGGAACTGTTGAAGAATGTTTCTATGCCGGCATCATGGCTGTTAACTGGGCGGAAAGGTATCAAGGCCCTGTTGTTTTGTTGAGTGAACATGCTATGTCTGAAAGGCGGCAAAATATACCTCGTCCTGACATGAGTAAGGTTGAAATAGAAAAGAGAAAGACCTATGAAGGATCTAATGGTTACTTGAGATACGACGGCTTTGAACTATCTCCCATGCCAATTCCTGGCGGTTCAGGTGCTTATATCGCTAATGGTAGTGAACACGACGCTATGGGAGATACAACTCATCTGCCTGCACGTCATATACAGATGACAGAAAGACGCTTTAGTAAGCTTAATTTATTGAATGATGGTAACTTCGAGTCAGAAAATGAATCTGCTAAGGTGGCCTTGGTTCCCTGGGGCGGATCAAAAGGTTCGGTGCTGGCGGCGTATAATCAACTGGTAAATGAAGGTTTAGATCTTGCCTGGTATTACAGTATGTATGTCCATCCAATGCCCGAGGGAATGCTCGCTGCTTTGAGAGAAAAGGATCTCGTGATAGTTCCTGAGTTAAACTACATGGGTCAGTTTGCTAGTGTGTTGCGATCTGAAGGCATAAAGGCCGTGGCTATTACCCAATACACTGGTCTTCCATTCAAGGTGGGTGAACTAGCCACCAGAGTGAAAGACTTGGTAAGTAATTCTGTAGCGGAGGGAGTTTCCGTATGACGCTCAAGAATCCTGAATACGATTTTAAATGGTGCCCGGGCTGTGGGGATTTTGGTGTTAGAAGAGGACTTGAAAATGCCTTGGAAAAGTACCTGGCAGAGACCGAACAGCCAACAGAAAATACCGTTGTAGTGGCTGGCATTGGTTGCTCAGGGAATATGGTTCACATGCTAGAGAAGGAGCAACCCTTCGGTATCCATGGGATACACGGGCGGTCACTACCTATATCAATGGGCATTAAAATGGGGAATCCTGACCTCAATGTGATAGTAGTTGCAGGGGATGGTGACTTTCTTGGAATAGGAGCTGAACATATTGCTCCACAGGCTATGAGAAACTTGAATATTACAGCAGTTGTCATGGATAACGGAGTCTATGGACTGACTAAAGGTCAAAGTTCTCCGACCACCGACCTTGGTGTTATAACTAGCTCTACCCCCTATGGGAAAATGGAAGAAAAAGTGCATCCACTTAGAAACTATCTAACGATGGGAGTGTCGTTCATAGGGTCCACCATTTCAAATAAAGTTAAAGACATGTCGGACATGATGTATGAAGCGATGTCTCATCCAGGTTTCTCAATAGTTCACGTTCAATCGCCGTGTACCGAATACAATAATACATATGAGGCATTGAAAGGCAGTGTTAAAAAAGGTATTGAACCTCTTGCCTATGACATTCCAGAAGGCCATGATCCTTCAGATGCTGAAGCTGCTCAGGAAGTTGTGAATGCTGATGGAATTCCTCTGGGCGTAATATTTAGGGATACCTCGAGACCGACATTTGATCAAAGGGTCAAGGACACGACGGGATCGAAAGAAATGAAGTCAGTTGAGAGCCTTATAGAAGGATTCTCTATTTAGGTTGTTTTAGAATAAAAAAAAGCCCCTTCTGTTGAGGAAGGGGCTTTTTTTATTTGTTCTGTTTTTTTATGATCGGTTTGGTAAGGAAACTATTGCGTAGCCTGGAGTAGTTTTTTGCCCTTCTTCATTCTCAAGCCAAATCTCACATTCGACTATATTTTCATTTTCTTCCACGTATTTCTTTACTACCGTCCCTTTAGCGAACACTGGAGTGCCAGGGATATCCATGGCACGGTATTGGCATGAAAGTTTCTTAAGAGTTCCGTCGAAACCTACATAGTCTGTCATCAGCTGCCCAAGGAATGCGTTTTTAAGTGCCCCGTGCAATATGATGTCGGGCAGGCCATTATTTTTTGCAAAATTAACGTCATAATGAATTTGGTAGAAGTCACCGGAAGCTCCGGCATATTTAACCAGTTGCTGAGGAGTGGGGTCTTTCCTCAATGTGGGAACTTCTGACCCTTCTTCAATATCCTCAAAATATCGTTGTTCCATAAGATTTACCTGCCTATATTTAATCTGGTGGTTGGTAGCTTATTCCGGTTGTTCGCTGTAAAGCTGCGACATTTCCGAACTGGTTAACATATTTGGTCTCGCGAACCATTATTAGCATATTGCCAAATCGTCCTCCCTGTCGCTCATGGACATCGGACAAATATGTTGTTGCGGTTATCGTATCTCCTGCGTGTATGGGCTCAAAATATTCCCACTCGCTTCCCCCGTCTACATTGGCTGGATACGGGCTAGAAACCTTTATTTTGGGCTCAGGTGTTTCTACGTGAGCTACAGACCGCAAAAAAGTTGGGGGAGCGACTAAACCTTTATAGCGAGTTTTTCTGGCATCATTTTCTCTATTGAATATGACATTGTCATCTCCGATAGCCTGGGCGAATCTAATTATTGCCCCTTTTTCTATGTCGTAAATTACTGGGTCTGATTCAACACCAACGGCATCTCTCATTTCCTGTGTAATTACGGATTCTGATTCCGGCACGTACTTCCTCCACTGTTGGGTAAGTTGTTTTGGTTACGATAGGTTTTTAGTGACCTGTTCAGATCCCAAGTTTATGAATTCACGTTATGCAGTGTCAAGATCGCGGATTAATTTTTTATTTTCTATATTTTTGTCAGCTTCGCCAGACTAGCTAATAGTTTTTTGACTCCTGCATCACTTTTGAATGCAACTGTTACTTGCAAATCACTTCCGGAAGCTTCACAACTCATAACAATTCCCTCACCAAATGTTCCATGCGAGACTTTGTCTCCCGTCTTGTATGAATTCGTTGGTGCCGGTGGGTCTATTTTGTTGACGACCCGCCTACGTCTCTGAGGTGATTTCTGTCTCCTGGAACTTGTATGGGATAGTTTGTCATTTTGTGATTTTGAGGTTGTAACGACTTTGTTTTTCTTATTTGACTTGGCTTGACTGGTTTGACGATGTTGGGTAGGAGCCTTTTTGGGATTCTCCGTTTCTACACCAGGCATTTGAATCAAAGATCTTGGGATTTCCGACAGGAATCTAGAAGGAGCCGATGGTTCTGTTCCTCCTCTGAAGCCTCTTCGGAAAGCCCTCATCATATAAAGTAGGCTTTGGGCACGCGTCATGCCCACGTAACAAAGCCTTCGTTCCTCTTCAATTTCAGAAGGGTCTCCGGATTCTATTGCTCTTCTGTGGGGAAGTAGGCCTTCTTCCATCCCAACCATAAAAACCGCAGGAAATTCCAGTCCTTTGGCCTGATGTAGTGTGATTAAGGTTAGGGATTCATCAGAGCCATCTAAATCGTCTATATCGGACACGAGGGCTACACTTTCGAGAAATGAGGTTAGACCTTCACGATTTTCCATGTGTGCATATTCCCTGGCGGAGTTCATATACTCTTGAATATTTTCTATTCTTTCCTCACCTTGTTCTTGATCATTCTGTAAGTATTTGGAGTATCCGGTTTGTTGAACGACAGAATCAATGAGGTCAATGAGATCACCGTCTATCTTGATGCGAAGGTTCGTAATCATATCTCGAAATTTTTCCAGGGATTTTACAGCTCTGGTCGATAGCTGAATGCCGAGTATTCCAGTCTCATGTTCTGGTGTCGTAAGTCGCTCAATTACTTCGAACATGGAAATTTCGTTAATGCGTGCAATTCTGATAATTTCGTCAATAGTGCGTTGCCCTAATCCCCGAGTGGGCATGTTAATAATTCTGGCTAAACTTATGTCGTCATCTGTATTAAGAAGCGTTCTTAAATAGGCAGTGATGTCCTTTATTTCTTTTCTTTGATAGAACTTTATCCCTCCAACTACTTGGTAGGGGATACCGTATTTCTGGCACGCCATTTCAAAGGTTCTAGACTGGGCATTGACCCGGTACATTACCGCGATGTCACCGTGAGAGTGTTTTCCGGAATCTAACATTCTTGTAACTTCTTTTAATACTAGGTGGGCTTCTTCCTCTTCGTTATACCCTTCCGCCACTGTAATTAGGTTTCCTTTAGAGTTTCGAGTCCAAAGATTTTTGTCCACCCGCTCCTTGTTAGAAGAAATTAATTCTCTTGCGCCCTCAAGAATCGTTTGTGTTGATCTGTAGTTTTCTTCAAGAGGAACAACCGTTGCTTCAGGGAAGTCGTCTCGAAAACTCAATATGTTTCGTATATCAGCATTCCGCCAGGAATAAATAGATTGATCTGGATCACCAACTACACACAGATTTCTATGGGTACTCGCGATCTGCCTAGCTATACTGTATTGCGCTATGTTTGTGTCTTGGAATTCATCCACCATTAAGTAGACGAATCTATTTTGGTACTTGCTTAGAATGTTAGGATTATTCAGAAACAAATTTTGTGTTTTCATCAATAAGTCATCAAAGTCTGCTGCATTACTTTGAGATAGTGTGGTTTCATAATTTTCGAAGACTCGGCCTACCACTTCGTCGTAGTAATTACTTTTTTGACTGATAAATTTCTCAGAATCTATAAGTTGACTCTTGGAATTTGAAATACGAGATAAAATATTTCTTGGGGCAAACGATTTTGGATCTATATCCAAATCTTTCATCGCTTTTTTAACGGTTTCCATTTGATCATTGTCATCAAATATTACGAAATCTGTGTCAAGACCGACGACTCCACCTTCACGTCTGAGAACCATTGAGCAAAATGAATGGAAAGTTCTTGCGGTCACTCGCTCGGCATTTTTCCCCAACATAGAGTAAAGGCGATCTTTCATTTCTGAGGCTGCTTTGTTGGTGAAAGTTACGGC
>Ga0209034_10000779_pt1 | contig 15745 bp, 11 predicted proteins | sample MarorgKNORR_S2LV_2_FD_188219 | JGI IMG/M metagenome (GOLD analysis project Ga0209034, IMG submission 188219) | Marine microbial communities from the Southern Atlantic Ocean, analyzing organic carbon cycling - 250m_A/KNORR_S2/LV (SPAdes) (version 2) | ecosystem: Environmental > Aquatic > Marine...
TGCTAGGAATAAATTAAATGCGTAAAGCAGTACTATTATTGAACTTGGGTACACCGGCAACGCCTACAGCTAGAGGGCTTCGCGATTTCTATCGTCACTTCTTTGCAGATCCTTTTGTGTTCGATTTCAATCCCGTGGGGAGATGGTTGCTTAGAAATCTGATCATCATGCCGTTTCGAGCACCCAGGGTTGCTAGAGACTATGCTGCCATCTGGATGGATGAGGGATCACCCCTTAAAGTTTATGCGGATCGAGTACGAACCGGAGTTCAAGAGGCATTCGACGAAAGCGGCGAAGACATAACCGTGCTAAATGCGATGGCGTATAGTAGTCCATTTGTATCGGACGTGATGAGCCAGTTAGAAACCCAGGGGATTCGGGAGATTCTACTGCTCCCCATGTTTCCTCAATATTCCACCGCGACCACTGCTTCGATCTTCGATGGAGTCAATAAGGCTGCGAAGAAATGGCGAATACCACCGCGTCTTCAATTTGTAAATGATCTATTCCAGGAACCGGCTTTCATTAGGGCCTGGTCAATCCTTATTACCAAACACCTTTCAGGTATCGATGTTGATCATGTGATATTCAGTTATCACGGGGTACCGGAGAAGACCATTAAGAAAGCCGATGACAGAAACGTCTGTCAATTCTCTGATTGTTGCAATTTTGTTTCGGAGGGCAATCGTAATTGTTATAGGGCCCAATGCATTGCAACGACTAGATTTATAACTCACGCCCTGGGCTGGACTGAGCCTTCTTACTCGGTGGCTTTCCAGTCCCGATTTGGTCGTCAACCATGGATTAAACCGTACCTGGACCAGCACATTAAGGAACAGGTAAAAGCGGGGAACAAGCGCTTAGCATTAGTGACTCCCTCTTTTGTCTCCGATTGCTTGGAGACAATCCATGAAATTGGGATCGAGTATCGCGAACAATTTATTAAAGCGGGTGGGGAAGAATTCCGGTTGCTGCCCAATCTTAATGATGACCAGACTTGGATGAATGCAGTGTTTGAAATAGCTAAAAAACATTTAGGTGGTACTGGCTAAATCATAGTGTTGATCAGTAGCGGAATTTGTAAAGGTCTGCGAACTTTATCCTGAGCCTCTGCGAAAAACGCGACTATCGCTGAAATTCATTCTATGAATAAATCTAGATCAATAAAAAAGGGGCACCTACCACTAGGCGCCCCTTCTTAACTCGAAGCTTAGTTATATACTCAAGCGCTTACGGCACGCTTCACCAAGTTCTGTAGCAATGGAATCTTGAAACCATTGTGCGCCAGAGCTCTAGCACCTTCGCTCGCTATCTGCTTGACAGACTCGCCAGTAGCTAGATTTTTGGTTTGCCCCTGGATGGCATTTTCCACGTTGGTTAAACGTCGAGGAGTAGTCTGTACTGCCCCGGCCACGATTCGAGAATCTTCGATAGTATCACCATTTAGCCTAAACGCAGCTGCGATGTTCACCAGAGAAAAATCCCACACGTTGCGGTCTGCTACTTTCTCCCAATAGAAAGAGGCGTTAGCCCAGGTGGACGGAATTCTCACAGCTGTGAGGATATCACCGTCGCGCAAGATGGTGGTGTTCTCGATATCATTGGCAGGTCCCACAAAGAAATCTTCCGCGGAAACTACGCGTTCGCCAGCCGAGTTTTGAATTACCATGGTGGCATCCAACGCTACTAATGCGGGAGCGGTGTCAGAAGTTCCAGCTGCCACACAGCGGCTGCTATCGAAGAGTGCGTGCTCGCGATTCATACCTTGCGGGGTGTCTGCGTAACACAAGTTTCCGCCGGCTCGATAGCAGGACAATCCGCGGCGATAATACCAGCATCGAACATCCTGAGATACATTACCGCCTAGAGTTCCTATGTTGCGAATTTGAGGGCTTGCGACTTGCCGAGCGGCATCAGAGAGCAATGCATACCGCTGCTGGACAATATCGCTATTGATGACTTCAGTCAGGGTAGTTAGGGCTCCTATTTCGATACCGTCGTCGGTTTCTCGAATCCCGCGCAGGGATTCAATACCACTTAAGTCGATCAGGGCATCGATGGACTTGGCTCGATCTTTTAACCAGCCATAAGTGTCCTGACCACCCCCCACTAACCAACCTCTGTCAGCGAAGCGGGAAGCAATCTCAAGCGCATCTTCAACCTGCACCGGCTGGTACAGTTCCATATTTGGCATTACGTCATGTGATGGCATAGTTTACCTCAGAAAGTGTTGGTTTTTAGGGACTTGGTGCTGTACTCATTGCCAGCCAAGTGATCGATGATCATGTCTGTGGTAGTCGGCGCCGTGTTAAACATGTGGCCGTCTAACGCATCTCTGATCGCGCTTGCTAAGGCAGCAGCCATGGCTCCTTGCGTCGGTTCGCCGATACCACGAGCACCAATTGGGCTCTGTGGGTCGGGAATATTTACTGCCTGTTGGATCGTGTCAACCGGCACATCCATATTGGTTGGTGGTTTGTTCTGATACAAACCTGTGTTGGCTGGTAAGCCATTTTGAGGGTCGTATACATGACGCTCAAGATTGGTCAGACCAACTCCCCAGACCATACCACCGCGCATGGAGTTGTCGAAGTTCTTAGGATGAACTACTGTTCCACAGTCAGCTACTGCTGCGTAGTCAACAATTCCGATTTTGCCAGTGTCTGTATCCAGCTCGATTTCACAGAAGCCGACAATATTGCCCGGCGGTTGACCTTGTCCTGGAATGTTGTCCTTAGCGACGCCAATTAATCCGGTACCTGCTAAACCTTGTGTGGCGAGCTGAGTAATTGGGTTGATGTCGTCCGGATATTCCTGGCCGTCGAATTTCCCACCTAGTTCGATGGCACGCTGAGCGGTTTGTGCATAGGTCAGTCCCTGAGAGGGATCCGATGAATTAAAGACCCGCTCACCGCCAATTTCATAATCTCCAGGTGCACCGCCTAGATCCATCGCCGCGATTTCTTTCATCTTGGCCATCATGTCTTCGGCTGCGACCCACATGGCACGGCCGTGGGTGAACACCGTATTGCTACCACCTTGGCCCGAGCTATGGGGAAGGTGCCGGTCGGTACGACCGCGATGAATCTCGCAATTCTCCCAGGGGATCTGCATGGCTTCTGCCGCTGCGCGACAGTTAGCTGCATAAGAATAGGTACCGAGATTGCCCACCCCACTGTGAATATGTAGGGTGCCATCGGTGCCCATTTTTAGCAGTCCGTCGTAGCCGCGACCGCCAGCACCGTGGTAACCGATACCAACGCCAAGACCTCGTTTCTTACCGCTACCCAAATCCTTAGATTGTGCTTCGCGTGTATCCCAATCGAAAGCAAGACGTCCTTGATCCAGCGCTTCAGCAATGAAGGAACTGGTGACAGGACCCTGGCTACCACCTTGGAAGCCATCGCTGCGCAGAGCATTAAGACGTCGGAATGCGACGCGATCCACGCCCACTTCGGCGGCGATCTTATCAGTCATTGGCGCCAGTACTGCTGCCATTTCGTTCTGACCTGGGCCACGTTGAGCACCACGCGGAGTAGTGTTGGTGTAAACGGAAATACCACGATAACGCATAGCTTCTGGTTGCAGGCACACAGTGGTGTGTTGTGCCGAGGAGTTACCACTGCCTCCACCTGTAGCGCCACCGTCGTTGACTATAGCGAGATCAACCGCGCAAACCTTACCGTTTTCTCTAACACCGATCTTGATCCAGCCTTGAATACCAGAACGAGCTGAGCCGATGTAGAATTCCTGTTCCCGAGTAATTCTTAACTGAACAGGGCGATTAAGAATACGGGAGAAGTTACCAGTCACTGACATGGTTGGATACGGACCGATCTTTGAGCCGAAACCTCCACCGGTAGCTTCATTAATGAAGACCAGGTCCGCAAGATCGATATTCAGCATACGTGCCAGGCCTGCGTTGTTAGCACTCTGGCTCTGTGAGGAGCCGTGGAAATAAACTTTGCCATTTTCCCAGTACGCCATAGAAGTGCGCGCTTCCAGGGAATGGTGCGCGTAGCCCATGGTGACAAATGGCTCTTCGATGATGGCTGCTGCTTCAGCGAAGCCAGCATCGATGTCACCGAAACTCCACTCAGTAGTGAATTCACCTCCAACTGGTTCATTGCCGGTACGCATAGCATCAATTGCTGACTGTGGCCATTTGATGTCTCTGATTTCGGCGCCGATGATAGGAGTGCCTTCCGGGCCTTCCTCGCGGGTACGAACTAACACGTTGCCTTCAGGATAGGCATTGTTGCCGCCAGGCGTCAGACTCTCAAGCGGATCAACTGCAAAGTCTCTACGCTCGAAGTCTATGCGAATTCTATCGATCGCTGATTCAGCAATTTCTTCGGTTGTGGCCGCAACCGCCAAAATAGGTTGGCCAACGTAAGTGACGTATTCTGAAGCCAGTGGCGGATTGCCCGGTGGAGCAACCGGTGGCAGGTCATCAGCAGTCAGGATACCAACGACTCCGTCCATTCTAAGCGCTTCAGAAGTGTCGATGTTTGCCACTCTGCCACTGGGCAAAGGGCTAGTTAATAAGCGAGCAAAGACCATGCCTTCTGCTTTATAGTCTTCCGCATACTTAATCTCACCAGTTACCTTACCGGGAACGTCTGGTGGTACAAAATCGCGTCCTATATGAGTAGTCATGCTAATTGCCCCGAGGCGCGTAATACGCCATTAATATAGTGTTCATAGGCCCCACACCGGCACAGATTGCCTGATAAGCCTGCGCGGACTTCTTCACGTGTGGGACTAGGATTACTGTTCAGTAGTGCAACCGCAGACATAACCTGGCCCGGTGTACAGAAACCACACTGGGGTGAGTTTTCCGCAACGAATGCTTGTTGCACCGCATGCAACGTGCCATCCGCCGCCTTGACTCCCTCAATGGAAATTACGGCCTTGTCTTTCACATTGTGAGTGAGAACTGAACAGGAATAATTCGGCACACCATCGATCAGGACCGTACACGCGCCACACTCACCCCGATTGCAACCTATTTTGGTGCCGGTTAAATCGAGTTTGTAGCGAAGAGTATAGGCTAGTGTTTCCGATGGCATCACGTCCACGGGTCTGCTGCGACCGTTTATATTGAGAGTTATCAAGCGTTCGGCGGCACTTTGCCCAGATTGGGCATTGGCCAGATAAAATCCAGTACCAGTTGTAACGGCGGCACCGGAGAAGATTGTCCCCTTGATAAAACGTCTGCGTGTTAGTTTGGAATTCACTGACATTGCTCCGTTTTTTATTTTAGAACCACGCGCAAAAGACACTGTCACTGCGCGCCCGTATATCGCATATATAGCTACCCAACAGGCTAATGTTTATTTGTCTAAAAAGCAACAAACTCAGGACGTTAGGACTCTACCAAACCTCAGCATTGTAGGGGGTTTTTTCTTATTTTGGGATGTAAAGTTACAGACAGTGACAAAAAAGACCGCGTCAACAATCCGGGGAGTTGATTCCCTAGTTCAACATCCCCTGTATATAAGCGCCAGTGTATGATCCTTTTACCCTTGCTACTTGTTCAGGAGAACCTCTGGCGATTATTTTACCGCCGCCGCTACCGCCCTCCGGGCCGAGGTCGATGATCCAGTCGGCAGTTTTGATAACATCGAGATTGTGTTCGATCACCACTATCGTATTACCGTGGTCACGCAGGTGATGAAGGACGGCCAACAGTTGCTTGATGTCCTGAAAATGCAGTCCTGTGGTTGGTTCGTCTAAAATATAAAGAGTCTTGCCGGTATCACGTTTGGATAATTCCCGAGATAATTTTACTCGCTGCGCTTCACCTCCAGAGAGAGTGGTAGCTGATTGCCCTAGACAGATGTAGGAGAGGCCCACATCCATCAATGTCTGTAATTTCCGAAAGATGACCGGAATGGCGTCAAAGAATACTCGAGCCTCATCAATGGTCATATCCAGCACTTGACTAATGTTCTTCCCCTTATACTTAACCTCCAAAGTCTCGCGGTTATAGCGTTTCCCACGGCACTCATCGCAAGCGACGTAGACGTCCGGCAGAAAATGCATCTCAACTTTAACCATTCCGTCGCCCTGGCAAGCTTCACAGCGACCGCCCTTGACGTTAAAAGAGAATCGGCCAGGCCTGTATCCGCGGGTGCGGGCTTCCTGAGTGCCGGCAAATAATTCCCTCACTGGGGTAAAGATGCCTGTGTAGGTTGCCGGGTTGGAACGCGGCGTTCGACCGATTGGGCTTTGGTCGATATCAACTACCTTGTCCAAATGTTCCAGCCCTAGGATTGATTCAAACGGAGATGGATTCAGTGTAGTTGCTTTATTCAGTTTGCTAGCGGCAACCGGATAGAGAGTGTTATTAATCAATGTAGATTTTCCGGAACCTGAGACTCCAGTAATACAGGTAAATAAGCCCACAGGAATGGAGACATTGATGTTTTGCAAATTATTACCGATGGCTCCATCCAGTTGAATGAGTTTTTTTTCGTCGTAAGGCGTTCGTTTCTCGGGTACGGCGATACTCTCTTTGCCTGCCAGATACTTTCCGGTGAGGGAGTTGGGAGCACTTTCGATTTTGTCGATAGTTCCGGCAGCGACGATTTCACCGCCATGTACACCAGCCCCTGGACCAATGTCGATGATATGGTCAGCGCTCCTTATAGCTCCTTCGTCGTGCTCTACCACAATGACACTATTGCCAAGGTCGCGCAGGTGAAATAGTGTATTAAGTAGTCGTTTATTGTCCCTTTGATGGAGGCCAATAGAAGGTTCGTCTAGGATGTACATCACCCCAACCAAGCCTGCACCGATCTGGCTGGCTAGACGAATACGTTGTGCCTCGCCGCCCGAGAGCGTTTCAGCACTGCGGCTCAGGTTAAGGTAATTGAGGCCCACATCCTCTAGGAACTTGAGCCGATTTTGTAATTCTTTTAGAACCTTCTCGGCAATCTTGGCGCGCTTGCCCTTTAACTTCAGTTTATTGAAGTATTCAGCTGCTTCGGTTACGGTCATTTCAGTGATGCTTGGCAGGTTAATTCCTTGAATAAGTACGTGTCGCGCATCCCGGCGAAGCCGGGTGCCGCTGCAGTCGGGACAGGGCTGAGAACTTAAGTACTTTGCCAGTTCTTCCCTGACTAGGTTTGAATCCGTCTCGCGGTAGCGGCGTTCCATGTTAGGAAGCACTCCTTCAAACGGATAGCTGCGGGTTCGAGTGTCGCCTCGGTCATTTACGTATATAAAGTCTACAACTTCTCCATCACTTCCTTGCAAAAGCACTTCCTGGTGCTTCCTAGAAAGCTTGTTAAAAGGTGTATCAACAGCAAATCCGAAGTGGTCGGCCAAAGAAGATAGTATATGGAAATAATACACGCTACGCCTATCCCAGCCACGAATAGCACCCTCTGATAGAGAAAGGGAGCGATCGGTAATTACTCGTTGCTCGTCGAAGAATTGTTTGTGGCCCAGACCGTCACAACCAGAGCAGGCGCCAGCCGGGTTATTAAAAGAAAACAACCGTGGTTCGAGTTCCGAGATACTGTGCCCGCATTTCGGGCAGGCAAAAAGGGAGGAAAACACCAGGTCTTTTTTTGCGCTGTTCCCTTCCATCATGCTCACAACAGCCAGTCCTTCGGCAAGTTGGAGCGCTGTTTCAAAACTCTCTGCTAGGCGTTGTTCCAGACCAGGCCGTATCTTCAAACGATCGATCACTACATCGATTGAATGCTTCTTGTTCTTTTCCAGATCAGGCGGATACTCAATTTCACATACTAGACCATTAACGCGGGCCCTGATGAAGCCGCTGGTTCTGAGTTCATTGAAAACATGGACATGCTGGCCTTTGCGTTTCCGTACGATAGGTGCCAGCACCATAATGCGAGATTCTGCCGGAAGGGCCATGACCTTATCCACCATCTGAGAGACAGTTTGAGCCTCCAGTTTCATGTTGTGGGTTGGGCAATGAGGTTCGCCCACCCGCGCGAACAGCAAGCGCAAGTAATCATAAATTTCGGTAATCGTTCCAACGGTGGATCGAGGATTATGGGATGTGGATTTCTGTTCGATGGAAATTGCAGGAGACAGCCCTTCGATGTGATCTACGTCGGGCTTTTCCATCATTGATAGAAACTGCCTGGCATATGTGGATAGCGATTCTACATAACGACGCTGACCTTCGGCATAGAGCGTGTCAAAAGCTAGAGAAGATTTACCCGAACCGGAAAGGCCTGTGATAACGACGAGTCTATCCCGAGGGATAGAAAGATTAATGTTTTTAAGATTATGGGTGCGGGCACCGCGTACTACAATCTTGTCCATGGTGAGCTGGGAACCAATTGGCGAAACAGACCATTATCGACAATTCTCGATAGGTGAGTAAAGTGCGGCACTCGTTTAGTGAAAATTGATCGATTTTCACTGAAAATTTCTCATGCAGGGTAGCTTGGTATAGACTTCAGAGTTAGTTACAAATTTTTACGAAATTAAGGGGGCAGTGTGGCAAGTCGAGGTGTTAATAAGGTAATTCTAGTAGGTAACGTAGGGAACGAGCCAGAGTGTAGAACCATGCCAAATGGTAATTCCGTTGCCAATATCTCGGTTGCTACCAGCGAGTCTTGGAAGGACAAAAATACATCGGAGCAACAGGAACGCACTGAATGGCACCGGGTAGTTTTCTTCAATCGACTTGCCGAAATCGTAGAGCAATATGTGAAGAAGGGTTCGAAGCTCTACATAGAGGGAAGGCTGCAAACCCGTTCGTGGGAGCAAGATGGTATTAAGCGCTATACCACTGAGATTGTTGCCAACGAAATGCAGATGCTTGATTCTAGAGGTAGCACTAATCAGGAAGGATTTGGAGATCAAGCCACAGCTACGCAAACTCCCCAGCAGGCCGCTCCTGCCAACTTTGATAACTTTGACGACGACATACCTTTCTAACAAAGCTCCTGAGCAAAAGGATTACTTTGTGAAAAATATTCCTGTGTGGCCTGTTCTAATTTGGTCTCCTAATTTATCCTTGATTGGCTGCTTCATCAGCCCTAACACAGCTTGAAGCTGTAATGTTGATTTAATCTTCAATGTATTTAATTTCCTGAGTAAGCATGGTGCCGCAGCAAGCATAGCGTTTAACTTCGAGGGAGGATTTTCTGAAGTTTAATAGCTAAAATGCTCTATGTGTCTGATACTGGGGAGTAATACCGGCTTGAAGCTTTTTATAGTGGGCGGCAACCATCCTGTTGCAAAGGAACTGATCGGGAGCTTACGCAGGTTCAAGATTCGTTTTCAGGCGCCAGCCGACAAACGGTTTGATCCGGATAATGGTGTTGCCATCGCCAAGATGGTTACCGATTATTCACCCACGCTGCTAATCAATCTGGCCGACTTTATTTCCGGCAACCATGGGGCTCTGAATCGTGCGGAAACTTCTGAGCAACGGTGCGAGAAGATTAACGCGCTTTTACCAGGCACATTGGCGGAAATTTGTAATCACCTAAATATCCCTATGTTACAAATTTCTAATGCTTACGTATTCGATGGGGAGAAAAAACTCGGGTACAACGAAAACGATGATACCAATCCAGTCGGTGTTTATGGCAAAACCTCAATGGACGGCGAATTGGCGGTCCAGAAACACAACGCTCACATAATTATTCGTTCCGGCTGGCTGTTTGGAAAATATAAGAAAGGCTTGATCAAGTCCTGGATTCGCAGCATGATCAAGAATGGCGGAATGCTTCAGGTTTCCAGACGACGTTTCAGTCCCACGCACACTGGTGATCTAGCAACGGCGATTCTAGCGGTGTGTCAGCAAGTGGATTGTGAAGCAAGTGTGTGGGGTACTTATCATTACACTGGTCTTGAAACCAAGAAAGAGAGTGAGTTCGCAGAACAAACCTTAAGATATGCAGCTAACCATGACGAGCAGGTCTACCAGTTGCTGGATAACATTAAGATTACAGAGCGAGAGGCTAAACCGCCCGAGATTCATAACTCGACTCTGTCCAGTAAAAGAATATTCGACACTTTCGGGATAAAACCTAAATCTTGGCATGGACATTTGCAGGGTGTCATCAAGTCGCTTTACAGCGATCGGCCAAAAGGATCTGCTGACACTAAACAAGAAGCAATTTCAAAAAGCAGCGCGGCCTAGTCGGGATGTATCGCATGAATCTGTCACACAAAAACCACCCTCTCACTCCAATTGATGAAGCCCTTGAAAAACTCTTGATTGACTTGCCTCGGACCGAGGGCACTGAGTTGGTGACTTTGGCTGATGCATGCGGTCGTGTGCTGACTGAAAGGCTAGTTGCTAGCATAAATGTACCTTCCCACGCTAACAGTGCTATGGATGGTTATGCAGTTTGCACTAAAGATCTGGCCTTTGAGTCAACGAAATTGAAAGTGGTTCAGCGTATAGCGGCGGGGCAAGTCGGTAAGCGATTATCCAAAGGGGAGGCCGCACGGATATTTACCGGAGCATCTATTCCTGAGGGAGCTAATGCGGTTGTTATGCAAGAAAACTGTTCTCTGGTTGGAGATGAGGTAGAAATTCTTCAGATGGTAGAAACGGGAGAAAATGTGCGGGAAGTTGGGGAAGATATCCAAGTCGGTGAAGTACTTTTGCATGCAGGCCATCGTCTGCGACCCCAGGATATAGGTTTGGCCGCTTCTATTGGCTTAACTAAGTTGTCCGTGCAACGAAATCTCACAGTAGCTGTTATTACCACAGGGAATGAATTAGTGCTTCCAGGTAACGAATTAAGGGACGGTCAGATTTATAATTCCAATTTTTTCACGCTTTCCACTTTGTTGCGGTTGCTAAATGTCGACGTTATCGAGTTGGGCATAGTTGAAGACAATCTGGTTACAACCACTCAAATACTAGAAGAAGCGGCCAGAGTGGCAGACTGCATAATCAGTACAGGTGGTGTCTCGGTCGGGGAAGAAGACTATGTCAAAGCTGCTGTAGAGTCGGTCGGGAGCCTGGACTTATGGAAGCTAGCTATAAAACCGGGAAAGCCTTTTGCCAGTGGCAAAGTACATAATACCCAGTTTTTCGGCTTGCCTGGTAACCCTGTCTCTACTTTCGTGACTTTTGTACTCCTTGTAAGACCTTGCTTGCTCGCCATGCTCGGCTGCAGTTCACCTATGGCAACACTATTTCAGGCGCAAGCAGCATTCGATAGTGATAAATCTGGTGAGCGTCAGCAATACTTGCGGGTTTATCTGGGGAAAGATGGCAAAGGCCGACCCGAGTTAAAATCCTGTGATAACCAGAGTTCTGGAGCGGGTAGTTCCTTGTGCAGGGCCGATGGCCTTGCCATAATCCCTCCTTATACCTCGGTTGCCAGGGGAGACACTCTCGAATTTATCCCTTTCTCTGAATTACTAACGTGACTCCATATCAAACAATAATCCGGCGATTCGCGGTTATTCTCCTGACTGGACTACTCCTTGAATCTTGTGCTGTCCAAGAGCAGGGGCGAACTAATGATGAAGTAGCAGAGGAGCTAGATCAAACTATTAGCGTTACCACGCTGAATCAGGCTGAAGTTTATCAGGGAACGCCGAGTGATGATCGACAGCGCCTCATTGCTGATCTTTTATTCGATGGGCTACAGGCCCTAGATGCTGACCGCTTGTTGACACCGATTGATGATAATGCCCACGCCCGCTTTAAACGTGCGTTGGCCTATGATCCGGACAATGAAATTGCAAGGCAGGGTCTAATTGATATTGTTGCACGTTACGTTGAACTGGCTCTTGAAGCCAGCCGGCAAGGTTTGTTCCTCGACGCCGAATTACTGTTGGACCGGGCACAGTTTGTCGATGAAGATGATCCAGCTATAGCTCAAGCGCGGATATACCTTCAAGAGGAGATGAATTCAGGGGATTTATTTTTTAACCTTGATGGTCGGGAATTTGCACGCCGCAGCGAAGCAGCCCAGGAACGGTTGTCAGATATAGCGAGGCAAGCGGAAAAACTAGATGCCTTCTTTTTGATTACAGCTCCGAATGACGGTCAGGCCCGCTGGATGTTCAGTATTATGCGAGAAGCTGTTGAGGGCTACCGGCTAAGAGGCAATATAGAATTAACAAGTAAAACCAGCATTCGCTTGCGAATTCCAGACAATTAGCGTTGCCGATACTCTCGTCTAGGGCTTAGGTCAAACAGAATAGGTTATGTGGCCTTGGGTAATTATGACTCGTGCCCCGACACCTCCATCATAGATAATCAAATTTTATTGACCCAGGGTCAGAACTTAGGCAGGCAATTTGAGGTCAAACTAGTAACTATCCACAAATGCTAGCTTTCAACACTGCTACCTTATCTCCGTGACTTTTCTCTTTACATCTTTATTTAGGAGTTACAGCAGACTGCTGTTATTTGCGATCGGTTTGTTACTGGGTATTCAAGTACCTAGTTTTGTTCACCAGTATCAGCAACGTATAGATGCACATTTCCGCGAAGTTAGTATTAATATCGCCGGCTTCCAGGATACCGCTGAACGGTTGTTCAATGGAGATCTTGAAGCCCTTGTAGCCTACTACCAGAACAGCAATGATGAAGTGTTTCAAAGCGATGCTGTCAGTATACGGCTGATTGTGGACCGTTATTCCCGGATCAGAGCAGAACAGGAGGCTCTGCAGGGCAATATGGCAGCAGTAGCTTGGTATATTATACATTCCGCAGATGCGGAGTTTTTTGAAGAAGCTGTGAGCCAATACAGTTCTACGGTGCCCCTAAATTCCGAAGCGATACAATGGGGTTTGGCTCTCGCAATTCTTAGTACTCTGGCAATCGATGTACTTGTATATATTAGTATCAGATGTTTTCGAGTTCTTAGGTATCGCAGAAAGGTGATTCACGCTCCACAGAACTAGCTAATTTCTGATTTTTGGCGACGAAATAAATTTTGACCCTAAATGACGGTATATTGCCTTAAATTTTGACGATCATTTTCCCGAAATTGTTACCACTGAACAGACCAAGAAAGGCGCCAACGGCATTCTCCAGTCCCTCTACTACCGTTTCCTTGCTTTTTATTTTTCCTTCTTTGATCCATTTGACCGTGTCTTCTAGGAATTGGGGATGCGTATCGCCATAGTCTGAAACAATGAATCCGTTTATGCGTATTTTTTTACCGACGATCAACATAAGGTTGTTCGGGCCTGGTGCAGGTTCGGCATTGTTATAGGTAGCGATCATACCGCACGCGGCAATGCGCCCAAAATGATTCATTACATTCAAAGCAGCCTGTAAATGGGCACCACCCACATTTTCGAAATAGACGTCGATGCCGTCTGGAGAAGCTGCATGCAGGGCTTCTGTCAAATCACCACAAGTTTTATAGTTGATCACGCAGTCGACCCCACATTCTTCCTGCAACCATTGTGCCTTAGCATCGCTTCCCACGCTGCCGATTACGCGACAACCTTTTAGTTTTGCAATTTGACAGACGTTGGCCCCGACCGCACCTGATGCGGCGGACACAAATACTGTCTCTCCTTTCTTTGGTTCGCCGAATTTTAACAGACCCACATAAGCAGTAAGACCTGGCATTCCGAGTGTGCCCAGATAAAGCGAAAGCTGGTTCGGATCAAAGGGAATCAGTTTGTTTACGGTCGTTGCATCAGCAACGAATTTGTCCTGCCACGCTGCTTGATTAAGTACGATATCTCCTAATTGTAGATTATTGTCATTGGATTCTATTATTTCACCTATCGCACCTCCGTACATCACCCGGTTCAGTGCATAAGGCATAGCGTAGACCCCTTCAGAGCGCATGCGACCGCGCATGTAGGGATCGACAGACATATAAAGATTCCTAACTAGCACTTGGCCTTTGCCAGGGGCTTCGAGTTCTACTTTAACCAATTTGAAATTATCTAAGCTTGGGACACCAGTGGGACGCGACACTAAATGAATTTGTTGAGCAGTGTAATCGGTCATGGTTTTCTCGCTTTTTGATTTAGGTGGTAGTGACTGGAACCGATTTCTGACGGTTCTGCAGAATGATTATGGAAAAAAGAATTGCAGCACCAGCTAAATGGTAATAAATAGGCAAGGGAGTCCACATTAATAGCGCGGCACTGAGCAGCAGTAGTAACGCAATCTGGAAGTTAATCTTCCTCTCCAGATGCCATTGGAGAATTCCTGCCAGGGCGTAAAGCCCCATGCAGGACCATAAGAATACCTCAATGCGTTCGGGCCAGCTGCCAGAGATCAGTGGTGAGTAGGCGAATAGCACTGGAACCAGGTACAAACCTTTAGCCACCTTCCAGCTGGTAAACCCTGTCGCCATGGGACGGGTACCAGCAATTCCAGCGGCGGCAAAAGAGGCCAGGCAAACTGGAGGGGTGACATTACTATCCTGAGACAACCAGAAAATAATCAGATGTGCGCTCAGCAACATTCCCGTCAGCTGTTCCGGATCAAGCATTTCCTGGCGAATCAGTTGTTTCATCTCGAGCGGCATTTCCTGCAGAGCAACTGCTGGATCTCCACCGAATAGACCGATTGTAGCGGCTACATTTGAAGGTACATCTTGTGTCTGCAGAGCGGACAACAATTGAGACTGGCTGATTAGGTCAAAGATCAGTGGGGCTGACAATGTGGCGAGTACGATATAGGAAGCAGTAACAGGCAACCCCATACCCAATACCAGCGAAGCGAGCGCTACCAAGATAAGTGTAACGAGCAGGTTACCTTGGGCCCATTCCACGATCATAAGTGAGAAAGCATTACCTATGCCCGTAGTCGTTACCACATTGATAATTATGCCAACAGCGATAAGTAAAAGAGCGGTGGATACCATGGTTTTTACACCACCAACTATTGCTTCGAAAATATCTGTGAGTCTCATAGGTTTGGTGGACAACCAAGAAGCTGCAATAACGCTAATGATGGCAAACGCCGCGGAAGTAGTCGGTGTGCGACCAGCGACCAAAAACCCAACCAGTACTGTAAGAGGAATAATGAAATGCCAGCCTTCCTTTAAGACATCGGAAACTTTCTCTGCATTTCCGTCGATTATTGGAGTCAGCCCCAAGCGTTTCGCTTCTATGCGAACAAAATAGGAAACTGTCAGGAAGTAAAGCAATGCGGGTAAAGCTGATGCAGCGATAACGGTAAGATAGGAAATTTGAGTATAGCTTGCTAAAACAAAGGCACCAGCTCCCATGACCGGGGGCATCAGAGCGCCTCCTGTGGATGCAGCAGCTTCAACTCCGGCGGCAAATCTTCCAGAAAATCCAGAGCGCTTCATCATTGGGATCGTGATAACACCGATCGAAACAGTGTTGGCTACCGCTGATCCGGATATTGAACCCATCAAGCCAGAACCTATTACAGATACCAGACCTGCGCCGCCAGTTAAGCGCCGCGTCATAAACTGCGCCACTTGCACAATAAAGTCGCCGGCACCAGACTTCAGTAGGAAGGAACCAAAAATTATGAACATAAATACGAAGGTTGAAGAGATTTGTGCTGTGAGTCCAAACATACCTTCACTAGTAAAGTAAGTGCGATAAAGAACTGTTTCCAAACTAAGGCCGGGAAAGGCAAAAACGCCGCTGATATATCGGCCTAGAAATAAAATGTAGGAAAGGCTGATAACAATCAGGATGGGCATGAACCAGCCAGAGGTTCTTCGAGTGAATTCTATAGCCAGAGCTACAGCTATTAAGGAAAAGATATAATCGCTGAGAATATATTCGGTTTCCCGAGCATATAAAGCATTTTCGAAGAGAA
>Ga0209034_10000781_pt1 | contig 15735 bp, 9 predicted proteins | sample MarorgKNORR_S2LV_2_FD_188219 | JGI IMG/M metagenome (GOLD analysis project Ga0209034, IMG submission 188219) | Marine microbial communities from the Southern Atlantic Ocean, analyzing organic carbon cycling - 250m_A/KNORR_S2/LV (SPAdes) (version 2) | ecosystem: Environmental > Aquatic > Marine >...
TCGATCGAGTGGTGCCCAACATTGAGTCTGATGCTTAGAGCTTAGATTACTTATACCCTACTAACTCTCCGGACGCTATTAGCCGATGATCGTATACTAGTCTGGGTATACATGTAACTAGGTGTACGCTAGCCATTCCACTATCATGAATTACTAACTCGTCAGCTTTGACTACTTTAGTGGAAGTTATTCTGTATAAGAATTCTGATTGACCGTTGTCAGTAATGACAAATACGTCTTCACCATTTCGTATCATATCCGCTATTTTAGGTAAGTTAGAGAATACTGAACCTTTGTTCAATAAGGGACTTTCTAGATGACCAAAGTACCAGGCACTACCATGTTCCCCTGCATTAGCTGTGTTAGATAAGTGTCCAATACTCTTATCTGGAACTTTATATTCTAGATTGATCGCTGTATTAGATAAAAATACGGGAGCTACGCTGGAATCGATACCGAGATTAGGAATTAACATTCTCTTAACCGGCAGTTGACTTCCTAGTGGAAACTTAGTTAAAGGGCCAACTGGTGTGAATCCTGATATGGCCTCAGATGTTACAACATCTAATGGTTGATATTTTCGTGGGTCTAACCAAGATGAGATGTTCAGTGCATCTCCAACATTAACGCTGTGATCTGAAACGTCGTTCGAAGTTATGTGAGTGATAATACTTTTGGGGTCATTGTTGTCGGTGGTTTGTGGTGGGGTAAATGATTTTTCATTAATTATTGGATTGATACGCGGTTTTGATTCGCTAACGAATGTTGCCATTTCGGGCAGGGATTCTGTGGCGAAGTGCGCGTAGGTATAATATGACCCTGCTCCAGCAAGCGCCGTAATCCCCATTGTTACTAATAATAATGGCAACAGCCATTGTCTGATAGGATTTCGCCTAAGCAGTAGATAGTCATACCCCGCTTCCATACAACCCCTTTGTATCTGCACCACTACGCTATAATTTTTCGAAAGTTTAGGAGCCCAATCCGCGTCCATAAGGAGTAGGTCTATTTAAATCCTACTGACTCACCCTGTTTGGTAGCTACTATTATGAGATAGCGCTATTAACGAACTCTGGGTGTGTTCATGTTCCCGGGAGATATTGGCTCGTTTAGGTATATATCCCCGTTTCGGATTTTAATGTTGAATCCGCAGTTTGGGTTAATACACACCCATGCCTTGTAGTGTACCGCAGCCCCTTGTCCCCCGTAATCCGATAACGGCACTAACTGCCCGGATTCACATTTTTGGCATTTTGGCATAGTCCACTCTTCCACTGGACTTCCTCCCCTCTTCTATCCGAGGGGAGTATAACATTGGGGCGACAACTATAAACAGGACTTTTCGATGCACGTATCGAGGAGTTTTAAGAAAGATTAATCCGATATATGGGCTCGAGACTCTGTTATTCTAAAAAGTCCCGTAATTTACGTGAACGTGTAGGATGTCGGAGTTTTCTCAAGGCTTTAGCTTCAATCTGTCTAATTCTCTCTCTGGTAACCCCGAATTCTCGTCCGACTTCTTCCAAAGTACGACTACGACCGTCTTCTAATCCGAATCGTAGCTGTAAAACTCTACTCTCGCGTTCGGTCAGAGTATGAAGTACGTCCTCAACTTGCTCTTTTAGAAGTTGAAACGAAGCTGCATCAGCTGGTGCAGGCGCGTTTGGATCTTCAATAAAATCGCCCAAATGAGAGTCTTCTTCTTCTCCTATCGGAGTTTCGAGAGAGACGGGCTCTTGCGATATTTTCAATATCTCTTCTACTTTCTCGGGGCCTATTTCCATTGCCAGACCTATCTCTTCTGGAGTAGGCTCTCTACCGTATTCCTGAAGCAGTCGCCTGTGTTGACGCATCAATTTATTTATAGTTTCTACCATATGTACTGGTATTCTTATAGTTCTTGCCTGATCAGCAATAGCCCTTGTGATGGCCTGGCGTATCCACCAAGTGGCATATGTGCTGAATTTATAACCTTTTCTATAGTCGAATTTTTCGACTGCTCTGATAAGACCAATATTACCTTCCTGGATCATGTCTAGGAGAGCCATACCTCTACCGATGTATTTCTTGGCTACGCTAACAACTAGTCTGAGGTTAGCTTCTGTGAGATGTGATTGTGCATAATTACCTTGTGCTTGAACTTCATCTAAAGATCTTGTGAATAATATATTCAGTTTGTGAGTATCTGAGAACACAGATGGATCATTTATTTTGTTGCTTAGGTCTGATAGTTTAGGGTCGTTTAATATGCTTACTACCTCGTACGGCATAATCCAGCTATCGAGCGACAGATTAACTATTTGCCGATAGATGGTTTCTTCCTCCATGTTCATAGAGTCAGCAATAAAAGCGATCATATCAGGATTTACTTCGGCGTCTATGGCAGTTCTTAAAGTTTCATTGTTAACTACTTCAGACAAGGTTAATTCTTCTCGTATATCTAAATAGTTGGCCAACGCCACTATTAACGGAGAAGCTTCTACGAGGTTTTTCAATAGGTCCTTGGATATTTCCCAGTTTTCTGGTGAGGTATTCTCATTTTCGGACAGTTTTTTATTTAAGTTATTTAATTGTTTTTGTCCTTCTAGTTTTCTGGCTAAGGATCGCTCATCAGCTGATGTGAGTAGCCTAACTCTACCGATCTCGCGTAAGTACATACGAACTGGGTCATCGAGCACTTCTAACGTTTCAGTTTCAGCTTCCCATTCCACTTCCTCTTCTTCTTCTATGTCATTGTCTGTCGGAGTGCCGTCTTCTGCCTTATCTTCGCTGTCTTCCTCTGAAGCGGCAGAACCATTCCAATTGTCTTCGGAATTTGAATTTCCTTGGCGGCTGGGTGCAGCGACCATTACGTCTCCATCAGATATATCATCGTCTTCAGAGCTTTTCCTGATTTGATTAATCAATCCTAATAATTTAGCTGCACCATCGCTATTGTCTTCGTCATTGGGGTCTATGAACTCCTGAGAGTTTGTATTGTCTTCGTGTCTTAGCATTTGTGTCACCTTTCCCTAGATATCATGTTGCCTAATGAGTTCCTGCTGATCTCATTCATTCGTATTTTATAGTTTGTATCCAACGTAGAATCACTAACTATTTTGGATAATGTTCCACTATCGTCTTCGTTGAATGTATTGGATTCTTCGGTTTTTAAGCTTTTCAAGTATCGCTCTTCCAAGCGTAAGATGCTGTTGTTGAGAGCTAGGATTCTTGTCTTACGATCTACAGAGGGTAACTTCTTGATTAGCAACGATTGTACTTTAATAGATAAATCTTCAGGCAAAGATTGATCTAGTGAAATTAAATCGATCGACTCTATCCCTGTACTGATTTGATTGGTTATTTGTGTGATTATCTCTTTGTTTTCAGGTCTGAAGAAATAATCTGGGGCAATCATAGCACAATCAAATATCAACGTAGTGTCTTGTAATACGCTCGCTAGGCAATATTCCTCAACTGGATCGGAGTTTGTTTTCGAAAATACAGATTCCGAAACAGTTTCTTGGTAATTAGTATTCGGCTCCAATTTCGATGGAATAGATTGTCGTCGATTCCTATTCAGACTCGCTCGTATTGTATCTTCATTTACTGATAGAAAATTAGCCAATATCTGGAGGTAGTGATCTTGTTGCATTGGCTCAGCAATATTTGTAATAAACCCGGATAATTTTTGAACGAGAGTAGCTTTTCCGTGGGGGGTTTTTATATCGACTTGGCGAGAGAATGCATCTAGGATGTAATCAAACGCATTAGTGCTGTTATTTGTAAAATGACGCCAATCTTCAGGTGATTCCCTGATAACATCATCTGGGTCTTTACCTTCTGGCATTATGGATATTTGTAAGTCGAGGCTCTGGAGTGCTCTTGTTCCATTCCCTTTGGTGTTGTTTTGTAAGACATTCCAGGATGATTCTAGACTTCTCAGAGTCGCTTGTTGGCCGGCATTATCTGCGTCTAATGCCATAGTAACTTTGTTTGTTAGATTGGTTATTTGACTTACCTGGGAATTAGTTAGTGCAGTTCCCATCGAAGCGACTACGTTCGTAAACCCATTTTGGTGAGCTGTAATAGTGTCCATATAACCTTCTACAATAACCAAGCCATCTGAGTCGGCGACCTGCTTGGCTAAATGTAGACCGTATAGTATTCGACTTTTATCGAATAAGATAGTTTTAGGAGAGTTGATGTACTTTGGCACAGACTCTGATAGGGTCCGTGCTCCGAATCCGACTAGTTCGTGATTCATATTTCTGATTGGTATAGTTAGTCTATTGATAAATATATCTTTTAGTGAATTATCCTCAAGATTTCTAATCAGACCTGCACTCATTAATTGTTCGGTACTATATCCTATATTGGTTAAGTGGTTCTTAAGAGAGTCTCCTGATGATGGGCTTAGCCCTAATTCAAATCTTTCCAAAGTATCTGGGTTTATATTGCGTTTCTCAAGATACTCACGTGTTCTAGCTCCTCGAATAGATATGAGATATTCTTGGAAAAATGCGTTTGCTGAGTCGTTTATATCCTTTACTATCTGGTATTGTGAATTGTCATCTTTACTGGGGAGGGGGATGCCTGTCTGATCCGATAATAACCTTAGAGCCTCTCCAAATCCGATGTTGCGACTTTTCATAACGAAAGAGTATATATCGCCGCCTGTTGCGCATGCTCCAAAGCATCTCCAACTCTGACGCTCAGGAAACACGAAAAACGAAGCTGTCTTTTCATCGTGGAATGGACATGTAGATTTGTAGGAATTACCGGACTTTTGCAGCGCGGTATAACTTGATATTATATCCACAATATCAAGACGGTTTTTAATGTCGTCGGTTACACTCATAGAACCGCTATTCAGTACTCGATATTAGTGTGGTTGGTTTGAATGCGCTTTGTCGTCCCGATGTCAACTTCCAGCCTCCACCGTGAGACCATTATTATAACATATGATGGTTGTTAACTATTTGAAATTGCTGAATGATATCCTGTAGGTTTAGTCTTCTATATCACTATTTAGAACGATCTCTTTAAATACTAATGACAGGGCTGCTAACTAACTTATTCGTGTGATATGTATAGCTTCGCTACCGAGGACACTCTGAAGCCGCGACTGTAATGCTGAGCAGAATTTAACGTGCACCTCAGGTAGGTCCATTAGTACTTGTTTTCCATTTGTGTGAATATTGAGTTTCACTGAGTCAACTCCATGGTATTCGAGCAATAATTGAACTAATTCTCGTAGTTGGTGAGTATCATCAAGCGGATTGCCCGACTCATGAATGTCTATTATCAGGGATTGCTTATCAATTTGAGAATCTGATGCAGGCTCAGATGGTTCGGTTAAATGTCTGCTTGCCAAACTAGGTCCGGTATTTTCCGACTGCACAACGTTGTTGTTCTGTATTGTTTTGTTGGCATGGTCAATATCGTCCGAATAATCCGGAATATATTCATCGACTTGTTCTAATGATAAAGATATTTGGTCTCCTCGTGAGCGAATCTTCCCGTACACTCTTGCAAGGATTCCAGGTTTCCAAAAATCCGTTGTTCTATTAAGTACATCTGGCCAAACTAGTACTTCTATACCCCCATCAACGAGATCCAATGATACAACAAGGAATTTTTTTTGCTCTCTAGTGTATCTTTCACTGATTTCTGTGACGTGTCCGACTACTGTCACTTGAGTTTCGTTCGCTTTCTCCGATAATTGTGATGTAAAAGTTTGTATATCGGGTTCGTTGATTTTTATAAGGTCTATTATAGGATTGTACGAGATGCTCGAACCAAGAAATTCTCGTTCCCATTCGGATTTCTCTTTTTTATTGGTAACCTCAGAACCCACAACTATGTTAATGAGGTTATGGTTAGACCCCGTATCTCCATTCATGTTGTCAAACATGTTGGTTTGCCCAGTGCTGCGCATTGTTTCATGCATTTGAGCAGTTGATATGATCTGGTCCGAGGTTTCTAATATAGCGGCGCGGTCACCGAAAGAATCCAAAGATCCTGCTTTAATAAGGCTTTGTAAAGTACGTTTGTTCAGATTGCTTAGGTTGGCTCTTCGACAGAAATCCTCAAGAGATAAATATGGCCCATTATCTTTACGCTCGCTAACAATCGGTTTAATGGCACCTTCGCCGATAGTTTTTATTGCGGCTAGGCCAAACCTGATTGATCTATCAGCGTTGGGTATTTCATCAATAGAGAAAAATTCTTCTGACCTGTTGATGTCGGGCAAAAGAATTGGTATATCCAGCTTTATAGCTTCGTTAATAGCACTAAGTATTTTGTCTGGGTTATCTAGTCTAGAGTTCAATACAGAGGCCATATACTCGACTGGGTAGTGTGTTTTGAAATAGGCTGTCCAGTACGATATTAAGGCGTAACTCACGCTGTGGGCCTTGTTAAATGCATACCCAGCAAATGGCTCGATCAGACTAAATATCTGGCTCGCGATAGTTTCGTCGAATCCTTTTCCTACAGCACCTGCTACGAAACGTTCTTTCTCCTCAGCCATGAGTGATGCAATTTTCTTGCCCATGGCTTTTCGGACAATGTCAGCTTCACCTAATGAATACCCAGCAAAATTCTGCAATATTAATAGAACTTGATCTTGATAGACTATTACGCCGTAAGTTTCGTCTAATAGATCCTTTAGACTTTCATGAGGATAAGAAATAGGAGTTTTTCCATGCTTGCCACTGATAAAGGTATCAATGTGTTCCATGGGTCCAGGCCTGTAGAGTGCGATCATAGCTGCAATGTCACCCAAGTTAGTAGGCTTAAGCTCTGATATATATCGTTGCATACCTGCGCTTTCTAGTTGGAAGCACTCTGTGGTTTTCCCCGATGACAGTAGGTCAAACGTTGATGTGTCATCTAGTGGTATCTTATTGATGTCTATCTCAATATCCTGATATTTTTTTATCATTTTAATTGTTCTGTCTAAAGCAGATAAACTAGTCAGACCGAGGAAATCCATTTTTAGTAAGCCTAACTTGGCTACTGGATCCATAGAATACTGGGTCACCATTACGGGGCTATTTTCGTCTCCGCGAGCTGGCCTCTGGAGAGGGAGTGTGTCAGTTAGAGGCTCGTCGGCAATGACTACTGCTGCTGCGTGTGTGCTTACGTGATGGACAATCCCTTCTAGTCCCTTTGCATTATCAACGAGAGTTTGTATTGACACGTCCGAATCGTATTCTGATTGTAGTTCAGAATTGGCAATCATGGCATCGTTAAGAGTACGTGATTTGAGGGGAACCATCTTGGCTATTCGGTCAACGTCTCCGTATGTCATTCCAAGGCCACGCCCTACGTCTCTTAAGGCTGCTTTAGCTCCCATAGTACCGAAAGTTATTATCTGAGCTACTTTGTCGCTCCCGTATTTATCGATGACGTAATGAAGAACCTCATCTCGGCGATCATCTTGAAAATCCATGTCTATATCTGGCATTTCTTTGCGTTCATAATTAAGGAAGCGCTCGAATACAAGGCGGTATTCCATCGGATCAATATCTGTGATACCTAGGCAGTACAAGGCAACACTGGCAGCTGCACTACCACGAACTCCGAATAAAATGTTATTTTTCCGGACAAAATCTATGATGTCCCAGACTACTAGAAAGTAATTTTCGAACTGGGTAGACTTTATTACTTCTAGTTCATATTCGAGACGAGCTGTAGTGTCTGCAGTTGGATGTGGGTACCGCGATTTAAAACCATTCCAACAGAGTTCCGATAAATATGCGTCTGCCGCTACATTATTCGGAGTACTGTATTTGGGGAGATGAGTTTGTCCAAAGCCGAGTTCTACGTTGCACATGTCTGCTATCAATTGCGTGTTTTGTAGCCCTTCAGGCATATCTGAGAATAGTAGGTTCATTTCCTCGGGTGACTTTATGTAATACGATGGGTCCTCCATACGTAAACGTTTCTCATCTTGTATTGTTGTGCTGGTTTGAATACATATATACACGTCTTGGAACGGGGCATCATGTTGGTGTACATAATGTGCATCATTTGTTACTACTAAGGGTATATCCAAAGCCTTTTTTATTTCCAAGAGCCCAGCATTGATTTCTGGTAGCATCGGAACATCGGCATGACGTTGTATTTCCAGGAAATAATTTTCTCCAAAAGACTCTTTATACCAGGCCGCAGATTTTATAGCATCTTCTATGGATGATTCCGTTATTAGTTTTGGGATTTCGGCTGAAGGGCACCCTGATAAACATATTAGACCTTCTCTATATTCATAGAGTAAATCCTTATCAATTCTAGGTCGGTAGTGAAACCCTTCCAAATGGGATTTTGTTACTAGTTTGATTAGGTTCTTATATCCGGTGTTATTTTTAGCGAGTAGGACCATGTGAAATGGGCTTCGCTCTGATGGGCTTTTATCAAAACGATTATTATGTGCGACATACATCTCGCAACCAATAATAGGCTTTATGTTTTGCTCTTTGCATTCGGAATAGAAGTCTACCGCTCCATATAACGACCCATGGTCAGTAATGGCTATACTGGACATTCCGAGCTCTTTTGTTTGCTGCACTAGTTCCGGGATGCGGCTTATCCCGTCGAGCATGCTATATTCTGTATGTGTGTGTAGATGGGTAAACATGGCCACTCCCGCTCCTCTCACCGCCTAACAACCAAGCCATCTAGAGGATATTACAGGAGATTAGCAATAGCAAGTTTTAGTGTTACTAATTAAGATTTAGTACAAGTGTAGTCAGTGATTGCTTCAGAATGGAACAATGACGAGGCAATTTAGTGTAAAAGGGTATCTCGCAAGTGCTTTTCCGGTTTGTAAGCCTCGCGATAATCTGCGGTTCTTAGTAATCTCGAGAGGATTCTTCGGGTTCTTCTCCCATGGCGATCTTGTCGTCTCTCCATGTAGAAGCTTCAATGTAATTTTGAAATTCTTTTGATTCTCCACAAGATTCACACACGCCTTCGCTGAGAGGGCCTGTTGCTGGTTGGATTATCCATATGTGTTGGCATGCTTGGGCAACTGACTCTGTTTGCAACTGTTTAATCGGGCTAGTTTGTGTCATACGATATGCTCCCAGTCATAAACCTTATGATTTAATATACTAGGAGTCGGCGAAAAGTTCCCGTGGGATACCAGCGGATTTACCGCATTTTGTATCAGTGGACATTAATTATTATAGATGGTTAGTAATTTCTTCTGTTACGACTCTAGTGACTCCCCAGCCCGCTAACCAAGCGGAATGCCTACCATCTCCACCAGCTACAAACACTTCTACATCTTCGGGTGATAACGTCATCGGTACTAAAGTGTCTGGGTTATCCTCGTTTATCCAGGAAGGCCAGTTACGGTTACCGTAATGTGCCATCCCTGTGAGGTCTCGAATGCTCATTCTGGCGTTCTGGAATATGAACTGCCTCACGTCGTTCTTAGACAAGCCGTCGGCATGCATTTCTTCGGCATGTTCTGGGCATACTATTAAGGTCATTTGTGCACCTGTGCCTATCTGATAATAGTTTGCAAATCCAGCACCTTTAGTGGCTTCTACCAAAGTGTTTAGTACTGACTTGCCTTTTGACACGGTGGTTTCCATTATGGGGTACACAGCTCTAATAGCGGTTATTGTTACCATATTTGCCGTTTCAGGAAGCCCCATCTCTACATGACGTGGCTCCCAGGGACTTCTTGCTTCGTTTTCTGAAAAGCAAAATGAGTATCTGCCTGGCAGGGCAAGTGTTGCTTTGTCCATTTCACCAGGTACTAGGCCAGCTACGTTTCTGATAACTAGCCTTAATGCTCTACCGATGGTTGCATTAGCTCGGTGCCCTGGACCGAAACAGCCAGCATCGCCATTAATGCCAAGCTGATCGGCAATCGGACCATTAACGATAACCACTGGCGCGGCTCCCCCAGTGGTTGCTTGACAGCCTGCTAGGTTGAAATCTGGTTGCATTATTGCTTTGACTGCTGCCACTAGTACTGGAAAATGTTCAGGACGGCATCCTGCCATTACAGCGTTTATAGCTATTTTCTCCAGTGTGGCATTGGCATTCCGAGGTTGTATAATACCTAGGGACAGCGAAGGGTCTTCTCCAAATGGCCCGAGCATTTCTCGAACTGAATCTTCTGTAGCTGGGACCACGGGCAGTCCGTCTGTCCAGCCTTGTTCTTCGTAATAATCTTGTATCGCAGTAAATTGATCAGGGATTTCTATTTTTCGTGATCCCAATGCGTTGCTGTTAGCCATTATAAACTTCTATCTTCGTGGGCTTTTGTTTTGCCCTGAGCATAATTATTGTGTTAGTAAACCTACTATTTCATCTGCGTAATCATGTGCCAACTGCTGTACTTCAGAAACGCTACGCGATGGGAGAGGGCTAGGTAAGACCACTATTCTAGTATCGGGCATTCCAAGAGCGTTTGCTCTGATATGGGCAGCTTTAGTGAAAGAACTGGTTATGACGCTTACTGATGGGATACCTTGGGATTCTGTCAAAACCGTGTCGTGGAGACCCCACGCCGTGCAGGATCCTCAATCAGCAACACCATGTACGATCGCGTCGCAATCTGCAATCAGAGAATCAATAGTTTCCTCTGCGCATGGGCGACTGAACGTGAATTTAGTCGCGTATATGACTTTTTCTGCCCCGTAGTCATTTTCAAGGACTGTTTGCAATTCCTTTAGAAAGTTATCAGCGTGAAACTTACGGTTTTCTAGAAGGCCAATAGTTTTACCTTTTAGGCTAGGCAATTCGCCACTGAGAGGTTTCTGTTCAGGTATTTCTTCGGGGCGAGGGTCTAATATTTGGATAAATCCATTCTTTGAGACCATAATGTATACTCCTATTTCAATGCCGATATGTAGCTACTAAACTAAACATATTTCTACTAAAAGTCTAGTACTATGCTGGGAAGAATATAGTTAATCAGACAGTTGGAAGTATTTACCCTCCGTCTTAATAGCAGGGGCTACAATCATTTCGGACTTGTGAAAATCTCGGATCGTGTAAGCTCCGCACATTCCCATAGAGACTTTCAAAGCCCCCACGAGATTCTGTGTTCCATCAGTTACTGAGGTTGGTCCATACATGATTTGGCGGACCGAGGCTTTGGTCCCAACTTTTATTCGAGTTCCTCGTGGGAGTTCGGGGTTTGCGTTGGCCATACCCCAGTTATAACCTCGGCCAGGAGCTTCCTCAGTTTGTGCGAATGGTGTCCCTAACATAACTCCATCAGCTCCACTGGCTAAAGCTTTACAAACATCCCCTCCAGTTCTAAAGCCTCCATCGGTTATTACTGTTATATATTTACCTGTGCGCTGGTAATAATCTTCTCGGGCAGCGGCGCATTCAAGTGTAGCAGTGACCTGTGGAACTCCTACGCCTGTTACTTCCCGAGTTGTACAAGCGGCCCCTGGTCCTACTCCGACTAGAATGCCGTCTATACCAGTCTCCATTAATTCTTGGGCAACGTTGTAACTAACGCAGTTTCCTACCACTATAGGTACTTTAAGTGATTCAATGAGCTCTGAGAAGATTAGCCCTTTATAGCTTCTGGACATATGCCTAGCTGTAGTTACTGTAGATTGTACGAAGATAATGTCTGCGCCTGCTTCTACTGCCATGGGACTCATTCGTTTCGTATTCTGTGGGGTAAAAGAAACGGCGCAAACTGCGCCGCTAGATTTTACTTCTTGTACCCGTTCGCCGATCAAGTGGTCCTGAATCGGCTGTGTATACACTTGTTGGAGATATTTTGTGACCTCTGATTGAGGCATGGACGTGATTTCTTCCAACACTGAGTAAGGATCTTCGTACCTAGTGTATAGACCTTCAGCGTTCAGTACCCCTAATCCGCCCATTTCGTGCATTAATCCCGCGAATTTGGGAGATACTGCTCCATCCATTGCTGATGCCAATATCGGAGCTTCAAATGTGAAGTTACCGATATTCATTTTAGTAGAGGCCATTTCGGGGTTAATGGTAATATCACCTGGTACTATAGCTACTTCGTCGAAACCATAGGACCTTTCTAGTTCCTTTAGTAGGCGTCTTGCCATTACCCACTACCTCCAAACCACATTATATTTTCACTGCATTTAACAACTAGCGGGTCTAAAAGTCAACATAAGAATGCTGTTATGTAATAATCTACAACAAGAGTGTAAATTATTTCCTTTAAAGGTCTCGAATTTTAGTGGTTAGCGAATTGATCTGCTTATATTCGTTTGGTCTATGACCTCATTAACTGTACGGCAGTAAAGTAGACTGTTATTTAAATTAGGTTTTTTGGAGTCGTTGAGTAATTCTGGCAATACGCATTTTGATAAGCCTAGTCGAGTCACTTCCGATATTCGCCTATCGACTTGATGTATTTGGCGTAGCTCTCCGCTAAGACCAACTTCACCAACAAAAGCAACATTGGCTCCAAGTGGTTGGTTGTATAGGCTTGAAGCAATCGCCATGACGATTGCTATATCGGCTGCGGGTTCAGATATTTTGAACCCTCCTGTGATGTTGACTATGACGTCTTGGTTGTGCAGGGACAAACCCGCGCGTTTACTTGAAACGGCTGTTAGCATAAGTAAACGGTTATGATCAACGCCATTAGCTACCCTCCTAGGTATCGGAGCATAAGAAGGTGAGGTGAGAGCCTGCACTTCTATTAGTAACGGAGTAGTTCCCTCCATGATAACTGTCAGTGCTGTTCCTACTGCTTGATTGTGAATTTGGGATAACATGGCCTGAGAGGGATCCTGAACCTCTTCTAGACCATATTCAGTCATATCATATACTGCGATTTCTGTTGCGGACCCAAAGCGATTTTTGCTGCTCCGAAGTATTCTATAAGGGCTAACTGATTGGCCCTCCAGATGGAGCACTGTGTCAACCATATGTTCTAGTATTCGGGGTCCGGCTACGTTTCCGTCTTTTGTTACGTGACCTACCATGAGAACCGGAATATTTCGCCCCTTTGCCCATCGCATGAGACGGAGACCGCATTCCCTAACTTGCGTTGTGCTACCGGGTCCTGATGGGACTTGATCGGTGTACATTGTTTGTATTGAATCTACTATTGCTAGGGAAGGCTTAATTTCGTCTATTCTATTTATCGCGAAATCTATATTGGTTTCCGACAACAGGAAGGTATTTTGTCCAGAGAAGCCTATTCGTTCAGATCGTATTTTTATCTGATGTGGTGATTCCTCTCCTGTTATATACGCTACACGTTTGTCTTCAGATGAAAGTGATTCGCATATATGTAGAAGTAGCGTGGATTTACCAATACCAGGTTCTCCTGATATTAAATTCAATGAGCCGTTAACTATTCCGCCTCCTAGTACTCTGTTTAATTCTGAAGAAAATAAGTGGAGACGCTTTTGATCATTTAAGTCTATAAGAGATAGCTCAGTAGGTGCTTCAGGTTTTTCCGTTAGCCATGAGTTGGAAGATGAGGAATCCTGAGTTTGCGTTATTTCAGATAATGGCGCTGGAGAAGCACAGGCAGGAGACGGGCAAAACCCCATCCACCTTGGGCTTTCGTATCCACATTCGTCACATAGATAAACGGTTTTTTGTTGAGTCCTTGGTCTTGGCAATATATCCCTCTATATATTAGGGTATTTTTATACGAGAAGACCCCATTTTAAAATGGGGTCTTCTTTAATGATCCGATACATGTAAACTTATCGCTACGTGGTTACAGTTTCGCCTTTCTTACATTTGATGGTTATAGCACCCTCTTCGTCGAGATCAACTAGGGCAACGTCCCCTTCTTCTATTCTCCCAGCAAGCAACTCGTCTGATAGCCGATCTTCAACTTCGTTTTGGATTAATCTTCGTAGTGGTCGTGCTCCCAAGACAGGATCAAATCCATTTTCGCCTAGATAATCTTTAGCTGCTTCTGTGATTTCAATGGCGATTTGTTTCTCTTCCAATTCCTTTCTGACAAGGTCCATCATTAGATCTACAATGGATAGAATTTCTGTCTTTTCTAGCTGATGGAATACTATTGTAGAGTCTAACCGATTGAGAAATTCAGGTCGGAAGAACCTTTTTACTTCATCCATAACTTTTTCTTTCATTCGTTCGTAGGACTGCTGTTGGGTCTGCCCATCCTCAGTTTTCGAAGCGAATCCAAGGGAAGTATCACGTTTGATTAAATCTGATCCCAGATTGCTCGTCATAACTATTATGGAGTTTCTAAAATCGACTTTCCTGCCTCGAGCGTCTGTTAGCTGACCTGCGTCAAATATTTGAAGCAAGATATTGAATATATCAGGATGGGCCTTTTCGATTTCATCCATTAATATGGCGCAGTAATTCTTTCGTCGGACAGTTTCAGTTAGTTGACCGCCTTCGTCATATCCGACGTAGCCTGGAGGTGCGCCGATGAGTCTGGCAACTGTATGACGTTCTTGAAACTCAGACATATCCAGTCTAACCATGTTGTCTTCATCGCCAAACATAAACTCAGCTAGTGCCCTTACTAATTCTGTTTTACCAACACCAGTCGGGCCGAGCAACAAGAACACTCCGATTGGGTGGCGCGGATCTTTAAGTCCTGCCCTTGCTCTTCTCACTGCTTTGGATATATTAACTATAGCCTCGTCCTGACCAATAATGCGCTTGTGGAGCTCTCCTTCCATTTGAAGAAGTCGCTCTGTTTCCTCTTTGGCCAGACGTGTCACTGGAATGCCAGTCCACATAGCTACGACTTCTGCTATGTCCTCTTCTGTTACTTGAACTCTCTCCTTAGATTTATCCTCTTGCCATTCTTTTTCAAGGGTATCTAAATTCTGGTTTAGGGTTAATTCTCGATCCCTAAGTTCTGCTGCTACCTCGTACTGCTGTGACGCTATGGCCTCGTCCTTTTCCTGCCTTACCTGGTCAAGGACTTGTATCGCTTCTTTTACTGCAGTAGGTGTTGCGCTGCCTCTGAGTCGTACTCTGGATCCAGCTTCATCTAACAGGTCAATTGCCTTATCTGGTAAGAATCTGTCTGGAATGAACCTAGTCGCTAGGTTTGTAGCTGCTTTAAGAGCGTCTTCTGTGATCTCCACGTTATGATGATCTTCATAGGCGCCTTTAACGCCACGCAATATCTCTACCGTTTCATCTTGGGTGGGTTCCTCTACTCTAACTGGTTGCAAACGGCGTTCTAGAGCTGGATCTCTCTCTACATATTTTCGGTAGTCATCCAGAGTTGTGGCACCTATACATTGTATTTCACCTCGAGCTAAAGAAGGCTTCAAGATATTCGATGCGTCCACGGCCCCTTCAGCAGCTCCGGCTCCGACTATCGTGTGGATTTCGTCGATAAATAATACACAGTTACCGGCCACTTTGATTTCTTCTATAACTTTCTTCAGTCGCTCTTCAAATTCGCCCCTGTACTTAGTGCCGGCGACCAGTGCTCCCATATCTAGTGTGACTAACCGCTTACCTTGAAGAGTGTCTGGGCAGTCACCATTGCTGATTTTTTGGGCCATAGCTTCAACGATTGCAGTTTTACCGACACCTGGTTCTCCTACGAGAACAGGATTGTTTTTAGTACGTCGGCTTAAGATTTGCTCGACTCTCTCGAGTTCGGAGCTTCTTCCTACTACTGGGTCCAATTTTTCGGACTTGGCTGCCATGGTCAGATCAACACCCAGCTGATCCAGCGTGGGAGTTCGGGTTGTACTTCTGGATCCTTGGCTGCTCGTTGTGGAGCTGTTGCTGAGTATACGGTGAGTCTCA
>Ga0209034_10000782_pt1 | contig 15722 bp, 9 predicted proteins | sample MarorgKNORR_S2LV_2_FD_188219 | JGI IMG/M metagenome (GOLD analysis project Ga0209034, IMG submission 188219) | Marine microbial communities from the Southern Atlantic Ocean, analyzing organic carbon cycling - 250m_A/KNORR_S2/LV (SPAdes) (version 2) | ecosystem: Environmental > Aquatic > Marine >...
AACCCAATTTCAGATACCGGCACTGAGCAGGATTCACCGACTATACACATCCTTTCGAACTAGCAGTCGGCTATGTTTTTATTAAACAGTCGGAGTCCTCTAGTCACTGCGACCAGCTCTCCTCAGAGCTGGCACCCCTTCTCCCGAAGTTACGGGGCGATTTTGCCGAGTTCCTTCGCGGTACTTTACCCGTCACACCTTAGGCTACTCACCTTGGGTACCTGTGTCAGTTCTCGGTACGGTCATCTCTGGCGGTTTTTCATGGGACCAAGGCCTCATCCGTCTTTCGCTCACGTCTTCTCGATCTTCTCACCGTGACGGTTCTCCGATCGATTATAGAACGCTTCGACACTCCATGACAGAAGTGCACGAACTAGCCCTAGCCGTTACCATATATTGCCAAAGAGGCTTACGAATATTAACGCAATTCCCTTTCGATCAAGTCGGTTAAGATTGACCTTAGGACCGGCTAACCCTCGGCTGAAAATCATTGCCGAGGAACCCTTACCCTTTCGGTGGTATGGATTCTCACCATACTATGCTGCTACTCTTCCCTAGATTCTCATATGTACACGGTCCACGAGACCTTACGACCTCGCTTCTACCCGAGCACATCGCCGCGCTACCTCATCTTCTTTCGAAGGATCAGTGTATCGGTGACCAGTTTGAGCCCCGTCCATTTTCCGGGCCCGCAAGCTTGACCAGTGATCTGTTACGAACTCTTTCAAGGATGGCTGCTTCTAAGCCCACCTTCTGGTTGTCTTCGACCACGGACGCCGTTTCTGATTAACACTTAACTGGTACTTTGGGACCTTAACACTGAGCTGGTTTATTCACCTTTCGTCACGGTAGCTTACCCACCGTGGCTCACTCCCCGTTTCTACGGCGATAACAACTTCGGAGTTTGACAGCGTACCGAGGAATTGCTCCCCCTAAATACCCAATCAGTGCTCTACATCGTCATCTACCTCAACGGAGATCTACCTACGAGTAGTCTCGCGCGGAACCTGCTATTGCCCATCTCGATTGGACTTTCACCCCTATACCCAGCTCTTCCGAGCGATTTGCAGATCAGCAACGGTTCGATCCTCCACCCAGCTTTCACCGGGCTTCAATCTGGCCAGGAATAGATCGACGGGCTTCAGGTCTCCCACCATTGACTTCGGACGAGCACATCCCGTCCCTGACCGCCTAAGCGGCTGCGGACTTGTCGGTTTCCCTTCGGCTTCGCAGTTCAACTGCTTAACCTCGCCAATGATCAGAACTCCCAGGGGCATTTTTCGAAACGCACGAATACACGCTGCTCATATCTTCGCTTTCACGCATATTCAGCCTGTTCCCGACTGGTTTCAGGTTCTTTTCACATCCCGCCAAGGATACTTTTCAGCTTTCGATCACTCTACTTGTCAACTATCGGTCTAGAGTAGTATTTAGGATTGGAGGTTTCTGCCCCCCATATTCACGAGCGATATCCAACGCACGCTACTCAGGAATCAGTCACATAACCATATCATTTGCATGTACGGGGCTTTCACCCTCTGTGGCACGCCGTTCCAGGCGATTTCCATTTCCATGATTTAGGCTGAGACAGTCCATACCCCACATCTCTCCAAGGTTTCCCAAGGAGATTCGGTTTGTCCAATTCCGTGTTCATTCGCCACTACTTACGGAATCTCGTTTGATTTCTTTTCCTCCCCCTACTGAGATGCTTCAGTTCGGGGGGTTCCCTTTCCTTTGATAGGAATGGCGCATAGCGCCAGGAGGTCCTATTCGGCAATTCGCGGATCCATGAGATTCATGCCTCTCCCCGCGACTTATCGCAGCTTGTCACGACCTTCTTCGGCTCTCTAGCCGAGCCATCCCCCAGTCGGGTTGTAGCATTTTTATTTCTACATACCCACTATTTTTACTATTTTTGTGAGGACTGAACACATGTTCAGTCGTCTCCTCTGGTGTCCAGGCATATCGATTCTATCTGGTCTCTCAGAACACTCCGTCTCCCCGCGGGGCGGAGCGTTCTCGACCACTTCCCCCTGTATGTGCCCATACAAGGGTGCACCAAAAGCAGGCGTGCGACCTACCTTCGCTATATGAACTACGCGGGTCGCCCTAGGTGGGTCGAGAACGCAGTATTGAGAGCCGGATTAGGTCAATCGATAGGAGTATGATGCATATGGTCTATTCCATAGGGCAATTTTAGGGATGGATTCCGACTCTCCACAGGTGCATTTTCTTCGGAATTATGAGTGTTTTCGGGGGGTGCTTCATCTAGGCCGAAGAGTAACGGACTAGAATTAGGTTCGATTAGAGGGTCGCTCCCGCCCTCAGAGTCCAGAAATGTGGCGCTAGAGACGCTTGGGGCGTCATCGATTCCGAAGGGTAGGTTGGGGCGCGAAGAGGGGTTGTTAGCTTCCTGGATGCTCTGAGGAGGTGATTCTGGGGCATCATCGATTCCGAAGGGGAGAGGACTCAACTCCTCACTTTGTGTAGTCTCTCCGAGTCCAAATGGAATACCCACTTCCGAAGCCGCAGTGGGAAGCAACTCTGGTCCTTCATCATCCTGAACAGCGCTGCCGCAGAGTGGACAGTTACCAGACGCGCTGAGCACCATGTGGCACACAGGACAAGCAAGCATACCCCTTGCCCGAGTCTTCATCGCTTGATGCTGTCGCAGCAATGTGCAGCCACCCATTGGTTGGGTGACTCACCTGTGTATCTCGGACGGATCACGAGGTGCATTCAACGGTCAGAGAAATGCTTGAACTCATTTAGGAGGAGTACAAAGTTCCGTGGAATACAATCATGAAAACAGTCGCCACGGCGCAAGTGATGAACATAACAGGCAATCCAGCTCGTATCCATTCCTTGGTGGTGATCGGATATGGGCCGCGCTCGCTGATAGCCACGGCCATCACATTCGCACTAGAGCCGATAGGAGTTGCATTACCACCGAAACCAGCACCCATCGCGAGTGCCCAGAAGAGTGGAGCAGCGGAAATTGGATCTCCGGTGGCCTCGCTCGCCTCAGTGATGCTAACGATGACCGGTATCATCGCCGCAGTGAATGGAATGTTGTCAATCAGAGCGCTAGCGATAGCCGATACCCAAATGATAGCGACAGCAAGAAGAACCTCGTCGGAGCCGAAGTTTTCGAAGATCCAATTCGCTAATTTTTCAAGATAGCCAACATCACCGACTGCACCGACTAATAGGAATAGGCCGGCGAAGAACAACAGTGCTTGCCATTCTACCTTGTCGACGACGTCGTTGATGAAACCCTCGCGTAATTCCTCTTCATGTGGGCGTGCTGCAATCAGAGCAAATCCAGCACCAGCCATAGCGATGGCATGAATCTCGACATCTAGGTGCAGGAACTCCTTGGCGGAGAACATCACAACGGTTAGACCGAGTATAACCAAAGTCGAGGTCATCAGCCTCTTGTCTGAGATTGCGTCCCACTCGTCCTCTTCCATTAGCAGGTCAACGTGTGGTGGCTTCTGTAAGGACCATTCTCGGTAATACCATCGGAAATAACTCAAGGTAATAACCCAAGCGAGAAGGGTCATTATGCCAAGGCGGAATAGAAAGCCATTGAAGCCGAACGAGTCGGCAATCTCGGGCATTCCATGAGCCTGTGCGGCAATCATCACATTTGGTGGATCACCGACCATCGAAGCCACTCCACCAGTATCAGAGAGAATAGCTTCGGCTAGAAGTGGAGGCACTGGATTAATCTCCAGCTTATTGCATATTCTCAGGGTAACGGGAGCGATAATAATAATCGCTGTGACGTTGTCTATAACCAATGAGATTAGCGTTGTGAAAGTACCTAGAAGCACGATGAGTTTCCAAGGATCTCCACCACTCATCTTTGAGGCCTTGATAGCAACATATTCGAAGAAACCACAGAGTTCGAGAATTGATGCAAAGATCATCATACCAAGCAGTAGCCCGATTACCTCGAATTCTATCCAACCAAGCATCGTGTGTTCTAGAGTGTAGGTTTTGGTCAACACACCAGTGCTATCGAAGACCTCGTGGAGGTGAAATACGCCGGTCGCATGACCGTAAAGAAGCATCAGAACGGAACCAAACCAGGCAGCGATTGTACGATGCACTACCTCAGACAAAATCAAGGCAAAAGAGAGAACGAAGATCGCGAGAACGACCTGGGCATCGGTAATCATTGACTCACCGAGCTTTGAGGTGTCTAAATAACTCACTATCGGAAGGGCCCGAAATCACCTATGATTGGACCTCATTCACCAGACCAGAAAACCGCGACGTTTCCTCGCTGGAAAACAACTTGTGAATTGGTACTTTCGGCTATTGCACCGAATAGCCCGAGACGCTCATCAGAGCCCTCGACAATACCTCTGTTCGCTTTGACCTTGACAAGGCCTCGTTTGCTCAATTGGTCTTGCATCTCTTGGACTAGAGAGTCAGTCAAACCATTTCTGCCAATCCTGACCGAGATGATGAGGTCGCGATCCATAGCCTGCTGCTTAATGCGCTTTGGAATCGACGACATCATTCATCCTCCACTGTGAGTCTCGTGCGGATTACTCTATCGCAATCGAGGCAAGTCGTTATTCGCACTCGGGATTCAATTCTAACCCGAGCGTTACGCCCGGGTACCAATATCTGCTGGCAGGTTCTGCAGATTTTACTTCTGAGTTCAGCGGGTGCGGAGACACCATGTCGCTTGGTGGTCCTGAGAATATCACGAGCGGCTGAGTCGCCTAGAGTTTGATTTGAAGGGTTTGAGCCGTCGATTAATGTCGCTAGGTGATCTACGGCTTTCTCGGCCCTCTTCCGGCGAGAGACGGCGTCACGACCCTTTCTGCGGCCTGCCATCCCATCACCTCAGGCGTTGTTTCTAACCGCGTCCTCGACAGAGGAACCGACCTCTTCGATGGAAGCATTTCCATCGATGCTGATTAGCAAGCCACGCTCAGCATACCAATCCGCAAGTGGAGCTGTCTGAGCGTGATAAGCTTCGAGACGAGCCCGAACAGTCTCCTCGTTATCATCAGGACGCTGGATGAGCCTAGATTCAATTTCAGAGGGGGCCGGTTTGAAAGTAACATGGTAGATCTCACCGGTCTCCGGATCCATTCTGCGCCCGACGATTCGCTGGATAATTGACTCATCAGGAACCTCGATAGAAATCACCGAACTGACATTGGCTATCCGCTCAAGCGATTCGGCCTGAGGAATCGTTCGCGGAAAGCCATCGAATAGAACGCCAGAGTCAGCGTCATCCTCCTGCAATCGCTCCTCTATCAGGCCGATGATTACCTCATCGGGAACGAGTAGACCAGCGTCCATGAATTCCTTCGCAGCCATCCCCATAGGAGATCCTGCCTTGACAGCCGACCGAAGCATGTCTCCTGTGGATATCTGAGGCTTACCCGTGAGATCGACGATACGCCCCGCTTGGGTGCCTTTGCCCGCTCCCGGTGGCCCGAAGAGGACTATCGATCCAGCCATCAGACACGCCAGCCGTCTAGCGGTCTTAAGGCAGACCCTGAGTAAGTTCACTTGTTCTGTTCATGCCAGATATGGCCGTATGCGACCCACTGGTCCATCGTCCAACCATCTGGCAAGCCACTTGGCGGTAGAGGCATTGCACCGGGTGGAACGGGCGGCAGAGATAGTGTAGGCATACTTGACGCCAACACGTTAGAAATCTCATCATCACTGACTGCCTTGCTCAGAACCTCTCCAGCAGAACTCGTTTCTAATGCCATCTCGCGGCGCTCGACGTTAGACCCAGAATGTAGAGCCGAACCCACCGGAATCAATTCTTCATCTGAGCTCATGGCCGCCGCCGACTCGCGACGCATGCGAACTAGAGCAACTCCTACGCCCGCGAGGACGATGAGGAAAATTAGCGCGAGCGACCATTGTGGCAGACCTAATTGAACCATCAGACAACCGATACCGCTGCAAGAATCATCGCGTGCGCGAGAGATTTCTAACTCCATCTCTTCGTTGGTGATGGAATTAGATGAACCATCATCGGTCGAATTCGCCCAAAGGACGAAACTCGCGAGTCCAAGAGAGGCTGATGATGATGGAGTCGCTCTGACAACGATCTCGATTGAGCCACCAGCAGGAATCATCTCGTCTGAGGGTGGGTTGATATCGAAGCTCCAATAATCCAATGAGCTAGTTTCGAAGGTGAATCCTGAATTCGAATTTCCAAGATTCTCAACAAGAATCCTGAATGCGCCAGAGGATCCGGAACTGATGTCGTTCACAGTCATCTTTTCGGAAGTCATCACAACCCAAATCGATGGAACAATTTCGACTTCGAGTTCGAAGGTATGAATCACCGTTTCCATCCCTGGAGTGACTGCCTCAACAATAACCGGAACAATCCCATCAGAAAGGCCGACAGGCAAGTTGCCAGGAACATCCAAGCCAACAGTAACAAGAGCCTCTCGGTTCATGTCGAGTGAGGTAGGGATAATCGATTGGAATCCACCAACCCAACCATGAGGAAGGCTGCCAATACTCCAAGTCAGAGTCAGCGGCACATTGCCAGCATTTCTGACCCATACATCTGCTGTACCGGTCTGTCCAAGAGAGACCGAGATTTGAGAATTATCAGATGCCTCGAGAGAAGCGATTTCCTGAACGATGAAGCGCGTTCCATTCGTCACCATTTCGCTGCCAATCAGAGTAGTTCTGAGTGTTAGTGTGTTGCGAGTATCCATCTCTGCGTTCATTGGAACCATCATCTGAAGCGTGATTGTTACTGTATCTCCAGCGGGGATTGAGAAATCAAGTTCACCAGTTGATTCCTCCGTGTCCAGAACCAATTGTGCTGCCCATGTATTGAGAGAGGAACTGACTGTCATTGTGAAATCCATCGGTACATTACCATCGTTCGAAACTAACACCATGGTCTCAGAAAGTTCACCATTCAAAACTGCCCTATCCTCGGCCAATGCCAAAGCTCCGAGAATCAAGCCTTCTTCATTCATGAGGTCGACAGTGAAATCGAGACTCTCAAAGACATTCACGGTCGCGACATCGGTTGCAGTCACGCTCGAGTCCTGAACCGATATCGTCACACAACTGACATCTTCCGTTAGTCCCGCAGCCGGAGAACCCCCTTGTGCAGGAGGGACTCTGACGTGAATCGGCAGAGGTAGGAATTGTAGTCGACTCAGAGGATCGAGAATAACCGAAGAGGATTGGCTGTCACCGATTTGAATAATCCACTGATTCGGGCTTGAGCAGCTAACAGAATACTGGGTTTCTCCATTACCCGTATTCCTGATTGAAAGTGAGAATGTCGCTGTTTGACCAGGCTTAGCGCCTAGGTTGTCCCCAGTTCCTGCGAGGATTGTGTGGAGGCCTTCGATTCTCTCGACGATTGATGTAACTCTGATTGTATGAGAAATTGTAGGGGCATTCTTATCGAAGAGATTCAAATCGTTGACGAAAGTTCCTGGTAAAGCATATTCAGCCCCTGAAGGATTCATCAAATCTGCGTCGACATCTTCGAGAGTTAGAGTGACTATTGTTGAATCTCCTTCCTCTCCAAAGGCTGCAAGATCCCATGGTGCAGACTCATTGAGCAGTTTCCACCACTCATCCTTCGGAGCCTGGAGGATACCTTGCTCGTCGACCCTTTGGAGAGGAGTGACCGACAATCCAACCGTAACTTCAGATGTACCCTCGTTCTTCAGTTGGAATTCGTAGGTGATTATGCTGCCTGTACTTGGGTCGAGAGTGCGACTCATTGCTTGCTCAAGTTCGAGAGGAGTTTCTGGTAAGGACCCGTCTTCCATCAGAGGAGTGATTCGCACTCCAATCTGAGAGATTTCCACAGTCAATTGGTATCTGTTATTGTCTAGACCGCTCGTCTCATCGTTGATTTCCGTAACTGAATCACCGGTGTCGAGCCTGAGTTCTAGGATGTGATCTCCCGTCGTCTGGAAGACGTGGGGGAATGAGAGAGAGGTGGTCGCGCCTCCGGCAAGAGAACTCAGATCGGAGGTGTAGAGAATTGTCCCCTCTGTCAGGTCTTCAATCTCAATTGTGTAAGCCCCGCTGTCTTGGCCTGCTTGGTTTCTCCATGCGGCTTCCACAAGGACTGTGTCACCTTGTAGCGGGGCAAGAATCGAAGTCGATAGTGAACCTTCGAAGACAGCGAGATCTGCAGTATTCTCCTCCACTAACAGACCTGTAGCGACTAATGAGAAGTCTTGGGGCATACCTCCAGCGTGACCAATTGTAACCTTCCAAAGGCCGCTGTTTCCGGCTGGGATTTTGATTCGCTCGACATTATTCAGTCGGTCGGCGACGCCTCCAGTTGTTGAGTAGCCACTAGAGAATACATTGCCCAGATAGACGGTGCCGTCGGGTGCAGTCGCCGAAAGATCGAGGTCGTTGACTAATTTGGTGGCTGTGTGATTAGAGATGGTTGATGCTTCGGAATCTACCCAGACGAGAGTAATGTCGAGGTCAGTGGTTGAATCAACTGTGAAAGTATAGACGAAGCCGTGAGCCGGGTCGAGTTCTCTCGAATCATCGTAGAATAGGTCGAGGGCAGTTCCATCGTGTGAGGGAGAGATAGAATTCGCCACGTCGATTTGCCCCCAGCCCTCGGAGGGGTTCGGAACATCGTTTGTGCCGAGGTCCTCGGCTCCGTTGATTAGAAGTGCCTTGAGTAGATCAGAGCGTGGTTCTGTAATTCCCTCTACTGTCCTGAGATGTTGCCGAACCATCGTAGCCCCGCCTGCTGCGACAGCAGTGGCCATCGATGAGCCATTCAGAGTCATGTACAGAGGTGTCGACCCATCATCATGGGTCGCACTGGAACAGGATTCACCCTGCGCACTCTCTGCCTCCTCAGCTTGCGCCGAACAGAGCATGACTCCCGGCGCAACCAAATCAGGTTTGATTCGTCCATCAAGTGTCGCGCCTATCGATGAGGAGGCTGGGACACTACCGGCAGGATCCGAACCTGCTGCACCCGTTGTCGAGGCTCCGATAGTCAGGACGTTCTTGGCAGAGCCAGGGGGAGTTACGGTGTTGGAACCGTCTGCACCCAAGTCACCTGCGGCGAAGAGAACGAGGAATCGTGGATTGTCGACGATGAAAGAATCGGCAGAGCGAGAATCGGAACTGTACTGTCCTACAAGATTCTCATTGCCCCAAGAGTTGGTTTGAATTCGAGCAGAATTCTGCCAAGAGTGGGTGAACATGTCATACAAGGAACCCCACCTTGCAAGCAACCCCGAAGAATCGACCTCGAGTTGGTAGAAGTGAAACGAGGCTGCTGGAACCATTCCTAGAGCGGACATGTCGCCAGAGCCATCTCCCAAGAGAGTCGCAGTGACGTGAGTACCGTGGCCTGAGTTTCGATCAAGGGCCGAATTATCAGGCCCGAATTGATGGTAAATTCCACGAATCCGCCCCTCGAAATCTCCGTGATCGGAGTCAAGTCCAGTGTCTGATATTGCGAGGACTTCGCCGCTACCGTTGAGAGTATTGCCAGAGTTGATTAGCGCTTGGCTGATTCCTGAGACATCGCTAGCGACTGAATTGTGGATGGTAATTCGTGAGGCCTCATGAATGTGGAGAATTCGTCCATCCATTGCTAGAACAGGTAACCAGAGAGCGTTGACAGCTCGTGGTTGGCAAAGATAGGCGTCGCAAACCGCCCGAGGACCGAGTTCACCGGAAATTGATGCAAGGTCTGCTTGCAAACTTTGGAGCTCGATCTGTGTGATATCAGGAGCCGGAGTCAGGTCGATATCTACGGTTATCGAATCTCTTCCAGCCAGAACAGCAACTTCCGGACTGACTCGCCAAGCGATTGGCAAATGGCCAGCCCATCGGACTTCGTCTAGATTTCCGATTTCACTGAGAGTTGTTGCGGCATCGAATTGCATCGGAATTCGAATGAGGATGGTGTCATCAGGAATAGTCTCTATGAGCACCAAACCGAGTTCAGACAAAGTCTGACTAATTCCAGTCAAGTCTGCTGAAGTCGATTGAACGAGAGCAAATCGAGTTCTCTCTAGAGCGGCTGAATCGAAGAGATTCTCCGGTCCGAGTGGAATCGGCTGCTCTATTGGGTCAAATGTGCCATAAGGGGAGTGGATCAAACCACTAGTTCGGCGCAATTCGTGTGTCGATTCGATAACGCTTGAAAACGCTTGAAAAAGTGTATTTTCACTTGTAGAATCGGCGTACTGCGTAGCAACCTCATCTTCGGTTGCCGATGCTGATGCGATCCCAGTTGACCAACCACTCAATACTAGCATGACCAGGGTCACGAGTACCAAGCGGCGGTCATTCATGGGTTCATCGGAACCTTGAGGGGCTTTTCACCGTTCATGTTGATTGACCAAAGGTCAATCGTAGGAAATAACTCGAAACCACCTCTCAGAAAGAAAATTTCCAAGTGGTTTCGGCAACTAGAATCGGGTTCTGTTGACGTATACTGAAGCACTCACAATCCGTAGTAAGCATCGATGGCAGCATCGGTCTTCGCAACCGATGCACGCCAGTCTGTTTCTGTCCCCATCAGAGCGCGGATACAGTCGACATTCTCAGGGATTACATCGCTCTCCTGATGGATGGCTTGGAAGTAATATAGTCGGTCGTCGACAAGCTTCACTCCATCCTCCCAGACGAAGATTTCGTGCAAATCCCCCCACTTACGACCGATGTCGCGAGCCATTTCCATGACTTCTGCGGTGGTAGTAATTCTGTTCTCAGCACCATGCATAACGATGACTCGCGGCTGGTTCTTCCACATCTCGATTACAGACTCGGTCGTCAGGCCATGTCCTGAGGGGAGGTCAGCAATGATGGAGTGGACGTGCATGATGGTGGTCGGGACGGCAACTGCGAGTGAGTTAATCTCTATTTCTGGCTTGACCGTCATCACATCTGGACCGTGGTGGCTAGGCACCTTCAGAACAGGCTTGATGGCGTTAATCGGACCCTTCTTGGAATCGCCCGGATCTGCGGCTCGGCGAATCATCGTGCATTCGACTTTGAGGGAACCACAATGTTCGTACAAAGGTACGAGGGTTCGCGAAAGTCCAGTGGTATTGCAAGAGACGACTCGGGAACCCTCAGCATTGAGGTTCGCTTCGTGGTTTGCACAGGAGGTGTATGATAGCCCGGTCAGAGCGTGTTTCTCGCCACCCTGAAACATATGCTTAATGCCCGCTGCCTTGTACTTCGCTAGATTGTCAGCACCCATCTTTCCAGGAGCACAATCGACGACTACGTCGGCTGTGGCAAGAAGATCTGAGAGACCTCCCTTGCAATCATAGCCCTGTTCACCGAACGAAGCGATTCTATCTGCATCATCGAAAGTGCAGTAGAGTGGAAAGCCCTTCTTCACAGCGAGATCGCAGCCAAACGAAGGGCCGGTTTTAGTGACACCAACAATCTCCATATCGTCCTGAGCATCGACTGCATCAGCTACTCTCTTACCAATAGTTCCGAATCCGTTGATTGCTACCTTGATTTTCCCCATGGTGAAGCCCCATGCGCCCTTTTGGCGTTTCGTTGCCGTAGCCCGCCCTCTATCAATTATGCTCTTGAGAGTCGGGTCTCGGGAAAACGGTGAATTATGCATAATCATGGTGGTAACATACCCGTCATAATGAAGACCGCAACCATGCCGTCTCTGCTAGGGAGTACCATGCGCGACGTCACTGCGAAGAGCATCAAACTCAACCGTGACCTCGAGAAGATGCTCGAGCAGGCGCTTGAGCGCGACCTGCTTGTCCGCATCGGATGGGGCAAGCAGGGCGATGAGAAACCGAAGAAAGGTGAGATCGGAGTTATCACCCATCTTCCAGCAGATTCCAGAGTACTATTACTCGGCGATTTAGGAGAATGCGCGGGCGCGATGAATGATGGTGGAACCTTCACTCTCCAAGGTGGATGCACGTCGATGCTGGGGGCCTTCCAGCGAGGAGGACGAATTACTATCGAAAGGGATGCTGGCGACCGCTCTGGCCACCGAATGACTGGAGGCGAGATCGTCGTTCAGGGTTCCGCCGGCGACGAAACTGGCGCTGGGATGCGTGGCGGATTAATGATCGTCCGAGGACACGCAGGCAAGGCTTCGGGAGCCGCGATGGAAGGTGGAACCGTGATTATTCTCGGTAGTACTGGAAGCGAGCCTGGGCGAAGTATGGTCGGCGGCCGTGTAATCGTCGCTGGATCTTGTCCACCACCCGGAGATGGAGCGGCGATGAGATCGATTGAAGCGGCCGAACTTGACGAATTAGCGGGGCATCTTGAGCCTCTTGGCTTGCAACTCGACTCTGATGCTTTGGTAATCGTCCCGAGCGAAGCCGGCTCACCGATTGGAGAAGCCCCTGAGAATTCAGTTACAGAGGGCTTCGAAGGAATCACCCTAGTTCCTTCCGCGCACGATCGACTCTCAGACCAGTCCTCTCTAGATACCTTGACACTCATCCTTCCCGCTGGTCAGGATGAGAATGGATTGCTCGCACCTCTACCGTGGATTATTGAAGCCGAGAGAATGACCTCGGCAACCGGCAAGTATGGAGTTGCTCAACCTGGAATCGTTACTTCTGAGCCTCGCAGCAATGATTTGATGCTGATTAACGAGGAGAATCTTCTCGATGCTGCGAGTCTAATACAGAATTGCTCAGGAATGGTTCTCGACCTTACCAATCTCCCTTCACTAAACGACGCTGAAATCGAGGCTCTTCTTGTCTCACTCTACAGCCGCATGTCTGATGACTCGCTGGTATTCATCAAGGATAGTGTCTCACGAGTAGAACACTTGTTCCGACTCGTTATCGACCTCGATCTCGATGGTGCGGTGGTCGACGTCGCTGCAGCAGGTGGTTCACGCGCTGCAGCAGCCCTCCCGCGAATCGGTCTCGTCGCACGCGCGATGAACCTCCCCAATCAAGGAAGAACAATCCTCCTCGAGATGGATGAAGCGCCTTCAGCGGAGGACCTTCTAATCGCTCGAGGAGCAGGTTGTACCGCTCTCGTCGCTCCCGCTCCAAACGATGACGTCGAGGCATCTCTAGCCTGGATTGACGGCACACTACGAGGCTGGATGCGCGAACTTGGCATCAGTGATCTCGCAGATTTGAATCGACGAAACCTCAGAGCCCTCGACCACGATACCGCAGCTATCTCGGGCCTGAGATTGGTAGGTTACGACAGACCGCTCCCTATGTGGTTGGGCAATTGAGGTGGGAGTTTGCCGACCATCACCCTCAATCACTCAATACTCCGTTCAATACAGGAAAGCAACGGAGCTGAATACGACGATGCAGATTGGGTAGAGCGATTATCATCAATCGGTTGTGTCGTCGAAGGCAGTGATGAGGAAGGAATCGAAATTGAGGTCTTTCCCGACCGGCCCGATTTACTTGGTCACGAAACGATGGCGCGCGCCGCACGTGCATTCCTGCAGGGGGAAGCGCAGAACCCATCTGTCGAAACAAGCGATAGCGGAATGACTCTAGATGTCGATTCAAGCCTCGAAAACGTCCGCCCAATCATTCTCGCAGCCGTGGTCAGAGGAGTAGATACGGGACAGACCGCTGCAGAAAAAGACGATTTTATCCAATCTCTCATGGACCATCAAGAGAAACTCCACATGAGTCTCGGACGACGCAGACGATTCGCCTCAATCGGAGTCCATGACCTCGCAACCCTCAGTCCGCCATTCCGCGTTGTCACTGTAGATGGCTCGCATTCTTTCGTGCCTCTAGCGATGAACGATGAAATGAGCATTGATGATATCCTTAGCAAACATCCGAAGGGAGTCGAATATGCCCACCTCATGGACGAACTCGAATCCTATCCTGTAATTCTCGATGCGAATGACGATATTCTTTCATTCCCACCAATAATCAATGGTAACCATACCACTGTCAGCGAATCGACGAGCGACTTCTTCATTGATGTGACAGGTTGGAACCAACGCTCTGTGGAAGCCAGTCTTCTGCTCATCTGCCTTTCACTTGCCGAGCGTGGGGGCACAATCGAACAGGTGCAGGTAAATGGCTGGGATGGTCAGATTCGAATGACTCCAAATATGGAAGCGCGTGAACACAGAGTCTCAGACCGACTGATCGAGCGCGTTCTCGGTATGACTCTAGAGAGCGAAGATATCGCTGCAGCCATCAGCAGGATGGGTGGCAGACATCTAGCCTCTCGGGCTGTAACTGACGGAGTCAATAAGGCCGAGCGCTGGGCTGACTTAGAAGTCGGTGAGCGTGAGCATGTAATCGCCATGCCGCGCTGGCGCTCAGACATCATGCACCCAATCGATATTGTCGAGGATATCGCAATCGGCTACGGATACGAAAATATGCCAAACATCCTATCCGCAGTACACCTAGATGCAATCCCTCTACCATCAGCCCATCTTCATCGACGCGCTCGCGAGAGCATGCGTTCACTCAATTTGCAAGAAACTCAGAGCCTTACTCTGTCAAACGACAGAGTCCAATTTGAACACACTCGATGGAATAAATTGGCAGAGACTACTGTCCTCGCCAATCCAATCACTGTTGACCATACTATGATGCGACAACGCATCCTACCAAGCTTACTACAACTACTCGCGGCAAATAGACACCACGAACTACCTCAACGGGTCTACGAACTCGGAACAGTCGTCCATGATTCTCACAACGGGACAAGGGCGGCATGGGCCTGCGCTGAAGTCGCAGGAGGATTCTCAGCCGCCAAAGGAATCGCCCAGGCATTCCTCCGCGACATCGGAGCAGACCTTTCCGAAGTCGAATGGAAAGCGACTGAGCCAAACGATGGGCCATGGCTCACTGGAAGAGGGGCGAAGGCGATTGTGGCAGGGGAAGAAGTAGGTCAATTCGGTGAATTAGATCCTTTCGTGACTGCGGAATTCGGCTTGAGAGTACCAATCCAAGCGGGTGATTTCGATATCGATGCACTAGGCCGCTTGATACCCGACCCGGTACTGTGATCAGCAATTCTAATCGTCGCCGAGAAGTGCCATCGCATCGATGAAGGACTTCTTTTTGAGGTGGCTTTTGTCCTCAATCAAATCCTTCTGAGAGGTGTCTTTCTTTCGCTCGTACTCAACAACCTCAACTTCCTTCGGCTTTACTATCTTCTTCGTGGGGGCGGTTTTTTTCCCAAATGGCCACTTGGACGCCATAAGCGGCGAACAGCACCTCACTCGATAGACTCTTCGCTACCCCGAATCATCAACTAAGGGTAGGAATCAAAGACGAGAACGATGAGCGTCGGCTATGCGAGAGCGTGGAATGGCTCTGATTCTAGTTTTCGTGTTTCTGACATCTTTGGCTTCGCCGAGCCTACTTTCGGAGGATATAACAAAGGCTGAATCAAGCCAATTAGGCCAATCGACTCTTGACATTGTCATGTTGGGAAATTCCTATACTTCAAACAATCAGTTACACGTACGCGTGAACAATTTGCTCGACGCTGCCGGCTTGGACCCAGATGTCCAAGCCTTGACCAGCGGAGGAAAGACTCTGGCCTGGCACGGAGAACAAGCTGAGACTGAGGGGACCTCATGGTACGATACTCTCCGTGACTCCCACGATTTTGTCATCCTACAGGATCAAAGTCAAGTTCCAGGATTCCCAACCAGCTCATCATATTGGCAAGATAGCCTCGCTGGCGCAGAAATCATCGATACGTTGGTCGAAGCAGAAGGTGGTGAT
>Ga0209034_10000784_pt1 | contig 15717 bp, 12 predicted proteins | sample MarorgKNORR_S2LV_2_FD_188219 | JGI IMG/M metagenome (GOLD analysis project Ga0209034, IMG submission 188219) | Marine microbial communities from the Southern Atlantic Ocean, analyzing organic carbon cycling - 250m_A/KNORR_S2/LV (SPAdes) (version 2) | ecosystem: Environmental > Aquatic > Marine...
ACCATACCCTACAACTAATACTTCAGACAATGAGGCAACTTTGACAGTGCGAGACCATGACGAGTCAGAGCCGTCCATAATTCCCCGAGAAGAATGGGGATTCGGGAAGATAGACGGGGTCAATGTCACACCAGACGACCACCATGTATATCTTAAACACGGCTTTAATCCAGGAATGATTTACCAAGTCATCTATACTACGGCCAAAGCGCCCATATCGGGATTGGGCCTATTAGCAACCAGAGATTTTGTATCTTTCCTACGATACTCAGACTCATCGTCGGAAAACCCCTGCTCGAATTATTTAGAAAAATCGATTGGATTTGGGCAGTCTCAAAGTGGAAGATTCCTACGTACCCTCCTGTATCTTGGACTAAACTCTGATGAGAAAAACAGGATCATTTTCGACGGCATAATCGCACACGTTGCAGGAGCTCGACGGGGAGAGTTCAATCAAAGATTTTCACAGCCATCGACAGCTGTAAAACACAGTAAAAGCAACTTATTCCCCTTTACTGATACTGTAGCAACGCACCCATCAACGAGCATATCCGATTGCCTCTTATCAAGACAAAGCGAGAAAGGCAATGTACCTAAGATATTTCTGATGAACTCCGCCTGTGAATACTGGTGGGCTCACGCATCCCTTACACACACAGATTTAACAGGCACTCTAGATGTGGAACCGTCAAGTAATGTCAGGATTTACAATTACTCAGGTACTCAACACGCTTCAGGGACGTTTCCCGCAACCGATCACGACGCAAATGGAGCACTCGGACAACAATTGTTTAACTGGATAGATTACAGACCCGCATTAAGAGCTTCACTATTGAATCTTCATATATGGCTCGAATCTGGTATCGAACCGCCCCCCAGTCAAATAGGACGAATATCCGATGATACTCTAGCTACGCTGGAATCAATAAGGGATATATTCGAACAGATACCGACAGTTAACTTCCCTAAACACTTAAAACGCATTTCGGATATGTCATTTAACAACACAGAGCAGCCTGCAGAAAATCTACCTAGCCACGTTGGAGATCCATACCCCGTTAGAGTCCCATCTGTAGATCACGACGGCAACGAAATCCCAGGGATAAGACTACCGGATATCACGGTACCCATAGGTACTCATACAGGATGGAATATTCGACATGACGACACAGGCGGCTCTGGGCAAGTCATGGGTACTACTGGGTCCACAATTCCTTTTGCCCTCACCAAATCACAGCGAGATGCTGCAGGAGACCCCAGAAAGTCTATCGAGGAGAGATACCCTACAATCGAAGACTATCTTTCTAAAGTCAGGATTTCGTGCGAAAAACTTATCAGCGATCGCTTTTTGATCACAGAGGATATAGAACCGATAGTAGACGGAGCTAGAAACCGGTTTGAAAGCTTGAGCAAAGGATCCTAACCTGGCCACTAACATACAGGGAGATATAACAATGAACATTGGAACGTCTATACCCCTCCCAGCTTACACTATAGATCCCGCGTTTATGGCCAAAAAAGCTGAAGACTTGGGATTTGAGTCAATCTGGTATGCGGAACACCCGGTACTACCTGTCCAAAGTGAAAGTCAGTTTCCTAACGGAGGGCCAATACCTGAATCTTACGCTCATTTTACTGATCCATATATCGCGCTATCTAGAGCTTCCGGTGTAACAAGTAAAATCAAACTGGGAACGGGTATAACCCTTGTTCCTGAAAGAAACCCACTGCTCCTAGCAAAGGAAATCGCCACTCTGGATCGTTTTAGTGGCGGGAGATTTCTTTTTGGAATAGGCGCAGGTTGGAATCGAGAAGAAACAGAACTAATGGGTGGGGATTTTGACCACAGATGGACCCAAGTAAGGGAATCCGTTGACGTTATGAAAGAGCTATGGACCAAGGACGAAGCAGAATTCCATGGCAAATACTACGACTTCCCGCCGGTAAAGTGTAACCCCAAACCACTTCAGTCTCCTCATCCCCCGATCATACTGGGAGGAGCATCCAGAAACGTGCTCCGTAGGATAGCAACATGGGCGGATGGATGGCTACCATTAAGGATATCTCCAGAAGAACTGGAAACATCTCGGAAAATATTGGATGCACTGGCAGGAGAAATGGGAAGAAACCCTTCTGATATCACTATCACCGCATACGGACAAAACCCAGATATAACCTTGATACGGTCTCTATTTGACGCCGGTGCGGATAGGGTAGTTATTCGGCCTGAACATGTTGATACGGAGTCAGAAATGGGCCAACAGCTTGAGAACATAGCAAACGAAGTAATGAGATAATACTCGGAAGCTTATTGTAAAACATAAAAGCAAAGTAAGAGGCTATTTATGGATCATATAACAGATTTTTTAAGCACGTACAGTTGCGATCTAACCTATGAACATTTAGACCCAGAGGTCGTTCATCACGTTAAGAGAACAATTATAGATACCATAGGTTGCGCTGTAGGCGGATATCTATCGGAGCCCGGAAAGATCGCTCGTCATATCGCAAACAACATAACAAGTACACTACCTTCCAGAATATTGGGTACCGAAAGTTACAGTTCGATCGACATGGCTGGATTCGCCAATGGTGTCATGGTTCGGTATCTTGACTGCAACGATTCATATTTTTCACCTGGAGGTGGTCATCCCAGCGATATGATACCAGCGGCGTTAGCGATGGGAGATCCATTTAACACAGATGGCCGGACGATCATTACCGCTACTGTTTTAGCTTACGAAGTGTTTTGTCGTATCTCAGATCAAGTCCCTGATTCACCATGGGATCAAGGAATATTTAGCGTTATAGGAGCGGCTTGTGCTGCCGGCAAAGTAATGGGATTAGACAAAAATTCAATGGCTAATGCTATATCACTAGCAGTAGTACCAAATGTTCCCTTAAGAGTTACTCGTATGGGGGAACTTTCCATGTGGAAGGGATGTGCATCAGCCAGTGCAACGAGATCAGGCCTGTTCGCAGCCCAATTAGCTAGCGAAGGCATGACAGGACCGTTCGAACCATTTGAGGGAAGAAAAGGCTTATGGGAATCTGCTCTGAACCGCACAATATCACTTGAAGAGTTTGGTGGTAGTGAACAACAGTTCCGAATCATGTCCAACACATTCAAATTTTATCCGTCACAAATACATACCCAGGCGCCCATCGGATTAGCTGCAGAATTGCATAAACAAATAGATGTATCAGATATTAAGTCAATCCATATCGATAGTTATCACGGAGCGGTAAGCAGTGCTTCCTCCGAACCTGAGAAGTGGGATCCTAAAACTCGTGAAACAGCTGATCATAGCATTCCATATTTGGTAGCAGTTGCTCTGCAGGATGGTATGGTAAGCCCAGCCAGCTTTACCCACGAAAGAATTCAAGATCCATCATTAAGAACGATAATCAATAAAATGACTATCGACGAAAACCCAGACTTTACAGCCAAATACCCTGCCGAATATAACTGCAAAATAGAAGTGGAAACCCTATCCGGAAAAACGTTCAGCGTACAGACCTCATTTCCAAAAGGCCATAAAAACAACCCGCTAAGTGATAGTGAAGTAAACGACAAGTTCAAGCGTTTAGCTATCCCAGCGATTACCAATGAACAATGTGACATCGCTCTAGAATTGTTATGGGACCTAGAAAATCTAGAAACCTTTGACGAAGTATTTGATGCTCTCGTAGTATAGTTATAAAGCTTTTGGAAGGATCATTATTCTTGGGAAGCATTAAGTGTGATGTTATACTACTCATCATAAATTGATGCTGGCAAGCGGGAAAAGGCCGAATATAGAGGACAGACCATTAATGGTAAAAAACCTTAACAACATCATTATTTGCGAAATTTGCGGAGCTCAAATGCTCGAGAATCACTGCAAAATTCGTTGCACTAATTGTGGCTACACTAGAGACTGTTCAGACCCATAGTAAGCCGAGCGGTCTTCACACCTCAATCTATCTTATCAACTAGTCCGACTACTATGTAAGGCAAGGAAGCTTTTGTCTCAGCAAACTAATGAGAATACGACTCCGCAGGATACCCAACCCGAAGAACCTGATACCCATAAAACCTGGTTAGGGCTTCGTACATTTGAATCACTGTCTTATGCTAACTACCGATATCTTTGGAGTTGCAATTTCTTAGTAAATGCCGCCGATTGGTTGCAAATACTTACAGTCGGATGGCTTATGCTCAGATTAACTGACGGCAACGCCCTACTGACTGGCACAGTAGTTGGTATCAGAACATTACCAATTCTGTTTATCGGACCCTGGGCAGGGGTTCTAGCTGATCGAATAGACCGCAGAAAACTTATGGCAAGCACTCAAGCTGTTTTAGCCGTTACTGCTGTAATGTTTGCTATTTTAGTGTCAACTAGCGAAATCACTGAAACTGGATCAACAGGCCCGTTAAAACCTTGGCATCTATTCCTATATGTGTCTGTGACGGGTGTACTTCACACCATAATACGCCCGCTGCGGCATGCGCTTGTTCCAAACGTTGTCCCTAGAATAGCAATGCCGAATGCTATGGCACTACAAGCAACTACTAGGACGGCTACACGGTTATTGGGACCGGCTCTGGGAGGAGTACTCATTGAAGTATTCGGAGGTTACGACTGGAACTTCTACCTAGAGGCTGCAGCGTACATAGGCGCCCTAATAGTGATCTGGCCTCTCCGAACACCATATCGAACAAAATCTACCGCTAATGAATCAACAATGCTACAGAACATGGGTGAAGGATTGTCATATGTGTGGAACCATAAAGTGATCCTATACCTGATAGCAATAATGATGATACCTAATCTTGTATTCCAACCGGTAGTGTTTATATTACCTATCTTCGTCTCTGACATCTTGGGCAGCAGCGAAGGAATAGGAGGCCTGCTTCTGTCTGTAATGGGGGTTGGTGGGGTTACTGCATCAATAATAGTAGCGACATTTGGATTTAAACTAGGTACGGGCAAAACTATCATTTACGCCATGATTCTGGGTACTGCAAGTATATTAATTATGTCTCAAGTACCCCTATTACCTGTAACTATAGCCATGTTTTTGATCATGGGATTCGCTCAGACTCATATCCGTATAGGCAATCCCACATTGGTACAAACACTATCACCTGATGAACTCAGAGGTCGTATATCGAGTTTCTACCAGTTTGACAATGGGTTCACACCTCTTGCAGTACTACTTATCGGTGCCTTAGCCCAATTCACAAACGCCACATTTGCGTTGACATTGGTCGCATCCGTCAGTCTGGTAATATCCATAGCTACTCTGATCTTCGCCCGCCAAATCAAACAACTGGATTGATCAGGACACTACTTATTAAAAGGCCACCATGCAGGATAATCCCTTAATTGGATGTGTTTGAACAATCTGGGATGTATCTCTACTACTATCTTCAGAGCCTCTAATATTGGCTCGCGTATAGAAAAGTGAGCTAAATCAGCGCTTCGCAACTTGAACAAATGATAGCATTCGCGCAAGTTCATCTGCGCAAGAATTCTACAGTAGTGACCATGAGTAACCAAATACTGAGCTACATTAGGAGACCAGGATGCTACATCAGTGTACACTTGATCAACTCTTCCCAAAGTCTCTTCATAGACGGATTTAAGTCCCGATTTCTCTATTAGTTCTAGGTTTCTATAACCATTCTGGACGGTTAGCACCTGAGGTATATAGGATTGCATTCTATGGCGCTTGTATTCTCTGTAAGCCCCATAATCCATGAGGAATTCGAAAGTATAATTTATCATCTCAAATTCTCTGGCAGGAGCATCATGGTCACCTATATCTACAAGACTGGATGATATAACAGCGTCAATATCTCCATCGCTCATACTCCCAACACGATTGCTGACCTGGGAATAGGTTTCGGATGACCGGCTATACAAGAGGGCAGTAGCAAGTTTAGATTCTGCATTCTCATCCCAACTAACTAGACTTGCTGTCACGGGACTATCCAACGGTCCCTGCTTAGCTGCAGCAGATCTGGACTCATTGTCACTCCATTTATTCTGAGCTACTGATTTTAGATAAGTATTTTCTTCAGCATATTTAATCAGAGTCGGAGTGATTGTTCTTGATTGCTCTCTAATTTCAAGGCCTACTTCACGTTCTTCAATCAGGGTTCCGGACATTAGCTTTGAAATCGCATGTTCTAAAACGCGTGCGTTAGATGTTATACCAACATTAGTCAATGTAGATGCTGGAAGCACTGATCGACAAGTATCTGTGGCTTCTCTCCTAAGCCTAAGAGCATAGGCATTGTCCCGTTCTTTTTCCCGTTGAGGGTATATAGTCTTTAAGTAATCTATAGTCCCATCAATTAACCTTGAATAAAGATCAAACAATTCATCACAGGCAAAGCGATATTTATCGGCTAATTCAGATTCAGCTTGCAATTCTTTAGGGAAGTAATAACTACCCTTCTCCAGAACTTGGTACCTAGACGATTTTTCCGTATAAGATGCTAGTCTGTTGTCCTCCAGGACATCACAAGCCAATCTGGACAAGTTCTCAAGGGCCAAGTGAACTACTGCATGCTCCGCTACAGAAGCATGTCCATAACCTAGAACCCACCTTTCATGAAAATCCGCGGCCTTCTCTTGGCTTACCTGCTCTGCAATCTCATCGAAAGGTTCTGGTCTTCGTGAGGTCATAGCAAACGCTACAGCTATTTGCTCTTCCGTTAAATTATGTGCATCTAAAGGGTAAACGCGCCTCTTAAAGATATTATTGTTATCTGTCATTAACTACTACTCTCCCAGGCATCACAGATAACTTATACAAATCCACCAAACCCATTAGGCATCATGACTTCTATAAGGTTTATCTGATCATTGTTTACAGATGACTCGAGTGCTCGCGTAAGTTCTGCAACCGTATTCACTCTAGTCCCAGATATACCATAAGAATCAAAAAGCTTCATAAAATCGGGGTTAACCAGATCTGTTGCCATCATTCTGTTGGCCCCGAACCTACCTGATTGATACCCTTTCAATACTCCCCATGCATTATCATTAAAAATCAACACGACAGGACTAATTCCATATTGGACAGCAGTTCCCAATTCCTGAGCATTGTATTGAAATCCTCCATCCCCTGTAATACACACTACCGGTTTATGAGGCTGACCCACCTTGGCTCCTAGAGCAGCAGGGAAACCAAACCCAATACCCATCCACCCGTGAGGACCTATAAAACTATGAGGGTTATTCATTTCCAAACATCGGGCAGCACGGCTAGCGGGAACAGTAGCATCCAACGTAAATATCGTATCCTCAGGCAAAACTGATCTAATCGCTTCAAATGTTTTCAGCTCATTGCCCCAAGTATCCTGTAAAACTCTATACGTTTGTTCCTTTAATTGAGATATTTCATCTCTATAAGCCTTGCCCTTATCAACGTCTTGAGTTCCTATCCCTGAGAGTAATTGTGAAACTACTGCCTCAGAATTGGCTACGATAGGAACCGATGTATCATAGCTTTTGCCTATGGAATCACCATCAAGGAGTACTTGTATAATATTTTGTGGAAGATTCAGACCTACCCCTACGGTAGAACGATGATATAGTGTCGAACCTAATACCAAAGCCGCGTCGCACGACCCTATCCAATCCTGTACAGGATTATCTCCCCAAATCCTTCTACCCAGCGCTTGCCCCAAAGATAAAGGATGGTTCTCAGGGAAAGCCCCTTTCGCACCGTCGCCAGTAACGACGGCTGCACCCAATCGTTCTGCAAGCTCAATAATCTTCTTTGTTCCACCGAGGGCTTGCACCTCTTCACCGACGAATATTACCGGCCTTTTGGAATTGATCAATATTTCAAGTGCTTTCTCCACCATAACAGGATCGCCTTGAGGTATTTCAGGATCTCTCGGCCTGATAACTTCTACATCAGCCGTTTCAGCCAACAAATCAGTTGGCACTTCAAGCTCTATCGGCCTTGGTCGGCGTTCCTGAAACCTTTTAAACGCTTCTACGAAATGATCTGGCACAGACTCTATTTCAGTTATGAGGGCGTTCCAATCCGTAACAGATTCAAACATCTTCAACTGATCTTTTGTTTCATGAGTGACAAGTTTACCGCTACCAATGAATTCCTTTTCAACATTAGTAGTAATTTGAAGTAGATTAGAGCTGGAAAAATAGGCTTCGCCCATAGCACCCATAGAATCTGCAGCACCAGGCCCTGTACTTGTAAGCAAGACTCCAGGTTTGCCACTTGCTCTTGAATAAGCGTCCGCCATGTATCCACACCCAAGTTCCAGTCTCCCTCCGATAAACCGTATATCATCTTGGTTATCGAATAATGAGTCGAATAGATCCAGTGTGTGGACTGAAATAATTCCAAATATCGTGTCTACACCTTGAGCTTTAAGAGATTCTACTATTGCCTGTCCGCCAGTCATAATTGGCATAAAACCACCTTCCATTACCACTAGGATTCTATGAATATTAAATGATCAGTCGCTAAAGGATACCCTACTATGAGACTAAATTACTAATTTCAAAGGGTTTTCCAGATTAGACTTAATTTCCATCAAAAATTGTGCCGCTTCAGCTCCATCAGCTACTCTATGGTCAGTAGACACAGTGGCCTTCATAATTTTTGCAACAGTGATTTCACCCAACCTAACAACAGGTTGTTCTTTCACTGAACCCACTGCTACCACGGCTGCGTGTGGGGGGAAAATTATTGCAGAGAAACTTTCTATATCAAACATTCCGAGATTACTGATACTAAAAGTGGTGTCGCTGTACTCGCTATTGCTGAGATTCCCGCTGTGAGAACGTTCTATCAGGTCTTTACTGTCTGCTGCTATTTCCAGCAAACTCTTAGATTCGCAATTATTTATACCAGGAACAATCAGGCCTGATTCCAACGCAATCGCTATACCTATATTAATGTTGGAATTCAATAGCAGATGATCACCCTGGAATGATGCATTAAATTTTTCATGGTTTGAGAGAGCTAAAGCAGAAGCCTTTATAACAAGATCGTTAACACTCACACGAGCATCAGACATATCAGCTTGGTTTAGATCATCCCTAAATGTCATTGCCTTCGTCATATCTATTTCAGCAGTGATATAAAAATGCGGAGCGTCACGCTTGCTGTCTACCGTTACTTTGGCTATTGCCTGGCGCATTTTAGACAACTCAATCTTGCTAATATTTCCAGTAGAAGCAGGATGATAATTTATGACATCTCTTTCTATGACCCTTCCTGAAGGTCCAGAACCAGATATTTCTCCGATATTCAATGCTTTCTCACGAGCAAGTCTTCTAGCAATCGGAGATGCGAGTATCCAATCTGAGCTAGTTTGTGAGACTGGCTGTGCTGAAACAAATTCCAGCACGTCTTTTTCGACGATCCTTCCGGAAGGACCTGTTCCAGCCACTAGAGATAAATCAACATTATTTTCTTGTGCCAGCCGTCGAGCTATAGGAGAAGCTCGGAATTCTGAGGATGGAATCACTGCATCAGAACCGCCATCAGTCGATGGTTCTATGGACACTGCTTTATCCTCAGGAGTTTTTGATTCGGGAACAGTCTTACTTACGGGCAGATCCGACATATCTTCACCCGGCTTTGTGATGATAGCTATCAATTCTCCAACCGGTACAACCTGACCTTCTTCCGCTACAATTTTCCCAATAACCCCATTTGTATATGCTTCGAATTCGACAGTGGCCTTATCTGTTTCGATATCGGCAATGACATCACCACGGGAAACTTCGTCGCCCTCAACCTTATGCCACTTGACCACGGTACCTTCTCTCATGTCATAACCCATTTGAGGCATTACTATATTAGTCGGCAATTCATCCTCCAGAAGTTCTTCCGATTATCTCAGGCCTGCAGTCGCCGTATATTACATATGTACCGCGTTGCCCTGCACAGACAAAGCAGCTTCCTTTAAAGTTTCTGATATTGTGGGATGAGGGTGTACGGCCCAACCAAGTTCCAACGTCGTTCCTTCCAAAAGTTTAGTTAGAGCCAATTCTCCTAATAGTTCTGTCACTTCAGGCCCTATCATATGCCCACCCAATATCTCCCCATATTTTGCATCTACTACCAGTTTCACCATACCTTCGGTGTGCCCCATAGCAAGAGATTTACCATTAGCAATCATATTGAATTTACCTAGCTTAATCTCATACCCTTGGTCAATCGCCTCTTTCTCCGTTAGGCCAAAACTAGCCACCTGGGGCTGACAATAGGTAGCTCTAGGAATATACGTATAATCAATATCTTGAATGTCTAGGCCAGATAAATGCTCAGCAACTGCTACAGCCTGAGCGGAAGCAACATGAGCCAACGGCATTTTCCCAGTCACATCACCAATAGCGTATATACCAGGAACATTTGTAGCCATATACCTATCCACTTGAATAAACCCTCGATCAGTAGCTACTCCAAGCTCATCCAGTCCAAGTTCATCGGTATTCGGCTGAATTCCTATGGCCACTAAGACTTTCTCAGCAGTCACTCGCAATTCTTCGCCTTGCCTATCGAGTATTACTGAAGAAGTCTCTCCGTCATCCAACATCCCTGTAACTCCCGCACCAGTAATGACATTGATACCATATTTGGAGAATGCTCGCTCTAGAATCTGACTTATCTCAACATCTTCATTTGGAACCAAATTAGATAAGAGCTCTACTACCGTCACTTCTACTCCATACATACGGTATAGGTACGCAAATTCTACTCCTATAGCTCCCCCACCAACTATCACAATAGATTTTGGTAACTCCGAAGATAAGATTGCATCTTTACTGGTCAACACTTTCTCACCGTCAACAGGCAAAACTGGGATAGTTCTGGGGCTAGAACCAGTCGCTATGATTATGTTGCCAGCTTTTATCACGTCGCTAGAAGATGAGATCTGGATAGTTCCATTCCCTTTCAGAATAGCAGTGCCTTCAATATGATCTATATTGTTTTTTCGTAATAAATAACTTACACCTCTAGTATTCCTATCAACCACCTTACGACTTCTATCAAAAGCTACCTTGTAGTCCGTTCTAAAATTGTCAAAGTAAAATCCAAACTCTTCAGACCGGCTGATATACGATAATATCTCGGCGTTCTTGAGAAGCGCCTTACTAGGTATACAACCCCAGTTGAGACAGACTCCGCCTAGGTTCTCTTTTTCAATAACGGCTGTCTTCAATCCTAATTGAGCACAACGTATCGCCGCTACATATCCACCGGGACCTGCTCCTATAACTGCAACATCATATTCTGACAATCTGGTCCTCACTAAATAATAATTCTATTAACATCAGATAGAGTAGTTTTCTTTTGACTACTATCGTACTGTTCAGCGGCAATTATACAATAATCACTTGGACTCGTTTACACTCGTGTTTGTTACACAAAGTCTATTTTGGTATGATTATACAAGCCATTAACCAATTAATGAGGTCACTATGAGAGTCGGACCCTTCGGATTACCTGAACTACTTATTATCTTGGCAGTCTTACTATTGATATTCGGTGCCAGGCGATTACCTGAAATCGGATCGTCATTGGGTAAAAGCCTTCGATTATTCAAATCCTCTGTAACAGGCGAAGATGAGAAAAAGGATAATAGCGAAACTCAAAAGCCGTCAGTAGAAGCTACACTGCAATCCACGAGTGATGACAATAAATAAACACCTCTAAAAACCGGCCCAATTGGCCGGTTTTTTTAACCCTTCTTTCTAGCTAACCGGGCCAATAATATACCTACTTCATACAATGCTATTAGGGGCAACGCTACCAGAGCCTGGTTAAATGGGTCGAACGTCGGAGTAATTATCGCTGCCAACAGAAAAGCAATAATTAACCAGAATCTTCTGAATCTAGACAATCCCCTGACACTTACTAATCCCAATCTGGCTAACATATACAAAATTATGGGGGTTTCGAAAGATATACCCATCCAGAAGAGCAATCTAACCATTACATTTACTATATTGCTAACTTTTATGAGAGGAGTAGCTACATCGTTCCCGAATGTAAGCAGAAAAGTCAGAGCCGGCGGTGTCAAGACGTAATATCCGAAAGCTACACCCAGGACGAACGCCAACAGTACTGAAGGCAAGAATAATATCAACGATCGTCTTTCGCTACGAGTTAAACCTGGAGCGATGAACCGAATAAGATGGTAAAGAATTATCGGGAAAGATAATACAAATCCTGCCATAAAGGATACTTTAACGCTGGTAGACAGCAACTCAGTAACTTCGGTATAAACTAGTTCAAGGCCCTGAGATGAACCAAAATCTCGAGCAGGCATAACCAAAAGGTCTATTATCTGTTTGAAAAACACAAACGCGACAGAAGTACATATCAGCAGGGCTATAACAGACCAAAATATGCGTTTTCTAAGTTCCCTTAGATGATCTATTAAAGAAAGTTCACTAGACACTGTCAGAGTCCTCAGGTTGATTCCTTCCTACATTGTCCGGTGGTTTAGGGGGAGCATTGGATTGGGAATCACGCTCGATACGATCTAAATTAACTGCCGAAATGATCTCATTAAACGCATCTCTTAGATCTCTCCAAGTCTTTCCAACCGTTCTAGCAGCATCTATTGATCTACCAGGACCTAAAGCAAGAAAACCTATCACCAGTACAACAATAAGTTCGAATCCCCCAACACCAAATAAATTCATTACGCCGACACCTGGCAACTAGAGCAGATAGATTCGCAAAAACCCTCTCTGGTTATATCAGGCCCGAAAGAAGCACCTAGTTCATCAAAAATACCTATCAACCTACACAACGGAAGGCCAATGACGTTTGTGTAGCATCCGTCAATTGACACAGCAGGGTTTAAAGCTGCATCTTGAACCGCATAAGCCCCTGCTTTATCCATAGGAGTCCCACTATCCACAGAATCCCTTATTTCTTCATTAGATAACTGTCGCATTGATACCAAGGTTTTTAAAGCGTCGGTAATGTACCTGCCCGTATTAACCTCAATAACAGTTAACCCTGTAATCACCCTATGATCAGTGCCACTAAGTTCTTTCAACATTCGAACAGCGTCCGATGTATCGAGTGGTTTACCATAAGAACGACCTTCAAACTCAACTGTGCTGTCTGCTCCGACTACATAACCACTCTCAACAGTTGCTGATATAGCTAGAGCTTTCTGAAATGAAAGTCGTTTCACCATATCTTCAGAAGACTCTTGTTCCATGGGGGTTTCATCAATATCCGGAGATTTTATATCAAACATCAGATCCAATGAGTTTAGCAAATCTCTTCTCCTAGGCGATGATGATGCTAAAACAATATCCCCACTCTTAGTAGTCTTCTTCAGTATTACTATGTTCTCTACATGATGAGTTTGCGGAAACATATCAATGGGTTGAATGGAGTCGATAGCATAGGAGCCTCTACACAGCATTTTAAGGTCACGTGCTAAAGTGTCTGGGTCACACGAAACATACACTACATTTTCTGGAGACAAGTGGATCAAACTGTCGATTGCTCCACTTTGACAACCAGCTCTGGGAGGGTCCAATACTACCGCGTCCGGAACGTTATCTAGATCTCCGAGGACTTCCTCAGTTTTTCCTAATATAAATTCTATGTTATCCATATGCTCAGCGTTTATCTTGGCATCAGCTACGGCCGCTGCGGATTCCTCAATAGCAATAACTTTTCTAGCGTAGGGAGCAAGTAAAATAGCGAACGTTCCTACCCCTGCATAAGCGTCCAGCAAAACCTCAGTCCCCGTAAGATTCAAAGCGTTTTTAACCACTAGCGCCATGTTGGAGGCTTGTTTATTATTGACTTGGAAAAATGATGGTGAAGCAACTCTGAATTCTATTCCGTGAATAGAGTCCTTATAATGTTTTTGCCCAGTGTCAATCGGTATATCTGTAGATTTAAGAGTCGGCTGAACTAAATAATCTCCAGTGTCTTCTCCTGCTCTAATAGACAATTGAGTAGTCTCAGCACAATGGCCTTGAAGATCTCCCAAGATTTGGTTTATCCCCTGATGCATCAGCATGCAGTTGTCGATCTTTACAAATCGGTGGGTCTCGCGATGAACAAACCCTAAGCTCCCCTCCTCTTTGATAGTAAACCTGGCATGATTACGATACCCGAACTGGTCAGGCGATGGCACAACGGGGAATACATTAGGATTTATAAATCCACCCACCCTAAAGAGTGAGTCTATTACTCGGTCTTGTTTTGCCGATAACTGAGCCTGGTACGATACATGCTGCCATTGGCATCCAGTACAAGTACCGTAATATGGACACGGGGCTACTATTCTATCTGGAGAAGCCTTGGTAACTTCTACAACTTTAGCGGCAATATATTTACGCCGTATGCTAATGATTTCAGCTACAACTTCTTCCCCCGGTATACCTCCAAATACGAATACTTCTCGATCATTCCAGTAAGCCATAGCCTCGCCGAGTCTACCCCACGCTGATAGCGTTAATGCAAGTTTGTCCCCGCGATTAATTTGAGTATTGGTTTCAGTCGTCATTCGCAATACTATATCCTATTTCATCCCATGTTAGACACCAAAAGCGCGCCTACCCTAGTTAAAGTCTTATTGACCTGTGTCCAAAATACGGTATAAACTTCTTAGAAGCCATTTTACTGGCACTTGATAGTATTTACATCATTGGTGCCGACATTTCTTTAGGAGGCTAACATGGGAGAACCAATAGACGTTTCAGAAAATAGCTGGGACACCGATGTCGTTAACTCTGACTTGCCAGTTCTAGTTGATTTCTGGGCCGAGTGGTGTGGACCCTGTAAGATGATTGCTCCAGCAGTACACGATCTGGCAGTTGAATATAGCGGTAAGTTAAATGTAGCAAAGGTGGATGTAGACAGTTGTCCAAATATCGCCATGAAATACGGTATTAGAAGTATACCTGCACTAATCTTTTTCAAAGATGGAGAACCCGTAGATCAGGTTGTAGGTGCACTACCTAAAGGCGCATTAAAAAAGAAGATTGATAGCGTATTAGGAAGCTAGACGGCTTCTATTTGTTTTCGGGGGTGGATGGGGCCCGGTGGCTCTTGCGGACTTCAACTCCGTTGTGCCTCGTGAAGAGCGGGGTAGGTGGGTTCGACTCCCTCGCACTCCCGCCAATTTCCTAATTTACGCACTAAATAGACCAACAAGAGCTTAATTTGAAGCCCCTGATCATTAAGATTTGGGGCTATTTTTATGGGTCTAACATAGTGAAGTTTTGACCAAATGTGTCTGAGACACAAAAAGCAAAAGGAGGAATTTATGGAAGTTGTAATCGCCATAGGGGTAGGATTAATGATTATGTATTTTGTTGTTCGCTGGGTACTCATCAAGAAGGGGAAGATGTAACTAGTAGACCCACCGCCCTAGATGTGAAAACTATCGCAGTAAATCCACAATCGTTGTAATATGTCGGCAACTAATCCTTGGTCTAAATAGAAAAAGATCGGCAGGGGTTATCTAATATGCTACGTTTCCTCTTAACCGAAAGAATGATCGCAATCATTGGTTCTGCGGTGGTAGTCGCTGTAACAATAGCAATTATCGTAGCGATGATTCTCGATCCCCAGATCGGGATCGGTTCTTAAAGTTAAGGGCCGACAAGCCTCCCGGCTTACTGCCGACCATTAACTTGCTCACCGCCCGATAGGAAAGAGGGGTAGGTGGGTTCGACTCCCTCG